>Ga0126371_10000488_pt1 | contig 32448 bp, 21 predicted proteins | sample PanSoiMetaPlot_4_FD_110145 | JGI IMG/M metagenome (GOLD analysis project Ga0126371, IMG submission 110145) | Tropical forest soil microbial communities from Panama - MetaG Plot_4 | ecosystem: Environmental > Terrestrial > Soil > Tropical forest > Bulk soil | place: Panama | collected 2016-02-17 | reverse complement strand
TCTTGTCGGATTCACAACCGGAACCCGCGAAGAACACTCCGAGCGTTTCTCGGCTGATCTGGCGCGGCGGCAATCGATCCCGATCTTTCACGTCAACGCGGAAGACGTCGATGCTGTCGTCCGCGTTGGCTGCATGGCGATCGACTATCGCTACGCGTTCGGCACCGATGTCGTGGTCGACATGATCGGTTACCGCCGCCACGGGCACAGCGAAGTCGACGATCCCACCGTCACGCAGCCGCTGATCTACAAAGCAATCAAGGAGCATTCGCCGCTTTGGGAGATCTACGCCGAAGACATGGGCGCCGAGACAGAGGCTGAAGCCAAGGCCGCCGAAGTCAAAGCCGCCTACGAGGCCGGTCAGAAAAACGCCGGCTCGATTACGAAGAAGCCGACCATGCGCGACCTGCCCAGCTACTGGAACGACTATTACGGCGGGCGTTACAAGCCTGAGTACGAACGCGAGACAGGGCTTTCTGCGGAGGAACTATCGGAGCTGACTGAGAAGCTGACTACGTATCCCACCGGCTTTCACATCCACCCCAAGGTAAAAAAGTTGCTTGAGCAGCGCGCGGAAATGGGTGCGGGCAAGCGCGATGTCGACTACGGCATGGCGGAGGCTTTGGCTTTCGGCAGCCTCGTGCGGGCGGGCATTCCGATTCGCATGAGCGGACAGGATGCACGACGCGGCACGTTTAACCAGCGGCATTCGGTTTTGCTTGATATCGAGAATGAGCAGGAATATGTACCCCTGCAGAACATCGCCGCGGACCAGGCGCGCTGCGCCATTTACAACTCGACGCTTTCGGAAGCCGGCGTGATGGGATTCGAGTACGGGTATAGCCGCGACTATCCCGAGGCGCTCGTGCTATGGGAAGCGCAGTTCGGAGACTTTGCCAACGTCGCACAAGCTGTCATCGACCAATTTGTGAGCGCGGGCGAAGACAAGTGGGGATTGCTCTCCGGCCTCGTTCTTCTGCTGCCCCACGGCTATGAAGGCCAGGGTCCGGAGCACTCAAGCGCACGCATCGAACGCTTTCTGCAACTCGCCGCTCGCGACAATTTCCAGATCTGCCAGCCCTCGAACGCGAGCCAGTACTTCCATTTGCTGCGCCGGCAAGCACTGCGACACTGGCGTAAGCCGCTGGTTGTCTTCACACCGAAAAGCATGTTGCGCCATCCCGACGCGTGCTCGCCAATCGAGGATTTCACGCACAAGCGCTTTTTGCCGGTTGTCCCCGACACCGGATCGGTCGACGCGAAACGCATTCTCGTCTGCACCGGAAAAATCGGTCACGAGCTGCGCGTGGAACGGCAACGCCGCAAAGACACGAGCACGGCTGTCATTTTCCTCGACCAGATGTATCCCTTCCCCGAAGGCGAACTGAGAGCGGCCATCGATCAGCATCCGAACGCCCGCGAGGTTGTGTGGGTGCAGGAAGAGCCTGCCAATATGGGCCCACTATTCTACACCTTGCCGCGGCTGCGCCACATTGCCGGCGAGCGCGCCGTTCTCTCGGTGAAACGCTCGGCCAGTCCGAGCCCATCGACGGGTTCCGCTGGCGCGCATGAGGTGGAGCAGAAGACCTTGATGGCGCTGGCGTTTTCGAATGGAAAAGAGTAGGACTCCCACAAGCAAGTCTTACAACTCGTTATTTTTTAACAATTTACAAGGGTCAATATGAATCTTGATTTATCAATGATACACTTGACCACTAGGACCGATCACCATCGTCCAACGCTCAGGTATGCCTATGGCGGCTTCCAAAACCAAAAAGTTCACTCCCGAGATTGATGCGCAACTCTATGACGAGATGGTTGCGACCGCTGAACGAAATGGACAAACAAAACGGCATGTCCTTGAGCAGGCGTTGACGTTCTATCTTCGCAACGTCGTCCCCTCCCAGCATCTGGTACGCCGTGAAGTAATGGATGCATTCGAGCAATCAGTTGCTAGAAATCGAGACCTGTTGCAACGTCTCGCCAAATGATGAGGGAATACCTCACGGTAGCGGAAGTCTACCGGATGCAGTTTCTACTAATCGAAAGGTTCGGTGGTCTTCGCGGTGTCCGTAATCAGGGCGCCGTGGAGTCCGCCGTTTTTCGTCCTCAAATTGGCTACTACAATTCACTTGAAGAAGAAGCCGCGGCATTAATGGAGTCCCTCGGAAACAACCATGGCTTTATCGACGGCAATAAACGCATCGCGTTTACCGCCGCCGACGTCTTTCTCAGACGAAATGGATTTTGCATCGAGGCTGAAGCTGCGGATGGCTATGCTTTCGTTGATGGCTCGATGGAGCGCCATGAATTCAAGTTCGTAAATATCCTTGACTGGATTCGGCAAAACATCAAACCGCTTCCCTAGCTCGCAATGTTCCCCTCCAAACAGCCCGTCTTTCGCTTCGATACGTTTGAACTGGATGCTCATGCGGGCGAATTGCGTAAGCAGGGAGTAAAGCTCCGTCTTCCGGGCCAGCCACTGCTCGTGTTGGCTGCGCTGCTCAAACGTGCCGGCGATCTTGTGACTCGCGACGAACTCCGCGGTGAACTCTGGCCGGAAGATACCTTCGTTGACTTCGACCATAGCCTTCATAACGCGATTGCACGCATCCGCGAAGTGCTCGGCGACTCGGCCGCTAAGCCGCGTTATATCGAAACGCTTCCGCGCCGCGGCTACAGATTCATCGGCAAAGTAGATGGCCCCGCCTCGAACGCGACACCTTCGCCCGCGGAGCGCTCATCAACTCCCGATATTCGAAGAATTGAGGCCATCGCCGTTCTGCCCCTCGAGAATCTCTCCGGTGACTCGGCGCAGGATTACTTTGCCGATGGCATGACTGAAACCCTGATCACCACTCTCGCGAAAATCGGCGCCTTGCGGGTGATCTCACGCACCTCCGCTATGCAATACAAGGGCGCACGGAAATCACTGCCTGTAATGGCGCGCGAACTTAACGTCGACGCGGTCATCGAAGGCTCTGTGCTTCGCGATGGGCAGCGGGTGCGGATCACGGCGCAACTCATTCACGCTTCGAGCGACCAGCATCTCTGGGCGGAAAGTTACGAGCGTGATTTTCGCGACATCCTCTCGTTGCAGAGCGAAATCGCACGTCATGTGGCGAATGAGATAAAAGTCATCGTGACTCCGGAGGAAAAAGCGCGCCTCGTCTTTACGCGTCCGGTCAATCCTGCAGCCCACGAGGCGTACCTCAAGGGTCGCTTCTACTGGAACAAGCGCTCCGCAGAGAGTGCGAAGAGAGCGCTCGCATATTTTCAGAAGGCGCTCGACATCGACCCGACCTACGCGCAAGGCTACGCCGGTCTCGCTGACTCCTACACAATTCTTGGCTACTACAACGTGCTCGCACCTATGGATGCCTACCCCAAAGCGAGGGCTGCAGCGATGAAGGCTCTTGAACTCGATCATTCCCTGGCCGAGCCGCACGCAACACTCGGCGTTATCAGGAGAGATTTCGAATGGGATTGGTCTGGGGCGGAACAGGAATTCGAACAAGCCGTGGCACTCAATCCCGGATACGCTGAGGCTTACCACTGGCACGGCACATTGCACGGCATGCTCGGACGTCATGCCGAAGCGATGGCCACAAAGACTCATGCGCTCTCGCTCGATCCACTCTCCGTCGTCGTCCGCACCGATCTGGCGCGCATGCTCTATTTCGCACGCGACTACGACCGTGCGATCGAACAATATCGATCGGCACTCGAGATGGACACCAACTTCAGTACCGCACACTTCTGGCTCGGTCAGGCCTACGAACAGAAAAAGATGTTCGATCTGGCCATTGCGGAATTCCAGACGGGCGTTCAACTCACTGGAGCAAGCGCATTTTCCCTCGCCAAGCTCGCGCACGGTTTCTCAAGGGCCGGATGGGCCGACCGATCGGAAAGCCTCCTTCACCAATTGCTCGAACTCCCTGGCGAAAAATACGTCTCTCCATACGACATCGCCACGGTGTACGTGGGCTTGGGCCAATACGATGATGCCTTCACTTGGCTGAATCGTGCCCTAGAAGAGCGTTCGCTCTGGCTCGGTTATTTGGACGTCGAACCGCAGATGGACCCGTTACGCGCCGACCCGCGCTTTCAAGAATTGCTCCGCTGCGTCGGACTGATTGCTCAGACCTGATCCGGAGTTCTGAGCGTCTCAGTCACGCCACCACCGTTTACCTGTCACACCAAACTCTGCCCATTCGCTCGCTATACTCAATGCAATGACCTCCGCCGATCTTTTGGGATCCCTGAAACGCTACTGGGGATATGACTCGTTCCGTCCCCTGCAGGAGCGCATCGTGCGCAGCCTGGTCTCAGGCCGCGACGTCTGCGTCGTCATGCCCACCGGCGGTGGTAAATCGCTGTGCTACCAACTTCCCGCTCTTATCTCGCAGCAGACCGTCATCGTGGTTTCTCCGCTGATCGCACTGATGCAGGATCAGGCCCAGCAACTCGCCCAGATGGGAATCCCTGCGTCCGTACTGAACAGCACCATGTCCTCCGAGGAGCAGTCCCGTTGCATGCGCCGGGCCAGCGCCGGCGACTTCCGCCTCCTCTATCTATCGCCTGAGCGTTTGGCCAGTGCTCACACGCTCGCCTGGTTGAAAACGGTGCCTGTCGCTTTCTTCGCAATCGACGAAGCGCATTGCATTTCGGAATGGGGGCACGAGTTCCGTCCCGAATACCGCCAGCTCAGCCTGCTTCGCTCGCATTTTCCCGACCGCCCCATCGCCGCCTTCACTGCGAGCGCGACTCGCCGCGTCCGTCACGACATTCTGCAGCAACTCCAACTGCGCGATCCCGACAAGTACATCGCGAGCTTTCATCGTCCCAACCTACGCTACGTTGTGCGCGAGTGCGAAGATCAGAGCGTTCAATTCCAGTGGCTGATGCGCGCCATCCGTAGCAGTCCGGAGGGCAACATCATCGTCTACTCCCCCACCATCGCCCGCGTCGAGGAAACCGTCGATTCGCTCGAAGAAAATGGCATCCCCGCGGTCGGCTATCACGGCAAGATGGATGCGGCGGAGCGCCGCAAAAACCAGGAACGCTGGATGTCGGATGAAGTGCGCGTCCTGGTGGGCACGATCGCCTTTGGCCTCGGAATCAACAAGGCTTCAGTGCGCGCGGTCATTCACTTGGCCCTCCCCAAATCCATTGAGCAGTACTATCAGGAAGCCGGGCGTGCCGGACGCGACGGGCAACTCTCCGATTGCGTCCTTCTCTGGCAGCGTCGCGATACGGCCCTGCTGGCACACTTCATCAAGCAGATCGCAGATCCCGCGGAAACGGAGCGCGCTTGGGAACGATACCGCCACATTTCCGCCTTTGTGCAGAGTGAACGCTGTCGCCACCGCCAGATCTGTACGCATTTTGGTGAAACTCCGAAGTGGAATACTTGTGACGCGTGCGATGTTTGCGGCTTGAAGCCAGAATGGATGAAGATGCCTGTTTCCTCTTCCGGCCCTCGCACGCGCAAGCGGCGTTCTTCGGTGGTTGTCGAGCTCCCCGCGGCGCTTGAGCCCGCCCTACTCTCCACTGAAGAGCATGAGTTGCGCGAGTACATGCGCGAGTGGCGGCGTAATGTTTCCAGAGAACAAGGCGTCTCTGCGTTTATCGTGATGTACGACACCTCTCTCAAAGCGCTATGCCGCCAACGTCCGCGAACGCTGGCGGAGCTTCGGGCTATCCCCGGCTTTGGCGAACGCAAGATCGAAAGCTACGGCCAGCAGATCCTCGCCGCACTTGAGCACTTTAATGGCGGAGCACGTGTCAGTGCCGCCGCCGGCGTGCGTAGCAAACCAGTCGAGCAAACATTGCTGCTCTTGCGTCAGGGCAAAACATTCGCAGAAATCGCTACCCTCCGCGGACGTCAGCTCAGCACCGTGGTGAGCTCGGTGGCCGATCTGGTCGAGCGCGGAGACATCGAGTTCGATGATCGATGGGTCGACCGCGATCGCCAGCCAATCATCGAGGCAGCATGTGGCCGACTCGGCACCGCCAGGCCCTCGGCGCTGAAGACTGTCCTTCCTCCCGAAGTAACCTACGAAGAAATCCGCCTGGTGGTAGCCCGTTTGCGTCGAGCCGAATTCGTGAAGAAGGAACTCGGAGATGCAAAAAAAAGACCGGCTCTTAAGTGATTCCTTCGCCTTGAGCATAAAAGAGACTTGTCCTGTCATCTTCCGCTAGGGGAATGCTACTCTTTCCGTTCCCATGCCCCGGCGCGCACCCACTCTTCGCATCGCCATCGACACAGGCGGTACCTTCACGGACTGTGTCTGGGTCGAGCGCGGACGAGTGCGAATGCTGAAGTTCTTCTCCACTCCCGCCGATCCATCGCTTGCCATCGCGGATGCAATCAACAAGATCACCACCGAAGCCGCAATCACCCTTCTGCACGGCACGACCGTCGGAACCAACACATTGCTGCAACGCAAGGGCGCGCGCGTCGCCCTGGTCACAACCGCCGGCTTCGAAGATGCCGTCGAGATCGGCCGCCAGGCTCGCCCCAAGCTCTACGATTTTTTCTTTGACCGCGTGGAGCCCCTGGTCGCGCGCGACCTGCGTTTCGGCGTCAACGAACGCACCGACAGCACAGGAGAAATCCTGGAACAACCTCCCACGTGGGAATTAGAACTTTTGCCGGCTAAAATTCGCGAAAAGAATCCTGACGCCATCGCCATCTCGTTTCTCTTCTCATTCGCCAATCCAGCCAACGAGCGATCCGTGGCCAACGCGCTGCGAACTCTTCAACTCCCGATCTCGATCTCGCACGAGATCCTGCCGGAGTTCCGCGAATACGAGCGCACTAGCACAGTCGTCGTGAACGCCTACCTGCAGCCGGTGATGCAGAAGTATCTCGAGAGTCTCGCCGCTCGACTGCAATCGTCTTCCGAAACCGCAAAATCCCGCAACATGATCTTCGTGATGCAATCCAGCGGTGGCATCACCGCGCTCAACACCGCCACCCGCGAACCGGTACGCACCGTTCTCTCCGGGCCCGCCGGTGGAGTTGTCGGAGCCGCCGCCACCGCGCGCCGCAGCGGATTTGAGCAGATCATCAGCTTCGACATGGGCGGCACCTCCACCGACGTCGCCCTCATCGACCGCGAGGCGCAAGCCAGCTGTCAGTCCGAAATCGCCGGGCTGCCCGTCGGCGTCCCCATGCTCGACATCCACACGGTGGGCGCGGGCGGCGGCTCGCTCGCACGATTCGACGTTGCTGGCGCTCTGCGCGTAGGGCCCGAATCCGCTGGCGCCGATCCCGGGCCGATCTGTTACGGCCGCGGCATGCTGCCAACCGTCAGTGACGCAAACCTGCTCCTCGGACGCCTGCAACCTCATCGTTTCCTCGGCGGCGACTTCCAACTCGATCTAGATCGCACTCGCCGCACCGTTGCCGAGTGGCTAAAGCAGCAGAAATCTTCGCTCTCGCTCGAACAGTTTGCCGCGGGAATGATCCGCGTCGTCAACGCCACCATGGAAAAAGCTATTCGCGTGGTCTCCATCGAGCGCGGGCATGATCCTCGCCGCTTTGCGGTCGTGGCCTTTGGTGGCGCGGGCGGCTTGCACGCCTGCGAACTTGCGCAAGCACTCAGCATTCCCCGCGTGATCGTCCCCGCCATGCCAGGTGCTCTTTCGGCGTTCGGGATTCTCGTCAGCGATGTCGTCAAGGACTACTCGCGAACCGTCGTCTGGCGCGCCACGACGAAGCTTCCGCTCTCGCAACTCGAATCGGAATTCCGAAAGCTCTCGCAAAGTGCCAAGCGCGACTTCCGCTCCGAAAATTGGTTGGGAACGATTCATGAACGCCGTACGATCGACATCCGCTACCGTGGCCAAGGCTATGAATTGAACGTCCCGTATTCACCGACCCTCATCGCCGACTTCCATAAGGCGCATGCGCAGCGCTACGGCTACAGTCATCCCCATCGCGAAGTCGAACTGGTTACGCTCCGCCTGCGGGCAACCGTCAAATCGCCACAAGCCAGGATCACCGCCGGGAACGGCGACTCAAAAACGACCAGCTCAATTCGATCCGCAAAATCCGCGCACAGGACGCGTCCCGAATTTCAACCCGTTCATTTCGACAACAAGAAAGTAAAGACCGCGATCCTCGCACGCGATCTCCTGCGCGTCGGCCAAAAGTACACCGGCCCTGCCGTCATCACCGAATACAGCGCGACCACCGTCGTCCCGCCCGGCACGCGCTTCACGATCGATCGCTCGGGGAATCTGATCATCGAGATCCGTTAGTTCACTCGCGACTCGGTGCCGCGACTCGCTCTCCGCGCCCTTCGCGGACTTTCCTCTGCGCGCATTGTAGTTAAGAATCCCCTGTGCCCTCTGGGCTTTTCTTTGTGCCCTCTGCGATCGAAAGCCTTTCGGTTTGCCACCCATTCCTTTGTTAAAGGACTGTTAAAGAACACGACCCATCTTCGCGTTGCGGCTACAATACTCCCGTGAAACCAAACATCTACGTCGTGGAAGATGATCCCGACATTTCCCGTCTCGTTCGCCACCATCTCGAAGGCGCGGGTTTCGCCGTCAAACTTTACCCAACCGGCAACGCAGTGCTCGCCGAATCCGAGCGCCAGCGGCCGACGCTCTTCATTCTCGACATCATGGTCCCGGGCAAAGACGGCCTCGAGCTCTGCCGCCAGATCCGCCAGACGCAATCGCTCGCGACGATCCCGGTCATCTTCCTGACCGCGAAGAGCAGCGAGGCCGACCGCGTCCTCGGCCTCGAGCTCGGCGCTGACGACTACATCCCCAAGCCATTCAGCCCCCGCGAACTCGTCGCCCGTGTGAAAGCTGTCTTGCGCCGCTTCGAGCGTCCGCTCGCGCCCGGGCCCATCCGCGTCGGCGAAGTTGAAATCGATCCCGTCGCCATGACGCTCGTCGTCGGCGGCCAGGTCGTCACCACCACCGCCACCGAGTTTCGTCTCCTCGACTACTTCGCCCGCCACCTGGGCCGCGTTTTTACCCGAGACCAGTTGCTTGATTCCGTCTGGCGCGACACCTCCTACGTCACGCCGCGATCGGTCGACGTCTACGTCCGCCGCATCCGCGAAAAGATCGAACCGGATCCCGAAAACCCGCGCTATCTTAAGACTGTGCGCGGCGCCGGGTACCGCTTCGAGGCTCCGAAGTGACCAATCGGATCTTCTTCAAACTTCTGTTGATGTTTGCGTTCGTCGTGCTAGTGACGGCGGTAACGCTCGACATCTCCATCCGCCGCGCGTGGGAAAGTTCGCTGCGCGATGAGATTCAGCGCAGCCTAACCGCCAGGACACGCCTGTTTGCGAACCGTGTTGAAGTCGATCGCGCCACGCACTCTCTGCAGGACATCGCCGCACAGGAAGCGCAAGCAGCCGGAGCCCGCGCGACCATCATCGATCCGACGGGCAAAGTGCTCGCCGACTCCGAGGCCGATCCGGCTTCGATGGAAAATCACAGCCAGCGCAAGGAGTTCGCAACGGCACTTGCCGGAAATCTTGGCGTCGATGAACGACGCAGCCGCACCATTGGCATTCCCTTCCTCTACGTCGCCGTGCCTGTCTCGGGCGGCGCGGTACGGATGGCGTACCCACTCTCAGACGTCGACGCGGCGTCTCAGCGCGTCCATCACACACTACTCATCGGATCGCTGATTGCCTTCGTGATCGTGATGGCCCTGGCCGCGATTGCCGCACAGTACACGTCCCGGCGCCTCAACCGCATCGTGACATTCGCCGAGCGCATCGCCACCGGCGATTTGACCGCACGCATATCGGCCACCGCGCTCGACGAGATTGGACAAGTCGCGACCTCCCTCGACAAGACCGCTCGCAAACTCGAACACAGCTTTCATGCTGTGCAGACCAGCCAGCATCAACTCGAAACGCTGCTGAACTCGATGCAGGACGCGGTCATCGCCGTCGGTTCAGACGGACGGGTCCAGTGGGCAAACCGGGGCATGGATCGCCTCATCCTGCATGGCGCCCGCCTGCAGGCGCCGATTGTTGAGACCGTCCGCGACCCGCAATTTCTCGCGGCGCTGCGCAGCGCTACCGATACCAAGAAATTCGCCTCCGCTCGATCGTCCTCGATCGTTCCCGGGCGCAGCTTCGACGTCACGGCTGCTCCCTTGCCCGGTGGTGGCGCTGTCGCCGTGTTGCGCGACCTCACCGAGACCGAGCGCGTCGAAAAAACGCGCCGCGACTTCATCGCCAATGTCTCGCACGAACTGCGCACTCCCCTCACTTCCATCCAGGGATATACCGAGACGCTGCTCGATTCCACAAGCGAGAATGGCCACACACGCGAATTCCTCGAGATTATTCGCAAAAACGCCGCCCGTATGTCGCGCCTTACCGAGGATCTGCTTACGCTCGCCCGCGTGGAATCTGGCGAGCAACGCTTCGTTCCACAGTCGATCGCTCCTGCCGATCTGCTCGATGACGCGATGGAGAGTTTTCGCGATATCGCCAAGGGGCAAGGGATCGATCTCACTGTGGAAGAAGTTTCTACGACGCATGTAAAAGCCGATCGCGAGGCCATTCACCAGGTGTTCTCCAACCTGATTGAGAACGCCATGAAGTATGCAGGGTCGGGCGGCCGCATCATCCTCGGAGCACGCAATTCGGACCGCGGCGTCGAATTTTATGTGCGCGACTTCGGCCCCGGCATCGCTTCGGAACATCTGCCTCGCTTGTTCGAACGTTTCTATCGCGTGGATAAAGCCCGTTCGCGCGAGTCCGGCGGCACGGGCCTGGGTCTCGCCATCGCCAAACACATCACGCTTGCGCACTCCGGCGCGATTCGCGCAGAAAGCGAACTCAACCACGGTTCCACATTTCTTTTTACGTTGCCCGCCGCGAAAAACTCCTAGCGCGCTCGCCCGCCCTTTTTTACATGCCGTTTACAAATCTGCAATTGCACTGCCCTATTTTCGTGGCAAAATTCACGATGTGTTAACCCACACAGTCTTAAAACAACCTATTCTTCACGCTTGGCCGACTATCGCTATAATCGCCGGTTAATCCGCGAGCGAGCTTCATCGCAGCCGGCCTCGCCACGGAGGAATCCGCGTATGAATGCCACAGTCAAGAGCCTCACACCCGAACCTTCCTACGGTCATCTGGTTCGGCTGACAGTGCAGGCCTGCCAGGTGGCCAAAGAGGCGGCCGGGGCGGCGGCGGAAGGCATCGCGACCGGAGCGCCCGCTCCGCTCAGTTCCATCCGTCAACGCGAAAAAGAACTCGACAAGCTCGACATGGAAATCGATGACGGCGTCACCGATGCCATCACGCAGGTCAACGCCAGCGAAGCTCGCGAATTGCTTGCTTGTATGAAGTTCATGATCGGACTCGAGCGCATCGGCGATCTGCTCCTGAGTTTCGCCAACAGCGCCCAGGCCGCCGGCGGCCGTCTCGATCCGCAAGACGTTCGCGACCTCACGCACATGGCGACGGTCCTTGAGAAAATGCTCACGGATGTGGGCGACTCTTTTTCCGAGCGCGACGTGAAGAAGGCCATCGACGTTCTTCGCGCTGACGCCGAAATGGACCGCCTGCGTAATCTAATCTTCCTGCGCCACATCGAGAATCCCGAAAACATCGCGCGGCAAGCATCTCTGCAAGTCATCTTCATGACCCAATCACTCGAGCGCGCCGGCGACCACACCAAGAACCTCGCCGAGGAAGTCTGCCACTTCGTCAGTGGACGCACCGTCCGCCACGTCCTCATGGCCTACGACAAACCTATCGAACAAATGTTCATCGATTGGCTCCGCACCCGAGACGAAAAGACCGGAGCGTAGGAGCTTTAGGTTTCGGTGTCGTCGTATTCCGGCTTTGATGATCGCGGGATGGTTGACCGGTCTGCCAACGACATTCGTGAGGACGAAGACAGAGCTGCCGAGGACGTATGGTGCTTGTCTTTTGGAAAACATAGTTGGCGATAAATGCCAGTCCGACTCAAAAAGCCTCCCACCAGCCTGAAAGGCAGTAATACCTGTCACTATTATCAGTGGCTAAATCCGCGCGCTGCATTGAAATGCAAGCAACCCGAGAGTCCGCTAGAAACTTGGGGAGTAGGCACTTCACCTGAATGGAACTGAGAAGGGAGAGCAGCGAATGCAGCGTAAAACGATCGTCGTGGGGCTGATGACGGTGTTGTTTGTAGCGCTGGTAGCGGCGTTTGGCGCGACTGGCGACAAGGCCAAAGTCCAAGGAATGATCATTTCCCGCGCCGGAGAAACGATGGTTGTGCAGACCCCGGAGGGGAAGACTACGGTTGTCCTGGCCGATGACACGAGGACGAAAGACAATACCGGGCTTTTTGGCTTGGACAGAACGGAATTGTCCCACGTTGTTCTGATTCCGGGACTCAAGGTGTCGGTTGACGGGGTCTCGGATGACCAAGGGCGGGTTGCAGCAAAAACGATCACCGTCGACGGTGACGACCTGGAGACGGCCGAACTGATCCAGGCCGGGTTACATCCCACTGCCGAGCAAGTTGCTGCCAACGTGCAGACCCTTGCCGAACACCAGGAGAAAATTGAAAGCAACAAGGTACAGCTCGCAGCCCAAAGGGAGTATATCGAAGACAACAAGCAGAATATCGCTGCCAACAAACAGCAGATTGACCAGAACGCTAGAAACATCCAGGAGAACACTGATCGCTTCATGGCGCTGAGCGAATATGACGTGAAGGGCCAAGCCACCGTGAACTTCGGTGTTGGAAGTTCACAGATCTCGGCTAAGGATCAGATAGAGTTGAAGGAGCTGGCGAACAATGCCACTCGCCTCACTGGATACATCATCGAGGTAACGGGTTATGCCGACTCGACCGGCAGCGCCGCGATGAACACAAAACTGAGCGAGGACCGCGCTAAGGCGGTGATCACTTACTTAGTCCAACAGGGTGAGGTACCAGTACGGCGAATCGTCGCGCCGGGCGCGATGGGCGAATACGGAGCGGCCGCCACGAATGAGACTCAGGCCGGGCGAGCTGAAAACCGTCGGGTGGAGGTCAAGGTTCTGGTGAACAAAGGCATCGCTGGTAGCTAACTGTCATTCTTGCAGCTCGGACAAGTAGTGAAATGCAGGTTGTCATATCAAGAGTTATTGCCCTGCGGAGCCTTGGGGGCCTTCGGTCCTCCTTTTTCCCCCAAGGCCGCCTTTTACCTAAAACAATTAGTGAATAACGCCAATTACACTCATGACCTCATGCAGGGGCCGTGAGTGTATCGCCTGATTTCGCGTCACCGCGCATTACTTCGAGGCAGAATTTTTCGGCAGGAGCCCATCGCTCTCCATCCGTTTCGGAATCTCTTTCACTAGCCCATCGGCAACCTTCTTGGCCGATTTTGGATTGAACGAATCGCTGACCCCGGTCCACACCAAGTCCCCATCTGGTTTGCTGGTGGAATAAACGTTCGTCTCGACGGTGACAGTCGTGTCTTCCCGCGTGTATCCCGGATCGTAGACAACGGGATATACAGCGCTCAGGTAGCCGTAGAAAGAGTAGTAGTAGGGGAACGGCGCAACGTACGTCGAGCTCGGCACGTGGGTTACTTTCTTGTCGACCTTCAATAGGCGGGAGACGACTACGGCGTCGACATGATTGCTGCTGATCTGCGCACGGAGGTAGGCGAGGTCAGGCTTCGCCTTGGGGTCAGGTCGCAGGAGGATCTGGTTGCCAGGAATTGTCTCCGTGCCAGGACGCGCAATCTGAGCGGCCATTTTATCTTCAAAGTCGGCACGCACTTCCAGATCCTGAGCCACTCCGATGACAAGAATCCTGTGGAACCTTTGCCCTTCGTACTGGGGATTGAGCCAACTCATAACAATCCTCAAGGATTTGCCACTGGCGGCAGTAAAGGCCAACAGCAGGACGCTGAATAGCGTTGAACGGGCGAACAGCCCCTGGAGAAGTCGGGATCCGCTGTTTCGATTTGTGAAGGCGAAAAGCACGTCGCGAGCCATTGTCCTCGCCAGACCGGGCCGATTACAAGACTTTCTTGAAGCAGACGAAAAACAATTCGGCGTACTTGCGTGGCGACCGCAACACAAGCACTGCGCGGCGCTCGATGGTGCAACGAGCTACGTACAGGATGACAGACCCGGGTCGAGGATAGACCGAATTGTTCGGTGGAATGTGATTGGTTAGAATGCACACCTCACAGCGATGGGCGCGGGGCGTCCAGGCTGCAGGCCTCGCAGGAAGTCCTCTCTCAGGAGTTCGGTATGTACGTGATCCAGAAAAACCCTTTCGCACGAGCACCGTTCAAGGAAACTTCTTTTCCGAGAAATTCTTTCCCCTGGAATTCTCTTTCGAAAGACTCATTCTCAAGATGTCTTTTTTCAATGAATCTGTGCCGAACGGTGCTTTCCCATGCGGCAATGGTCGCGGGGGTGGCAGTACTGTTTACTGTGGCGTTGGCATCGACGGCGGCGGCTCAACCGTGGGAGATATTACGTGCCGACTACGGCGCCGGTAGTCAAAGGCAAGACGTAACCGGGCAGCTTCAACAGGTGGTGTGCAGCCGAACGCGGTTTCGGATGGGGAATAGCACGTTCGGCTTCGATCCGTCGCCGGGGAACAAGAAATCATTGCGCGTCTATGTGCGTGGGGGGCGCGGGCGAGAGACGATGCAGGAGTTTCCCGAGAGCAGCACGATCGATGGCTCGCAGTACATGTGCCGCGGCGGTGGAGAGTATCCGCCGGGACGGCCTCCGCAAGGCGGTGGGGATTTCACGATCGAGCGCGCGCTCTATGGTACGGAGCGAAACAATGTGGATGTGACCAACCGGTTGCGAGACTTGGCGTCGCGCGATGCGAGGTTTCGCATGGGAAACAGCACGTTCGGGGTGGATCCGGATCCGGGGAGAGTGAAGACGCTGCGGATTTATTCACGAGATCGCAGTGGGCGCCGGCGGATGTTTGAGTACCGCGAGGGCAGTACAATCGATGGATCGATGTTTATTGGCTGGGGCCAGGGAAACTGGGGACGGGATCCTTGGAACGGCCGGTGGAATGACAACAATTACCCGAGGTAGGGTTGGTAGGTTGGTGGAAGGCTCTCGCTTCGGCGAGAGCCTTTTTTATCTGGAGATCGGGTGATCTGGTCATCGGGTGATTGGACTCGAGTAGTGAGTTGCGAGCAAAAGCTTTAACCGCAGAGAACGCGGGGAACATCCGCAGAGTGCGCTGAAAAAAGTCTTTAGCCCTCAGAGGGAGGCCGCAGTTGGGTGGAGAAGAGCATGCGTGGGAATGACACTTTAGTGACCTGAAACGATATGGCCATCGTGTGGCGGCGCCGAGTATGATCTGGGCACGGAAGGTCTCCGTGAAAATCTAACGACAACGCCGTGTCGAGCGGGAGGCGGCCGTTTTTGAATCAGTTGCTCACCCTGAATTCCGGGTCGTTCCCGAACTGCGGTTCCATCGCCTTCCGACAGGAGAACATTGATGCGCATCAATCGAAACCAGATGGTTCTAAGAGTGGCAGTGTGCGTTCTATCGTTGGGCGGGCTAGGGTTGGCGCAAAAGGCGGAAATCATCCGCGCGGATTACGGCGCGGGCAACCGGCGGATTGACGTCACGCAAAGGCTGCGCGAGGTGGTGTGCAATCAGAATCGTTTCCGGATGGGAAATAGCACGTTCGGTACAGATCCGGCGCCGGACAGCAAGAAATCACTCCGGATTTACACGCGCGGGCCAAATGGGCGCGAGGGGATGCAGGAATTTCAGGAGAGCAGTACCATCGACGGATCGATGTATGTGTGTAACGGTGGCGGCAACTGGAATAGCGGAGGGAACTGGAACGGTGGCAGTAACTGGAACGGTGGCGGTAGCGGACAGTACACGATCGTGCACGCAGAGTATGGCACGGAACGAAATCACGTGGATGTGACGAACCGGTTGCGCGAGCTGGCGCAGGAGAATCTCACGTTCCGGATGGGCAACAGCACGTTCAATGTGGATCCGGACCCAGGACGAATTAAGATGCTGCGGATTTATGCACGCGACATGAATAGGCAGCCACGTATGTTTGAGTATCGTGAGAGCAGCACGATCGATGGCTCGCAGTTCGCGGGCTGGGGCGGCGGCAACTGGGGCAATGGCGGCTGGAACGGCGGATGGAATGGGTGGGAAGGTGGCGGAGGCGGTGCGGATGCAGGCCCGTATTACATTCTCCACGCCGAGTACGGCACCGAACGCAATCACGTGGATGTGACGAACCGGTTGCGCGAACTGGCGCAGTCGGACCGGACGTTCCGGATGGGTAACAGCACGTTTGGCGTGGATCCGGATCCGGGACACATCAAGACGCTGCGCATCTATACGCGCGGGCCGGACGGGCGTAAGCGGATGTTCGAATATCGCGAGAGTAGCACGATTGACGGGGCTCAGTTCGCGGGCTGGGGCGGGGGCGACTGGGGACGCGAAGGCTGGAACGGGCACTGGAATGGAGATTACGACGACCGGCGGTGAGGATGCGCTATCGGTGAAACCCAGGTAGCTCCAGAGAACGGATACGAATCTGGGGCGCTGCGGCAGACCGTCGAGGGCAAGACAGCCGGCGAGCTGCCGTCGCCGCTCGAGAGAGGCGTAGCATTGCTGTGATGAGTTGTGAGTTGCGAGCGATCGGAAGGTCGAGTTGCAAGTCCCAAGAAAAAGCTTTTGACCGCAGAGGCCGCTGAGAAATTTCCGTTGAGACCGCTGAGAAAGGCTTTTAACCGCAAAGGACGCAAAGAAATGCCCCACAGAGACACAGAGGCGCGGAGAGGATCAGGTGATCGGGTCGAGAAGAATTGGGACGTCGGGTGATTGGAGCTTGGTTGCGAGTTGCGAGAGGAGCGTTAACCGCACAGCAAATGCGCAAGACATTAAACTATCGGACGAGCCGCCTGCGCAACACGGCTAGCTACTAGTGAATGAGTACGAGTTCGGGTTGATTTTGGCGGAGCGATTCTGGAATACTCGCTGGCCATGAAGGGAAATGCGAAAGTCCTAAGAGAGTTAAACGGCGCGCTGCAGGAAGAGCTGACAGCGATCAACCAATACTTTTTGCATGCGGAGATGTGCGAGAACTGGGGCTACAAGAAATTGGCGGACTACATCAAGAAGCAATCGATCGACGAGATGAAGCATGCGGAGGTGCTCATCGAGCGAATTCTGTTTCTGGATGGATCGCCGTCAATGGAGCCACTTGAATTGAACGTCGGCGGCAATGTGAAAGGGATTATCGAGAGCGATCTGAATCTGGAGGTTTCGGCAGTGAAGCAGTACAACACTGCGGTGCAGGTTGCCACCGACGAAAAGGATAATGGGAGCCGCGACTTGCTGGTGAAGCTGTTGAAAGACGAAGAGGATCACGTGGATTGGCTCGAAGCGCAACTTCATCAGATCAAAGAGATGGGGTACGAACGCTATCTGAGCATCCAGACAGGGGAGAAGGAAGAATAGAAAAAGAATGAAACCCAGTCACACGGAGGCACAGAGACCACGGTGTCGGAAGAATCGGGTGATCGGGTCATTGTGTCATTGAGGAATTGGACATGAGTTGCGAGTCGCGCAGAGGAGCTGCAGAGAAAGCCCCTAAACCGCTGAGACTGGCGAGAAAAGCTTGAACCGCAAGGAACGTCAAGAGACGGCCAAAGGGCAAAGAAAAACGAAAACGAGCGGCGACTCATTCTCCAGTGTCAACGGACGAACCGTAGATTTCTTCTGCCTCGGTGCGGTGTAAGACTATCTTGTCGAGAACTATCAGCCTGCCTCGCCATCTGATGTAGCGTACGCAAACGACCTGCAAAATCAGATCGTACCCGTCTTCAGTGCGGTGAACGGGGGCGAAATCCGCTTTCGCAATCGGCCTGAGGTGTGGCGCCGATACTCCCGCTGAGCGGCGTCGGTGCCCGGAGCATCCCCAGCGGCCGCAAGGCTTTACAAGTCCCTCCTATTACGTGAGTAACGTTGCAGGCCGGCGAACCGAACGCTACGGTGATGGAAGGCCTGCCGCTTGCAAGCGATGAAAAGCATCCCTTTGATTTCGACGCGCATCTTCGCCCTAACGACCGCGGAGTTCGTTGGCGCACTATGGAGCGCAAACCCATGAGCGCGGGCACCGGTTCGACGTTGGCACAAGGGTTCACGCTTACCCGCAAGGTGCCGCGCTACAAGCTGACCGTTCCTGCGCGTTTGACCGTGTTGCGGTCAGGAGTTCCGGATGAATTTTCGGGGCGCACGCTCGAAATTGGTGAGGGCGGCGTCGGAGTTACCGTTGCGACGCAACTGCTCTTAGGGGAATCGGTACGCGTGGAATTTCTATTTCCCCACATGACCACGCCGGTGCGCGCGACCGCGGTAGTGCGCTACCAGCACGCGCGGAATTTCGGGCTGCAATTTCTGCGGTTACCGGCTGACCAGGCGTCGGTGATTCGCTACTGGACGCGCCGCGAGGCCGATGTTCTCTTGGCGGCGCAGACACCGGAGAACGCGCTGCTGGCCCCCGCACCGAAAGCGGGAAAACGTGAAGGTCGCGAACCGGCGAAGGCAGCGAAGAAGCAGGGAACCGGGTTGTCGGCCCTTGAGAAGGCTCTAGCGGGCAAACCTGCGCGCGAGCTACCTTCTAAACCATACGTTGTTGTCGCAGTTGCGGCGACAGTGTTGATCGCGGCGATTCTGGGGTGGTGGCGCTGGCAAAGCGGATGGGCCGATCTTGAATCCAAGGTTCCTGTTACGGTCACAACGAGTGCGACACCTCGTCTGAAGGTTCCGCCTGAGGAGATGCGCCGGCATCTCCGTCACGAAGTACGTCCAGACTATCCTGAGGCTGCGCGCCAAGCGGGCATGCAGGGCTTGGTTGTGCTGGACGCGGTGGTCGATGAAACGGGCGTGGTGACTCAAACAAATGTTGTGAGCGGTCCCCCGGTGCTGGCGGCCGCGGCCGTCGATGCGGTGCGCTGGTGGCGTTACGATCCATACCTTGTCAGTGGACGGCCGGCGGTGGTGGAGACCACCATAACCATGAATTTCCAGCTTCCTCGATAGGGCAGTTGTCGGGGCGTTAGTGTTAGGAATCCAAGCAAGAATTCACCACAGAGACACAGAGAGATCGGGTGATTGGGTCGTTGAGTGATCTGATCACCGAATGCATTTTTATAAAACCCTCACCTCAGTCAAAAAGAGAGCGAGAAATGGGGCACAAGCTCGCGAGGCCAGGTGTGGCTTCCGCCGAAGGACATCGCAGATTGTTCGCGCACAGGAGCGTGCGCGCCACAATAGGAAAAGTCAACATCGCGGGCGAGGAGTCCGCGCCACACGGGATCGGCGTTTGCCCTCCTCAGACTCACCCTCCTATCATGGATGGACCTTACTCCAGAAGGTGGTGCGATGAACGTCCTTGTGCTGAACTCAGGAAGCTCGAGTCTGAAGTTTCAGGTGATCGCTACGGATCTGGATCGCATTAAGCAATACAAGGACGAACGCATCTGCCGCGGCGGGGTGGAGGGAATTGGCGGGGAGGCGATCATTCATGTGCGATATCGCGATGAGCCGACGAAGACGTTCACAGCTCCGCTACGCGACGTTGCCGCGGCTCTCGAATACCTTGTGCACTATATTGCGTCCGATCGATCGTCGGTTCCGGAGGTGGGGAGCACCGCGGACATTCACGCTATCGGGCACCGCGTGGTGCATGGCGGCGAGCAATTCAAGGAATCGGCGCTTATCGATGACAAAGTGCTGAAGGGGATTGAGGATTGCATCGATCTTGCTCCGCTACACAATCCCAACAACATCAAAGGCATTCTTGCGGCGCGCGAGATATTCGGTCGGAAAACTCCGCAGGTCGCAGTGTTCGACACATCGTTTCATCACTCGATTCCCGAGCAAGCGTACTTGTATGCGCTGCCCTACCACCTGTATCGGCGACATCGGATTCGCCGTTATGGATTTCACGGGACGTCGCATCGCTACGTTGCGTTCCGATATCGGGCGATTCGCAAGCTGACGCGAGAACAGGCGAACATCATCACGCTGCACCTGGGGAATGGGTGTTCGGCGGCTGCGATTAAGGGTGGTTCGTCGGTGGATACGTCGATGGGGATGACGCCTCTGGAAGGGCTGGTCATGGGAACACGCTCGGGTGACCTTGATCCGGCAATCGTGAATGTGATCGCGCGCAAGGAGGGGATGAGTTCTCCGGAAGTTGATACGCTGCTGAACACACAGTCGGGTTTGCTGGGAATTTCAGGCCTGACGAATGACATGCGGGAACTGCAGGCGGAATTGAAAGAGCATGACGACCGGCGGGTACGGCTGGCGATTGAAATTTTCTGCTATCGAGCGCGTAAGTATATCGGCGCGTACCTGGCGGCGATGGGCGGGGCGGATGGGATCGTCTTCACTGGAGGAATTGGTGAGAATTCTGCGGACGTGCGGGCGAGAATCTGCTCGGGAATGGAGTGGATTGGACTTCGGATCGATGAGAAGAAGAATGCGGATACGGTTGGGAAAGAGGGGCAGATCTCGACGGATGATTCCAAACTGCTGGCGTATGCGATTCCGACGGACGAAGAGTTGCTGATTGCACGGGATACGGTGCGGGTGATTGAAGGAGTGCCGCATCCGTCGTAGAACCAGGTGTTAGGTGTAAGGAAAAGCAGATTCCTTGTAGTTAGCGTCAGTCACTTCAGAATGACAAAGCTCGTAGTGATCTGATGTTCGGGCGCCGTAAAACTCCGCGGAGAAGATTCCTGTCTGAGCGTGGTGTCGTTAAGGAACATGGGGTCCGCTTCGACTTCGCTCAGGGCAAGCTTTCGACTGCGTTCGGCTGACGCCTCACTTCGCTCAGGATGACAAGGCTTGAAATTTGGATTCCCAGGTTCGCGTCCAAAAAAACGACGCGAACTTGGGGCGTCAGGCCCACAAGGCACGCGTGGCTTCCGCACAACGACCTCGCAGAGTTTTCGCACACAAGAGTGTGCGCGCCACACGGGAGCAGGCGTTACATCGACAGGAGAATCCGCGGGCGAGGGCGCCCGCGCCACACAGTCACGACCCAAGCCCGCGCCACACGGTTACACTACACGCTAGTACGGCCAGACCCAATTATTGACGTCTGGCTTGTCGACGCCGTACTGATGCGCGTAGTCACGGCACTCGATCTGCTGATTCAAGAATCTTTCTTTTGCGTGGCCACCGATCTTCTGCAGCTTGGGGACGCGATCGACCACGTCCATCGCAAGGCTGAAGCGGTCAATGTTGTTATCAATCGCCAGTTCAAGAGGCGTGTTGATGCTGCCCTTTTCTTTATATCCACGGACGTGAATGTTGTTGTGATTGGTGCGGCGGTATGCCAGGCGGTGAATCAGTTGCGGATAGCCGTGGAAATTGAACATGACCGGTTTATCGGGGGTGAAGAGTGAATCGAAATCACGATCCGATAATCCGTGCGGATGCTCGGTGCTCGGTTGCAGTTTGAACAGGTCGATGACGTTGATGAAGCGGATCTTCAGCTCCGGGAACTCCGCGCGGAGCAGTGCCGTCGCCGCGAGAGCTTCCTGCGTTGGGATGTCTCCGGCCGAAGCCATGACTACGTCAGGCTCGCCATTTTCGTCGTTGCTTGCCCAGTCCCAAATGCCAATGCCCTTGGTGCAGTGAATGATGGCCCTCTCCATATTCAGGTACTGCAGGTGCTTCTGCTTGTCGCAAACGATCACGTTCACGTAGTTCTGGCTACGCAAGCAGTGGTCGGCCACCGATAAGAGGCAATTCACGTCGGGCGGAAGATAGATGCGCGTTACGTTTGCGCTTTTGTTCAATACCACGTCGAGAAATCCGGGATCCTGGTGCGTGAATCCGTTGTGGTCCTGACGCCAAACCGTCGACGTGATAAGCAAATTCAACGACGCGACCGTGTCGCGCCAGGAGAGGTGGTTGCACATCTCGAGCCACTTTGCGTGCTGGTTGAACATCGAGTCGATCACGTGCACGAACGACTCGTAGGTCGAGAGAAATCCGTGCCGTCCGGTGAGGAGATAGCCTTCGAGCATGCCCTCCATGGTGTGCTCGCTCAACATCTCGAGCACACGTCCATCCGTCGAGAGGAATCCGCCGTCGCTGTCTTCGGGAAAGATATCCTCGATCCAGAATTTCGGGCTGACTTCGTAAATCGCACTCAGCTTGTTCGAGGTCGTTTCATCCGGCCCGAAAACGCGGAAATTGTGCATGTTCGCTTTCATCACGTCGCGCAGGAACACTCCGAGCGGATAGGTATTGCTTACCAGCGTGGTGCCGGGTTTCTTGACCTTATCGGCGTAGTCGCGGAAATCGGGCAGCCGCAGCGACTTTTTTAACCGTCCGCCGTTCGCATGTGGATTCGCACTCATGCGGCGAGTTCCGGTCGGCGACATATCGTGGAAAAAAGGCGAGAGCTTTCCGTCTTTGCCGAAGAAGTTTTCCGGCATCTGCGAGCGCATCCAGCTCTCGAGCGTTTTCAACTGCTCGGGATCGGATTTGACGTTAGGCAAGGGTACCTGGTGGGCGCGCCAGAATCCCTCCAGATAATGTCCTTCGACTTTTCGCGGCGCGGTCCATCCCTTTGGCGAGCGCAAGACGATCATCGGCCAGCGCGGGCGACTGCTCACGCCTTGTTGGCGCACGATTCTCTGATGCTCGTGGATTTCCTGGACACAATGCTCGACGGTGGCGGCCATTGCGTGGTGCATCTTATCGATGTCGGCGCCCTCGACGAAATACGGCGTCCAGCCATAGCCGCGCAGCAGGCTTTCGAGTTCATCGTGCGGGATGCGCGCAAGCAATGTCGGATTGTCGATCTTGTATCCATTTAAGTGGAGGATGGGCAGCACGGCGCCATCGCGCCCAGGATTCAAGAACTTGTTGATGTGCCAGGAGGTTGCGAGCGGCCCTGTTTCTGATTCGCCATCTCCGATTGCGGCCGCGACGATCAAGTCGGGATTGTCGAATGCTGCGCCACACGCATGCGATAAGACGTACCCGAGTTCGCCGCCTTCGTGGATCGATCCTGGTGTTTCCGGCGTGCAATGGCTGCCGATTCCACCCGGAAACGAGAACTGCCTGAAGAATTCGCGCAGACCTTCGATGTCTTGACTCTTCTCCGGATAGATTTCTGAATAGGTGCCTTCGAGGTACGTTGGGCCGAGCACTCCGGGCGCCCCGTGTCCGGGGCCGGCGAGGAAAATCATATCGAGGTCGTACTTTTTTATCAGACGGCTCAAGTGAACATACATAAAGGAGAGGCCGGGGCTCGATCCCCAATGTCCAAGCAGGCGGTTCTTGATGTGGTCGGGCTGTAGTGGCTCGGTCAACAGCGGGTTGTCGAGCAGATAAATCATTCCGAGACTCAGATAATTGCAGGCGCGCCAGTAGATCTCAATGTCGCGCAGTTCGCTCGGGCTCAGAACCGTCTTGGTGATCGTGGAATGCGTGGAAGCGTAAGGGTTGATGTCGGCAATCTCGGCAGGGAGGGTGCTGGCTTCGATGGTGCTCATCGTTGACTCCTTCAAAATAGGCTATGCCCGAGGCGCGGTTGCTGACAACCGGACTGGCAGAATTAATAGGATGTTCATAGAGTTGGGCGATCGGGAGATCGGGTGATCTGGTCATCGGAGGAGCGGGGGTTCTGAGTTGTGAGGCAGAAGCTTTTGACCGCAGAGCACGCTGAGACAAGCTTTTAACCGCAAAGGACGCAAAGAAAACGCTTTCCCCATAGTGGCACGGATACGATCAGGGATCGGGATATCAAAAAAGCCTTTAACTGCAGAGGGCGCGGAGAAACAGCCTTTCACATAATCACGGACGAACAAGTGCCGAGTTTCGAGCGCCGAGTAGCGGGCGAACAGCACTTAACTGCAGAGCCCGCAGAAAAAGGCATCGCTGCGAATCAGGATTGCGTCAAAACTTGATCGAAGAGTTGTTCCACGGCGCGTTTGGCTTCGAGGATGGAGTAGCGGTGGTCCATGGCTCCGGTGAGGTCGGTGTTGGCGAAGGCGATGCGACCGAAGGGGGCCTCGCGAAGAACCTGGCGCGGGGCGGGTTGGCCATCTTTGCCGAAGAAGAATCCGGGTTGGGGGTTGAGATAGGCGTGTCCCCAGCGATTGAGAATGATGCCGGCGATGTCGCCCTTCGCGTCGAAGCCGGCGTGGGCGAACATTTGGTCAAATTGCGTACGGATTTGCGTTTCGTAGTCGCGAAATGAAGTGGTGAGCATTTCCGTGCGCCCGCGCTTTCCCTGGGCTTCGGTGGGTTCGCCGGGATATGCGTAGAGAACTTTCAAGGTAAGGACGAGGGGCGAATCGGGAGTGATGATGGGGTTCTCGATGCCGGTCAATGCGAGCTTGCGAACTTCCATGTAGTTGCCGATGCCTTCGAACCAGCGGCAGCCGGTGATTCCCATCTTGTAAAGGAAGCGCCAGTTTCTGACGGCGACGTTGGCCATCATGCAAGGAGAGCGGTAGAACTGCGCGTACGCGTTGCGATGGGCTTCGGGGAGATCTCTGACGATGTGTTTTGTGGTCCAGCAACCGCCGGCCATGACGGCCGAGCGCGCCTGCACGCGGTAAAGCTTGCCGTCTTTTTGATAGACAACCGTGACGGAATTCGCTTTGCCGGCGTCGCCGTCGTGTGCAACGTGGACGGCGGTTGAGGAAAGACGGATTCGCGCCGGGTGGGCGGGTGAATCGAGCGCAGAAAGATTCACGGTGCCCCGGCTGACACCTTCGACAGAATGCGGGCCCGGAATTGCGGCAGGGATCAGAGACTTGAGCAGAAGCCGCGCGATCGTGGCGTTGCCGCCGGGGAACATCTGATCGGAGCCGCCTTTTTCTTCGGGCAGCGGGTGGAGCATTTCGAAGGCGTAGTCGGAGTAGGCGGAGAGCGCGTCGGGACCAAGACCGGAGCCTCCGCCTTCCACGGGAGAGAGAAAGGTGCGGACGGTTTCGCGCGAGAGGCCGAAGCGCTCCATGAAGCGCTGTTCGAGGGTGATGGAGTCGAGATAGCGGGAGATCGCGTCGCCTTCGACGCGCGGATGCTGAAACTTCTTTGCTTCGACAGGTTCACCCTTCAGGAAGCGTAGCCACTCGGTGCGAGTTGTTTGGGCGATCGGGGCGCCTTCCAGATTTTTGCCGATCGGGTCAGTGATCCACATGCCGGGCTTGCTGCCAAATTTTGGGCCGAACCAGAATCCGTAGTGTCCGCTGGGCAGGCCAGCGGCTTCGTAGGGAGTGCGGGAGAGCGGAAGTTCACGGTCGGGACCGGACCATTTTTGATAGGTCAGCTTGGGCGTTTTGAGCCCGATGGAGTCGTAGAAGTTCGCGAGGAAGCTGTGCGGGTATTGAATTTGATAGATAGCCGAGCCTTGATGCGCGACGAGGCAGTGGCCGTCGACGAGGAATTCGTTTTGCTTGGCTTCTCCACCGAAGATCGGATGATTTTCGAGGATCAGGCATTTTGCGTGTGGGCCGCCCTGGCGCTGAAAGAATAGGGCGGCGGCGAGTCCGCTGATGCCTCCGCCGACGATCACGCAGTCGTAGGTTTCGTGAAGGTCGATGATGTTGCCGGGAATAGGATCGTAGGCGCCATCGCGAATGGCGTGTCCGGCTTCGAGGACGGCGAGCGTGTTGCCGTTGGAATGACGGTACTCGCCTACGCCGCCGTAGCCGGTGAAGTCGTCATCTTTATTATCGGCGATTTGGTCGGCGGCATTGCGTTGCGCGCCGAGGAGTTCGAGCGGCGTGGCGCTGCTTAGCAGAGTGGCACCCGAAGCGAGAAGCGTGGAGCCGAGGAAGTCACGGCGGGTGATCGGTATGCTTATGTCGGATGACGATCGATTCGGAGAACGAGAGTTGCCACGGCCCATTTGCGACGTGTTCGAAATTATCTGCTTTCTTTAGGAACCCGGCAACAAATTTAGTCGGCGTGATGGGGGGCAAATGAAGAGCGCCGCGCTTGATATACTGCCAAAACTTCATTTTCTGCTGTTCCCGCACTCGTATGCACGTTGGTGTTCGCACAAAGGATCTTCGGAAGGTGTATACCTCTGCGCCTCCGCTTGGCGCAGCTGGCGGATTTGTCGCTCGCGCGGACGCCAAGGGGTCGAAGCAACCGAAATCAGAAATCATTGCGCTCGACGGCCTATCGCTGGAAGTGAATCCGGGCGAAATCTTTGGTCTGCTGGGGCCGAATGGGGCGGGGAAGTCCACGACGGTGGGCGTGCTGACGACGCGCGTTCGTCCTACGAGCGGGCAGGCGTGGGTTGGGGAGCACGAAGTCTGGAGCCAACAGGCCGCGGTGAAGTATCTGATCGGCGTGGTGCCGCAGCGTCCAAATCTCGATTTTTCCTTGACCGCGCGCGAGATTCTGATCTTCCATGCGGCGTATTTCGGGATCGGTGCGAAGCAGCGAAATGAACGGGCGGATGCGTTGCTGGAGAAGTTCAAGCTGACGGACCGAGCGAATCAGATGGTTCGCGGATTCTCGGGCGGGATGATGCAGCGGCTATCGATTGCGCGGGCAATGATGCATGATCCGCAGGTGTTGTTTCTGGATGAACCTAGCGCGGGACTGGATCCGCAGACGAGGATCCTGCTGTGGGAGGTGATTCGCGAATACAACCAGTCGGGGAAAACGATTCTGTTGACAACGCATTACATGGAAGAGGCAGATGCCCTGTGCCGTCGGCTTGCCATTATCGATCATGGCCGGATGATTGCGCTGGGTGCTCCCGCGGAGCTAAAGAGCTCGATTCCGGGCGGATTCCTGCTGCGCTTGCGGTTCAGGAGCCTGAGTCCGGCGCTTCTGGAGCGCTTGCAAGCGTTGAGCGGGGTGAGGGAGGTGCGGAGTGCGGATAGTACGGGCGTGGACGTTTATGCGGATCGCGGCGGCTCGCTGATTGGCGAAGTGGCCAGCGCGGCTGCGGGCGAGCGTTCGGATTTGCTGGACGTGCACATCTCGGAACCGAGTCTCGAAAATCTCTTCTTGCATCACACCGGAAGGAGCTTGCGCGATTGAACTGGAAGACGTTTGGCGCGATGCTGGCGCGCGACGCCCACGTGGCACGGCGCAATATGATTCAGCTCGTGCTGCAGACTTTTTTGCAGCCGTTGCTGTTCGTGTTTATCTTTGGCCGGGTGATGGTTGGGAGCGGGTACATGCCCGCGACTTATAAGAGCCTGTTGCTGCCGGGGATCATCGCGATCAGCATGGTGTTTACCGGGATTTGGGCGGTCGCTATGCCATTGATTTCTGAATTTCAGTGGACGCGCGAAATTGAAGATCGACTGCTTTCGCCGATCGATATTTCGTGGATTGCGATTGAGAAGGTGATCGCCGGCATGATACAGGCGTTGGTGGCGGGGTTGGTGGTGATTCCCATGGCCTGGCTGGTGTTGCGACCGGGCGTGGATATTCGGATTAATCATCCGGTCTGGTTTATCGCGATCATCGTGCTGGTGGCGGCCTTTTCGGCGGCGGGCGGGTTGGCTCTGGGTTGCACCATCAACCAGCAACACATCGGGCTGATGTTCGGCATGGTGATCACGCCGATGATCTTTTTCGGGTGCGCGTATTATCCGTGGAGCGCGCTTAATACATTTCCGATTCTGCAGAAGATTGTTCTGATCAATCCGCTGGTTTACGCGAGCGAAGGGCTGCGCGGGTCGCTGGTTCCACAGTTTTCGCACCTGCCGCTGATCGCGGTGCTGGCGGCGCTCTTGTTCTTCGATGTGCTGCTACTGCTTTTGGGGCTGCGACAGTTTGAGCGCAAGGCGGTTAGTTGAAAGTGAGAACGTTCGCGGACGCAGAAAAACAGCGTTTAACCGCGGAGGACGCGGAGAATGTCCGCAGAGAGCGCTGAGAAAGCTTATAACCGCAAAGGGCGCAAAGAAGAGCCGCGCGAAGGATGCAAAGGAAAGATGTAACCACACGGCACGGAGGGAAATTGCGGGCAACGCAGTTCAGTCCGCAGGTGGGGTCCCGCGGACCGATCACGCAGTTGTTTCGCGCACAGGAGGGTGCGCGCCACATAGGCTCGTTATAGATCCGGGAAATCTTCTTCCCAGTATTCGCCGGGACGGCGTTGGCCTGGGTTCGACTCCAGGCTGCGCAGTTGGGCGCGACGGATCTTTCCCGAGATCGTTTTGGGCAAGTTGGAAAATTCGATGCGGCGGATACGCTTATAGGGAGCCAGACGACTGCGGATGAATTTGAAGATGTCGCGCGCGATCTCGGCTGATGGCTGGATCTCCGGTTTCAACGCAATGAACGCCTTGGGAACATACCAGCGGATCGAGTCAGGACTGGGCACGACTGCCGCCTCCGCCACACAGTCGTGCTCAATCAGCGCGCTCTCGAGTTCAAATGGGCTCAGGCGATAGTCGGAGCTCTTGAAGACATCGTCGGCGCGACCGATGTAGGTGAAGGAGCCATCGGCATCGCGGTGGGCCACGTCGCCTGTGCGGTAGTAGCCTCCAGCGAAACATTTTTCGGTACGCTCGGGGTCGTTCAAGTAACCCGTCATCAGGCTGGAAGGCTTGGGATCACACTTCACTGCGATTTCGCCGTCGTCGGATTCGTTGCCGTCGGGGTCGAGTAAAACGATGTGGTGTCCGGGTGAGGGACGTCCGACGGCGCCGGGTTTCACGGTCTGACCTGGAAAATTTCCCAAAAGCAACACGTTTTCAGTCTGACCGAAGCCATCGCGGATCGTGATGTTCCATGCAGAGCGCACCCGTTCGATGACTTCAGGATTGAGTGGCTCGCCGGCGCTGACTAATTCGCGCAGCTTCACGGGGAATGACTTCAGCTTCTCAAGAATGAACAGACGCCAGACGGTGGGCGGCGCGCACATGGTTGTGACGCCACAGCGCGCGACAACGTCGAGAGTACGCCTGGCGTTGAAGCGCTCGTAGCTGTGAACAAAGATGGTGGCGCCCGCGTTCCATGGCGCAAAGAAGCTGCTCCATGCATGTTTGGCCCAGCCCGGAGTGCTGATGTTGAAATGAATGTCGCCGGGACGGATGCCGATCCAGAACATGGTTGCAAGGTGGCCGACGGGATAGCTCTGGTGCGTGTGTAACACGAGCTTGGGCAGCGCTGTGGTGCCCGAGGTGAAGTAGAGCATCAAGGGATCGGTAGCGTTGGTGGTGCCGTCGGGAGTGAATGTTGAACTCTGGTCGTAGGCGCGTGAGTAGGGGGTCCAGCTATTGTCTTCGGTATCTCTTTCTCCGCCGACGATGATGCGGATGTAATTGCCACGCACTGTCGAGAATTTGTCGATCAAGTTGGACTGGGTGGCGATGCAGCGGGCATGACCGCGCTCGAGGCGATCGCGCAAGTCGTCGACGGTGAGCAGTGTGGCGGCGGGGATGACGACTGCGCCGAGTTTGATCGCGGCGAGCATGATCTCCCACATCGCAACCTGGTTGGAGAGTTGGACAACGATTCGGTCACCGCGGCAAATACCCTGTGTGCGAAGGAAGTTCGCGACTTGATTGGAACGAGCCGACATTTCCGCGAAGCTCTGCGTTGTTTCGGAACCGTTCTCGTCGACGACCCAAAGTGCGAGCTTGTTGTTGCCGCGAGCGTACGTATCGAAGTAGTCGAGGGCCCAGTTGAATTTGTTCAGCAGAGGCCACCGGAAATCGCGATAGGTGGTGTCGTAGTCTTCGCGATGAGCGAGTAGAAAATCGCGGGCGGACAAAAACGCGTTCATCCCCTGGTCCGCAACGGTTTCACGACGGGTGTCTGTCACGAACGTTTTTCCTGCAATCGATAAATTGGGTGGAACATAAGAGGCTCTGCTCGAGAAACGTTGTGTTCGAATCACGGTGACCTCAGAGCGCCACAGATGCCGACGATTGTACGGCGTGTTTGTTCCGGACGGAATCGTGCGTCGGCGTGGAGGAATGGTTGGCTACCGATTGAACATTTGACGGCGGCTTGGTAGCGTTTACGGCGCGGAGCGGGGGGACATGTCATCGCAAAAGTGGGCGTGGGTGGCGGCGACACTGGACACGAAGCTGAACGAGGCACTGTACGCTTGCGATCTGCTCGAGGCCGCCGGACTGCCTGTTAAGCTGGCCGATCTTTCGACCAAGGGGGCGTCTACTAGGCTGGATTCAGCGTCTTTATTCAAGCGAAGTCTGATCTCGGCGACGGAGATTTCGGGACATCATCCGAAAGGGGCGAATGTCGTTTTTTGCGGCGACCGGGGCGCAGCCGTGGCGGCAATGACGGATGCATTCGAACGGTTTGTAAAAGAGCGAGACGACCTTGGTGGTCTGTTAGGGATCGGTGGTTCGGGCGGCACGGCGATGATCACGCGTGCGATGCGCTCGTTACCGATCGGCCTTCCAAAGGTGATGGTTTCGACGATGGCGTCTGGCAATGTGGGCCCGTATGTTGGGGCGTGCGATATCACCATGATGTATTCGGTTACGGATGTAGCCGGGCTGAACCGGATTTCCCGTCGCGTACTCGGCAATGCCGCACACGCGCTTGCGGGGATGATGTTGCATTCACTGCCGTCAGAGGATCACGCACGGCCGGCGCTGGGACTCACCATGTTCGGCGTGACGACTCCTTGCGTTCAACAGGTGGTGCGACTTCTCGATTCTCGGTTTGATTGCTTGGTGTTTCACGCCACTGGGACTGGCGGACAGTCGATGGAGAAACTGGTGGACGACGGCTTGATTGGAGGCGTGATTGACATCACGACTACCGAAGTCTGTGACCATCTATTCGGCGGCATTCTCGCATGCACGGATGACCGGTTTGGCGCGGTGGCGCGTAGCAAGGTCCCGTACGTGGCGTCTTGTGGGGCGCTCGATATGGTCAATTTCGGCGCGATGGATACGGTGCCGCAGCACTATCGTGGGCGCAAGCTGTATCCTCATAACCCGCAGGTCACGCTGATGCGAACCACCGCTGAGGAAAATGTCGAGCAAGCTCGCTGGATCGCGAGCCATCTGAACCGGTGCGAAGGAGATGTGCGCCTGCTTCTTCCCTTGGGAGGAGTCTCGGCGCTTGATGCACCGGGGCAAGCGTTCTGGGATCCGGATGCCGATGTTGCGCTGTTTGAGACGCTGGCGAAGGAGTTTCGACAAACGGAGCGCCGGAAGTTGGTGCGAGTGCCGCATCACATCAATGATCCGAAGTTTGCGCAGGCTGCAGTCGAGGAGTTCTTAGTCATCGCAAGCTCGTGACGGCTGCCATTAAAGAGGAAGCGATCGATGCCGCGTTTTTCGCGTGAAGAATTGCAGTCAAAATTTCAGAAGATGGTGCGCGAGCGTCAACCCATCGTCGGTGGCGGGGCGGGAACAGGACTTTCGGCGAAATGCGAAGAAGCAGGCGGCATCGATCTGATCGTGATCTATAACTCGGGCCGATACAGGATGGCGGGCCGCGGTTCGCTGTCGGGGTTGCTGGCTTACGGAAACGCGAACGACATTGTGATGGAGATGGCGAAGGAAGTTTTGCCGGTGGTGCGCAAGACGCCTGTGCTCGCCGGGATCAATGGCACCGATCCTTTTTGCGTCTTTGACAGTTTTTTGGATGAGGTCGCTGGGGTAGGTTTTTCGGGTGTTCAAAATTTTCCAACGGTGGGTTTGATTGACGGCGTCTTTCGGCAGAACCTTGAAGAGACCGGGATGAGTTACGCGCAGGAAGTGGAGATGATCCGGTTAGCGCATGAGAAGGATCTCTTCACGACACCATACGTCTTTGATCCGCAACAAGCCCAGACGATGACGCGCGCGGGCGCGGATATCATCGTCGCGCATATGGGCCTGACGACGGGAGGTGCGATCGGTGCGGAGACCGCACTTACGCTAGAGAAATGCGTGCCGCGAATCGATGCGATTGCTGAAGCAGCATTCGCCGTGCGATCGGACATGATCGTGCTGTGCCACGGCGGGCCGATTGCCGAGCCCGCGGATGCGGCGTGGGTGCTGGGCAAGACGCGACACTGTCATGGATTCTATGGGGCAAGCTCGATGGAGCGGTTGCCCACAGAAAAAGCAATCACGCGCCAAACGCAAGAGTTCAAGCAAATCGGTTTCTAGCGGAGAAGACAAGCATGGCAAACACGGTATACATCAGCGACGTGATCGATGCACCGATTGAAAAAGTATGGAGCGTGATGCGCGACTTCAACGACATGCCGTCGTATCACCCGGGGATCAAGGAGAGCATCATCGAGGGGGAGGATAGCAGTGACCGCGTCGGGTGCGTGCGGCGGTTGACGCTGGGGGAAGGCTTTGTACGTGAGCGCCTGCTTTGCCTGGATGACGGAAACTATGTATTCACTTACGAAATTATTGAAGGCTCGCTGCCGGTCCGTGGCTACGTGGCGGGAGTCCGGTTGCATCGAGTTACGGAGGGCAACCGTACGTTTGCGGA
>Ga0126371_10000487_pt1 | contig 32486 bp, 28 predicted proteins | sample PanSoiMetaPlot_4_FD_110145 | JGI IMG/M metagenome (GOLD analysis project Ga0126371, IMG submission 110145) | Tropical forest soil microbial communities from Panama - MetaG Plot_4 | ecosystem: Environmental > Terrestrial > Soil > Tropical forest > Bulk soil | place: Panama | collected 2016-02-17 | reverse complement strand
GCAGGAAGCGGGCGTGTTGTTCCTGGAACTCAAGCGCACGCAGCGCGAGATCATCCAGGGCGACATGGACGCCGAGCAGGCGAAGCGCGAGCTGATCGAAGCCAACCTGCGACTGGTCGTCTCAATCGCGAAGAAATACACCAACCGCGGATTGCAGTTCCTCGACCTGATTCAGGAAGGCAACATCGGCTTGATGAAGGCCGTGGATAAGTTCGAATATCGCCGCGGGTATAAGTTCTCGACTTATGCCACGTGGTGGATCCGCCAGGCCATCACTCGTGCGATTGCCGACCAGGCGCGTACGATTCGTATCCCGGTGCACATGATCGAAACGATCAACAAGCTGATCCGTACGTCGCGACAGCTGGTGCAGGAACTGGGACGCGAACCTACGTCGGAAGAGATCGCCAAGCGCATGGACATCCCGGTCGCGAAAGTCCGCAAGGTCCTGAAGATCGCGCAGGAGCCGATCTCGCTCGAGACGCCGATCGGCGAAGAAGAAGATTCGCACCTGGGCGACTTCATCGAAGACCGCGGCGTGGTTTCGCCGGCGGAAGCGGTGATCAACGTCAATTTGAAAGACCAGACTTCACAGGTGCTGCGTACGCTGACGCCGCGCGAAGAAAAAGTCATCAAGATGCGCTTTGGCCTCGAAGACGGAAGCGAGCATACGCTCGAAGAAGTCGGCCAGTCGTTTGCGGTTACCCGCGAACGTATCCGGCAGATCGAGGCAAAGGCTCTGCGGAAGTTGCGGCATCCATCGCGTTCGCGCAAGTTGCGGGCGTTCATGGATGGAGTTAGGGACTAGGCTGTCAGCTGTCAGTTTTCAGCTATCAGTAAGAACCACGTGGGGGCGGACGCCTCGTCCGCCCGGCCGCGCGCCAACCCGGCAACCAAGAGGAGGCCCCGTTCACACGAGCGGGGCTTTTTGTTCAGATCACGATTTGCCAGTTACTGCACTCCAGTAACGATGAACCCATGCCATCGGGTATCACCGCCGCTGCTGGTGGTGAGCTGGTATCTCCCCATGATCTGTCCCGACTGATTGATATCTTCCGGAATCGTGCTGCTGGTGATTCCGCTGGCGCCAGGGTATTCGATCTTGGTCGAAGTCCCATCGGTCTTTCTGAGGAAGCCGTCTTTCCTGCCGCTGTACTTACCGCCGTCAACTCCAACAATATTACCGGTCGTATTGATGGCATTGGCGAGCACCTGCCCCGGTTCGCTTAACGTCGTGAATGTCCCATTGGTGTCGCGCAGGTAGGCGTGCGCGGTGAAATTCTTGTCGGCATAGTAACCCGCAACTTGTCCCGCGTCGTTCAGGTGCGAGGAGACAGTTGTGGTACCGGTCGGGAAGTTATAAACCGTGTACAGACCGCCGACCGTGCCGATGAAGCCATGAAGCACGCCCGCCGAGTCCCACACGATGCCGGCGACCTGGCCCGACGTGTTGATCGCCTCAGGAAAAGTCTGCGCTTCTTTGGGGACGTCGAATGTGGTGATGCTCCCATTGGCATTCCGCAGGAAGCCGTGATACAAGCTGCCGGAACCCGTCCAGGTGCCGACGATTTGCCCGGCGGAATTCGCTTTCCATGCGTAGGTCCCGCTAGAACCCGCGACATCGAAGCTGGTGAAGGGCCCGGCGATTGGGCCGACGAAGCCATGCTCGACGCCCACCGCATCCTGATAACGTCCCGCAAGTTGATTCGTGCCGCAGAATCCAATCCAGTCCGCAGCGGGGGCACCGAGCAGGGAAATACTGCCGTTGGTGTTACGAAGGAAATCCCCGCCCGACGACGTTCCCACAATTCGGCCCGACGAGTCCATCTCGTAAGGGAACGTTGGTCCGCTTGAGAAGGCGTCGAAGCTTGTATAGGTCTGAGCGCTCACTGGTATGCAGTTCGCGGCGATGATCGCAGCCAGTGCAAATAAGATCGAGGTCAAAGGGATGAACTTACTCGACATACGGATTCTCCTTTGAGGCTCCGCTATGGCAATCCTTGGTGATGGGTGCGCGCGCCTGTTATGTGTGCCTGCTCACTCTAAGACAAAGTCAGGCCGACTGCGAGGCATCGCGCCGGAAAACGTGCTGGGCCGGGACTTCGGGGCCGGTGGGGATACTTGCATGCCCAATTACCTTGTAAGGAATGGACAGCGCGGGAGCCTACCACAGGAGGTCGAATGTGGCGAGCGTTCGCTTGCTTAGGATGCTCACTTAGCGATGGAGTTAGAGACTACGTCAGGTATCAGGTCTTAGGTGTTAGCAAGAACCACGCGGGGGCGGACGCTTCGTCCGCTCGGCCGAACGCAAGCTCGGCGACAAAGATGAGCCCCGCTCGTAAGAGCGGGGCCTACTTGTCTATGGGGCGATCAAAGCCTTCACCTGGGTTTCATCGTCGGTTGCGCCGTTACCGCTTCTGCCATAGATCACAACCATGCAATCTCCGGCATTTACCTTCACCGGAACGGCGAAAATGTTCTCGACCTGCTCCTGAAGCGCTGCCTTGCCCGTCTCGGCGGGCGTAATCCTGTCTACCAGCGGCACGCTCGCCAAGTGCAGCGCATCGTGAGGAAGCCAGCTGTGCACCGTCGATAGCGGCGTAGGATTCGGGAATCCCTGGCCATTGAGATTCTCCTCGAATATCCCACACCCTCCCGGCAGCAGATAGAAGTCATTCACCGCGCCCCACGATTTGCCCGTCGGAACCGGCCCGTTGTCCTGGCTCCCATCGAACGCACTGTCGCTGATGTTTCCATACAGTTCCACCAAATGCCCGGGCGTCAGCATCGGGATCGGAACCGCGAAAGCCTCGCCATCAATCGCGGTGGCATTCTGGCAGCCACCATCCTGGCCAAAGCAATATTCGCCGCCGACATCGACCACCGTATTCGGATTCGCGTTCTTCACCGGCTTGTATCTCAGGTCGAGGTCGGCCGACATGGTCGCCTTACCTGAAATCAATGGCCCGCCACCGTAGTAAAGGCCGACACATCCGGTCATCGGTACAGGATGCGGGAAATCGAGATTCACGAGGAATGATGAGTCCGACTGGGAGGGGTTCTTCAGAATGTCGCTCCAAAGGACGCCGGCAACTTTGCTCAAGTTAATGTCGTGCGCTGGACATTCTCCCTGCCAATACACCAATGCCCACAGCACTTCGCTGAACCGCGGATCGAAGTTCTTGAGCGAGAGAGTCCCTCTTAGACCCACTAACTCGGCCGGCGACTTTGCGCCATCGAGTACGTGATACATGGTTAAAAATGTGGGGAACCCGTTTTGGGAGCCCTGCGACGTGGTCTGAGATTGCTGAATGTGCAGCACGGACGCTTCACTAGCGGCGTCTTCCTGCGCCTGCAAGTTGGATACTCCCAAACCAGCAAATATGAAAATTGCGTAACCAACAACTCTTGCATAGGACATCATTTTCTTCTCCATCTCCTCCTAATTAGTTTTTGACCGAGACGGATTTGCTTTGGCCGTGCAGTGCTTTTGATCTTTAACCCATCGGTGAGACGAAAGTCGTGTCGGACAACTCCGGCAACGTTTCGCAGACACCTCGCTAAAACTAGAACTCGGGAAGGCGGGAAATATTCCAGTGACAGCGGGTTTCAGGTGTTAGGTGTCAGGAAAAGGCAAAGGCCCCAATCGGAAGAGCGAGGCTTGGTTCTTGGCGTTCTGAAAGTGTCAGCGGTGTTACGACTCCACTCAATCGGCAAAGAACGCGATTGAATGGGGCACCCAAGAATTATGTGGGCCACCCACCAGTCAAACTACCCCACCCAAGCCAAAATCGGGCTTGTGTGGGGCACCCGGCACCCGGCTGCACCGGCCGGCGTCAACTGGAGAAGGGCGGGCGGCCGCGGTAGGGGGCCAGATCTGTTGCCCTGAACTCGCAAAGGGCGCGAGTTTTTCGCGCACAAGAGTGTGCGCGCCACACGAGACTTGCTGGCGACGCGCCTGCGCCAGACGGGTTTCTTGCTGAAAGCTGATGGCCGACAGCTGAGAGCGTTTTTCTACATCCTGACCCGAGCCAGCGGATCGACGCCCGTCGCTTTCACTTGAGGCGCGAGAGACTCCAGCGCTTCAAGGAACACGAGCGCATTTGGAATTTTGTCGGAGCGCACGCTGATCGCCGCCAACCATTTTCCTGCCCGCTTCACGATCAAATTTGTGCGCAGCAATTCGGCTTTGGTGATCTCGCTGACGGGAATCGATTGGTTCTTCCACATCACCGTCGTCGCCGAGAGTCCCAGGCCGCCGAACCGCACGGTCTCGCCACGCTGCAGCCGCGTTTTCACGTTCTGCACCATCGGCGGAAGAACACGCGCCAGAATCAGCCCGATCGCATCAGCCGTGTCACGGAAGATTGAGGTGACCTTTAACTTCTTGCCGTCGCCGCTGAGCAGTTCGAGCGAGAGCTGCGCGCGTCCCGCTTTGCCCGACGACATCGCCATGATGTATCCCACCAGACCGAAATGCGCATAAACGTTGACGGGCGTGACGCGATAGCGCGTCTCGGTGATCTGGCCCCATGCCATTTCCTGTTGCCCAAACATGGATTCGCGTCGAATCCCCGCATCGCTGATCGTGAGCGCGCTCTTGCCAAACAGAATCCAGAACGCAGCCAGCACCCCGAGAAATCCGACCGAGACCCACATCAGTACTGGATGCGCTGCTGGACGCGGATCTGGTTGCGATGCCCAGATCCCAGCCAGAAATCCGAGCACAACCAACGCTGTCACGATTCGTACCGAGTACGACGCCCCAAACCGGCGCTCGCCAAACGCCATCGCCGCAGTAGCCATAGACGCCCCCTGAGCTGCGGTTCACCGCAGCCCCACAAGTTGTTTGGGGTATCGTAGGCAGAAACGGTGACTTGGAGGTAATTACCGGAGTAACTGGGGTAGCGACGAAATTGGAGCCTAGTTGTGCGCCACGAAATATGTGCTGGAGTGATGGGACATCCCTATGGGACTTACCCCTAGACTTCGAATTCCCACGCGTTGAAAGGGCTGGGCTAAGTTGGCCGAGTGTCTGCGGCAGTCGGCGAAACTCCGCCGCTTCTGTACGAGGAAGAAGAGGTGCAGGCTTTCGCCGTGTGACCTGCGTCACAGACCTGCCTGGCATATCGTGAAATCATAGGACAACGGGTCGAATTGCTAACAGGGGCGATCGCGCTTTTGGAGCGCCGAGGGGCGTTATGGACCTAGAGTCCTTTGTTTCGAAGGCTAGTCGCGCAAAACGACATCATCCTTCAGAAGAACGAGAGATTGCTCCTGCTCATTGCCCAGCAAATTCGAGGCCCCGGCGAACGTGCGGGAGTAATGTGTCTGAACGATGAACGTACAAGCATGGAACAGATCGAGTTAATCTCAGTGTGCTTGGGAGAAATTCGCCACAAAATGGACGCGACCGGACGGCGCGGTTACGCCGTCCGGTCGCTAGACATAAATTACCTGTCCGAGAGGCAGCTTATGTCTAACAAAGATTTTAAGTCCCAATGCACTTCCTGGATTAATCACTAGGACAGGTGAGCTTTCGGATTATGTTGTCGCGGCCAACCAACCCAAACTAAGAACCTGCCCAACCATGACCTGCGTTTTCGGCTGCACTACCGAGTTCCGGGTCCTTTTCTTTTCTTCTTACGCACAAAGATTCACAAGCCCGGTTTTGGTGCGTAGATTCACTCTGCTCGATGTCGCGGGTTTGACGGTTGCCCACGTTGCCGAATAGTGGGACAATTTCGTTTTACCAGGAATCCTGGAGACCTCAAGACCTGTCCGAAGCAGGCTCGAGGTCTCCTTTTTCCGTCCAGGAGGAATATATGGGGTGGAAACTATTCGCGGAGCTTCTGGCTGACGAGCAGGGGCAAGACATCGCCGAATACGCCGTAATGCTGGCAGTGATCCTCGTTCTTGTGGTTGGCACGATCCGGATAGTGGGCTCGAATGCGAACACGGTCTTCTCGCAGGCCGCGAGCTCGATTCAGTAGCCGTTCGCTGAAACGCTGGGCGTGTAACCTCTCTATTTGGAGAATTACCGGAGATCGTGTGACCTGGGTCGATGCCCGCAATTGGGCGATCCTTACTCGAATCCCTGCCGTCTGCACATCAGGCTCAGCGTCACAGGGCAAGGTTTGCACTGCAAGCCAAGGGCTACCTCGTCGTTAGCAGCGCTTTTAGCGCACTTTTCCCCTCTGTTCGGTCGTAGACGGCTGGCCTTCGAACTGCCTAATCTTCGAACACAATGAGGCGGACTGAACAGGCTGTTATCGCGATCATCTCGATTGCTGCCACGATTCTTGCTATTCATCTCTTCTCCAGCACGACGTCCGCTCAGCTGGGATCACTATTTATATAGGTGTTCCTCGGAGGCGGTCCGTCGTTCCGGTTTTGTTCCGGTGTCATTCGAATCGAAGTCAGGCACGCGCCCCCATTGAGAATGGGGATCGTGCGATTCGTGCGCGTGGGTGCGTGAAATGATCTCGAGCAGGTCACTTCCTGCGAAGATCGCTATGACGTTCGCGTGTGCGGCCGAGCTCCCTTTGCCCTATTTCCAACCGTGACGGAGACAGAGCAGTTGACAATAGAGCCATCCTCGGCAACTTACTTCCATACAACGGTGCGACGAATTCGGTCGCTATCGTCGAGTTGGCGCATTGGCAGTCCAAGCACCAATCGCCGAGTAACAGCCAGTTCTCGTTGATATTGCTGCATAAAATATTGCGCCTGAGTGACAAGGACTCTTCGCTGCGTTGACAACAAGCGAAACCGGGCCAACGCGGCGTCCCCTCGTCGCTTCAGATCGGAGGCCATGCGGATCCTGCTCATGCGGAATTTCCTTAACAGATCTAACGGCATGGCGCCTTCGCATTGCAACGGTCCCTCACCCTCATACACCGTAAGGGCGCAATGTGGCGTAAGTTGGCGCATCGGATGGTAGTGCTTGCGGGTGAACGCTGTCGAGGGAGCGGAGGTTTCTTACCAACTCTTGCCACCACTCTTTTCTGAAACTGCGACTTCCGCCGCGTTGTCACCCTCACGCAGAGTATTTCGATGCGCCTCCGGCATAGGAGACGAATTTTCCCGCCAAGTCTCGAGCCAAATGCCGTTGCATAACGAGCCGGACTTCGGGGTTCGCGGTGAGATAACGGTTCAGGGTTTCCACGTCCCAACGCATCGAGCGCACCGGTCCATTGGCGACCGCATCCACCTCGGCCGGGGCGCCGCTGAGGAGCAGCGCAGAGCCGACCAGGTTGCCCGCGCCCAGGTCACCGAGTACATTTTCGTTTCTTGCCACACGCACAGTGCCGCGGACAATGAGTGAGATCGCGTCAGGACGTTTTCCTTGCTCCATCAGTCTCTCGCCAGACTCCGACGTAGTCCACGATCCGACGCTTAACACTTGCAGAACTTTTCGAGGCGGTAAGTCTTCGAAGGCCAGGCGACGCACCTCTTCTTCTTCCGATGTTAACTTCACAGGGCGTCGCTCCATGAACAGACGCCATGATTGGAATAGATTGATCGCCGCAAAAATGCAGCTCCAGGCGATGGGTACCCATAAGGGCTCTCGCTGCAGCAGAAAATAAGGAATGGCAATCAACGCGGAGGCTACGGCGAACAAACGCAGCCAGAGGATGTCGCGAACACTGTAAGCCACCAGTAATAATATGTTGGCAGCATGCAGGAAATAGTTTGGATGGAATGAGGTCATAATGGCTGCTCCTTCAAAAGCTGCGTTGGGCGTTGTTATCGCACAGGCCTCATGCCCGCAAAGAAGGAACTTCGGCTGACCAACTTAGGGCGGACGCTCGTCAAGTGGTGCATGAGTAGGCTCGTCGACCTGGCGAGCGGGCGAAGGCTGACGCTGCCCATGAAAGCGAGACGACTCAGGATGTGGAACTGGAAAAACTAACAGCTGAAAGGCTGAGTCGCGCGCTACTCGTGTGAATGTTGGCGCCCGCTGTGTGCCCACAGCTTGGTGAGCGGACTTTTATCGAAAATGTCGCAGTGGCACGATTGCAACGTTGTCTGTACCGATGCCAACAACTTCATGCAGGCTTATCGAGCTCTCATATAGATCATCAGACTCTGACGGGAGCGCTCTTCGCGAACTGCGACCCGTTCGTGACGCATCGAGAACGTCGGCGAAACGGTGGAGCGCGTTCTTGTAGCCGCGACGATTGAACGAAGGCCACTGCGCGGCCCAGGTCCCGAAGACGCGGTCAAACAGAAAGAACGCGATGCCGAAGTTCTTGTCCATGAATCCGCGATCGTTGAGTGCCCAGTGATGGATGTCATGGGCTTCGCGTGCCCCGAGGAACCATCGCTTCGACCAGCGCTGCCGCTCCATCCAGAAACCGTCGATGTGCATGCGGTCGTGGAGGTAGCTGAACATGATGAAACTCCAGGACAGCGTCCCCGCGACGAAGACGGATTGGTGGAACAATGTTACGTGCAGGAAGTGCAGGACGGTGATGGATGCGGCCAGCAGGATCGCTCCGGGGATGATCCACTCCATACCGATGTTGAAGAGCGAGACCTCGCCGACCGTCGCGTCCAGATATCCAGGGCTGGGCCGCTGTGAGTGAAGCGGCCCGTAAAGTACCAGATGGTGGCGCATGTGACTGCGAGACAGGAAGCCGATCTTCCCACTGTGCAGAAGACGGTGCAGCAGGTAGCCGAGAAGCTCCGAGACGAAAATGGAAGCGACCAGCCAGGCCAGAGCAGCGAGTGCAGTTTTCATATTGCGGAAATTAGGAGCAATTTGGCGCATGAGCAAGCGACAAGCCCCGTCAGGCACGGTTTGTCGCAAGATGCCGTGGATTGTCTGCGGGAATCTCGAAATGGGGCTTCAGGTTTCGAGACTAAGACCGAGAACAGCTAACTCGATCCGGCAACCTTGATCGGTTTCAGGCCAAGGTGGTGTAACAACTGCGCGAAGCGGGGATCGTCACGAAGGGGATCGGCGAGCGGGTCTGTCGGAAGATACATCAGGTATTCGGTGCGTTCGTTGTACGCTTTGTCGAGCCAGAGGAACGCATTATTAATGTCGTGCAAGCCAGTATAGACGAGGGCAATGTAGATAGCCGGGACATATCGGTGAGCGGAAAGTTGTTGTAACTGCGAAATGATCTGCATGGCCTTCGCCGAGTCGCCGGAGATCGCGTACTCGTGCCCCATTAACGCGAGGACGGCGGGATCGTCAGGCGCGACCGCCAGAATCTTCTGGAAAGCGTCGCGCGCCTGCGGATGCATACCTTTCAGTTCGTAGGCACGTCCGATGTTGACCAAAGCTATCGCGTAACTCGGATCGAGCGCCAGGGACTTGGTATTTTGTTCGATAGTCAAATCGTACTCCCGGCTTTCGTAGTAAGCCTCACCCAGCGCCGAGGTGAGCAGCGGATTCACAGGATCGAGTTCAAGTGCGCGCTTCCGCTCGGAGATAGCGCCGTTCAAGTTACCGATGGCGGTGAGATAGTAGGCATAGAACTGGTGCCCGGTCGCATAGTCCGGACGCAGTTTGATGGCGCGATTCAATTCTTTTTCAGCATCGACTAAGTCCCATTCATAAACAAGTTTCGAGTATCCCAGAGACACATGCGCTTCGGCGAGACTTTCATCGAGCGCTAATGCTTTTTTTGCAGCCGCTTCAGCCTTCGGGAACGCCTGATTCGGAGGAAGTCCGGTATAAGGAGCGGAACCGAGAAGCTCGTAGCAATCGGCCAATCCTGCATAGGCCGGAGCATAAGTGGGATCTGTGTCGATCGACTGCTGAAACAGCGCCAAGGCGCGAGTCAGGCTCTCGGTAGTGCGTTTGTTCCAGAAATAGCGGCCTTGGAGATAGTCGAGGTAAGCCTGACGATTGACTTCGCGAGTGCGCGGGGAAGGAGAGTTGCGATTTTTTTCGCTGGTGCCGCCGGAGTCGTTGGCGAACAACTTATCATGATCCTCAGCGGTTGCTTTACCCGGAAACTTACTCAGCACTTCGCGGGTAATCGCAAAGGCAACTTCTTCCTGAACAGGAATTATTTCTTTGACGTCGCGGTCATAGCTCTCTCCCCACACGACCGTCTGACTGCCTACCTGCACCAACTGTGCAGCGATTGCAAGGCGATCCCCGATCTGGCGCGCGCTGCCCTCGAGAACGTAGTCAGCGTTCAGGTCCTTCGCCAGACGATCGAGAGGCGCGGTAGCGTAGGCGGATCCAAGGCGGACGACGCGCATTTCCTGCGGATGCATGCGCGCGAGGCGAGAAACCATCTCTTCGGTTAGGCCCTCGGGAATGAAGTCCGTTTTATGGTCGGCGCTCAGGTTCTTGAAGGGCCGCACTGCAAGGGTGACCCTCTGCGGTGGGCCGAATAGATAGTTCACCAACGCTGGCCAGAACCGAACTCCCAAAGCCGCGACAAGCATGATGCCGAGAGTCAGTGCGACCCAAAACGATACCGGGCGACGTGGTGTGGGTGGAGCAGGCAGCGGAGTCGGTACCGGTGCCGGCTCGACACGAATCGGATCAGGTTCATTAGGGTCTTCAGGTTTGCTAAGGAGTTCCTGCCACCAGGCGTCCAGTTCTGACTTGAAAGCGAAGACACGGGATCCTTCTTCCGGAGAACTCGCATTGAAGCGACGTACCGGAAGGCCTTTGGTTTTTTCCCAGCGTTGGACCGTGCGTTCTGTCTTATGGAGGTAGTCGGCGATTGCCTTCCAACCTTCCAGCAGATCCTGTTCGCTGTGTCCCGGGGACAGCACGCCCTCAGATGCCATCCGTGCCTCGCGCGCAACATTTGCCCCAAAAATTCCGGAGAGTGTAGCTTGGTTTCCTCGTTTATTCAATAAACTCCGGGTGTCAAATGCGAAGGTTGCTCTAGAGCAACCTTCGGGGACCCTCTTCTTGGGTGAAGAGATGTAAGGCTCGCGTCGAGGGAAGATGTGATGCCGGCGCCGTTGAATCAATCGAAAAGACGACCCTACCCTCCGCAGCCAGTGTGACGGGTAGGGAAGCTTAAGCTGGGGACGGAGCGAACTGAGTCGAAGGCGCAGACGCTTTGCGGATTGGATTGGTGCACTTTTCATCTAATAAGTGTTCGGGCAATTCGTGACACCAACGTTGGCGAGCTGCGGTGCAGCCGCGATTCCGTTCAGGGCGCCGCAATACAGATCCATTGGTTGGTTTCCGGTGAAGGTGCCGCCCGCCCAGAACGAAGCTTCGGAGTTCCCGTCGATTACCACGCCGGCTCCCGCGTTGGCGCCGGCGTTATTGGTGACGGTTGCGCCGCCGAGGTCTGCGCTCGACTGCTCCGTCACCCAGATACCCCCGGAAGCGTTATTGGTCACGGTAAATAAGCCGGTCCACGGACGGTTGGTTAAGTGGGAGTTCCCAATCAGTGAGAGGCCGGCTCCCTGATTGTTCTGTACGGTGAGCTGTTCGACCGTGAGGGTGCTGCCGGAGTTAATGTCTATACCGTTTCCTGGTCCCCAACTGCCGGCTGTCGTACCTTTCACGGTCACGCCCGTGACCCGGACCCTCGACGCCGTCAAATTCAAGGCGGAATTCGCGTTGTTCTGAATGACATCCCCGGAAAACGTTGCGTCCGCGCTGTCGAGGGTGACCCCGTTCCCGGTGGCGTTCTGGATGGTATTTCCGCTGAAGCGACAGACACTAAACTCGCGGCACATCACGTTATAGAGACCGCCGTCGAGGGTCAGGCTGGAAATTTGTACGTGGGAGCCGACGATCCAGAAAATAGGGCTGCCATTGACGCTTTTGATTGTTGGCTTTTGGTTGCTAGCATTCACACCGACCATGGTCAGATCTGCGAAGTTATTGATTGCAATGGCGTCCTGGCAGGTGCCGATCACCCGGATGGTGTTGCTGGCTCTGGGATCGAGGTTTTTGAGGACGCCGCTGATGGTGGTGTCGTCGCAGTCGACGGTCACCGTGCGAGCGGCGGCGGGCGACAGGGCTGCGAACAGGATGCAGGCCGGGGCGACGATGGCGCGCAATACGAACCTTTGGACGAAGCGGCTCACAACGAACCTCCCTTTCTGAACGGCGTCGAATCAAAACGGGCCGAGCGTAGTCAGGAGAGGTCGTTCAAGCAACTGACACTTTGCGACTTGGGCAGAATGTCGGAGTTTGTCGTGGGGGTGAGGGTGGAGAAGATCGGCGTTCTGGGAGGCGGCCAATCAACGTTTGAGGTTATCGTCCAAGAACTGAAAGACATCTGCCTCCCATACGGAGATGCCGAGATAGAGCAGATTGTGGCCGTCATCTGAAGTCTTTCCGATCGCCGGATAAATTTTGAGCAAATGGGATCTGTGGAGCCGATTGAGTTCCCCGGATATGTCCCTTGCGGGCATCAGGTCGTAGTCATTGGCCGCATACAAGAGCATGATCGGCGCTGCCGTTTTCCCAATTGCTGCAAGGATGCGGTCGCGCAATTGTTGGGATGCATGCCAGGAGTTCGCGCCAGCGGCAAAGGCCACCTCGGCGCGAATACTGATATCGCGATCGCCAGAGAGTAGAGTAAGCATCCCGCCAAATGAATGGCCGACGATGGCGATGCGTTTCGGATCTATATCCGGGGCGCTCTTCAAAAACCGTAACCCCGCGAGAGCGTCATCGAGCTGGCTGCCCGTGAGCAATTGATCCTGCAACTCGTTTCGCGCATCAGCACCCTTGGCTTGTGCGTGTTTCAGAAGATCCTGCGTAAACGGACCTTGGTCGGCGGAAAGACCTTGGCCCCGGCGGCAAAGATAAAGGAGGGCGTATCGGTGTTTCAGAAAAGCGGGAGCAAGATAGGATGCGGCGTCAGCCATGGTCCGACCAGCCGTGTGCTGTGGGTCATTATCGCCCGAGCCATGATTGAACAAGATGGCCGGGAAAGGGCCTTGACCAGCGGGTTTCCAAAAATAAGCCTTCAGGTGGAGATTGCCGCTTCTTATGTCGACTATTTGTGGGGCGACAGGAGGCGTGGAAGTTAAACCCGTTTGAGCGAAAGCTACCGCCGAGAGCTGCAACCCCACAGGGAGAACGATTCTCGTCTTCCTACATCGCGCGCCGTGTACAAGCGACCGGGCGAATTCTCTTTGGCGGCGACGAAGCACACCTAAGAGCTTGGGAAGCAACCTTCCTGGATGCACAAGCGCCATATTCCGGGTTTTTGTCTACGACTTCGCGCAGTTGCTTACTTTAAGAAGGCTCTTTTCTCCCGCTGACGATGAGAACTTCGGCGGGAAGACGAACCATGCCGTCGGAAGAGTACGCACTTAGGGCTTCGATAACCTCACTTTTGAGCGCGGCGGTCTTCTCCTTCGATAGACTAGCGATTTTCGTGCGAAGCTTTTCCGAGATTTCCGACCTTATTGTCCAAAATTCCTCGGCCGAAATCGGCGCTTCTATCGAGAAGCGCAACATGCGTTCCGATATTTCAGCGACGCCGGCTTGCGAAAAAACAGCCTGCAACTTGCCGAGAGTTGCAAAGCGGAAGGCGTCCGGCGCATCCGGCGCTGGCGGCGATGAAGCGACATACCTTTCGACGACTTGCGTCACCACGTGAAAAAACGGGTTTTTATTCGCGAAATGCCAGACGGCGGCGACGATCCTTCCACCTGGCTTAAGTACTCGCAACCATTCGCGAATTGAATCCACTGGAGACGGGAAAAACATTATGCCGAAGCGGCTCACTACAACATCGAAGGAGTTCGCTGGAAAGGGTAGATTTTCAGCGGCCACTTCAAAGCTGGCATTGTGAAGTCCCCGTCTCTGTGCCTCTTGCCGCGCTGCTTCGACCATCGCCGGAACCAGATCCGTACCCACAACCTTGCCTGCTGATCCAACTCGCTCGGCAATGCTCAACGCTGGTTCACCCGGACCCATGGCGACATCCAGGACTCGGGTGCCTTCGGTGATCGCTGCGTCTTCGATGAGAGCCTGTGTGACGGGGACAAACATGTCGCGGATTATCTCCCGGTGCTTTTCCCAGTAGGGCGCGGACTCAGTCCATTGAGTGAAGACTTCTTTATTGGTCTGCATTGGCGGGGAGTGCTCGCTCGATTTGTTCATGACACTTGGTTAGATTCGATGCCACGCTTTTAGATTCTGTCGGTGCCGGATCCACTGACAAAGGTAGATGACTGGCTTCCGCTACTTGTTTTTCTTCGAAGTAAATCTGACGCCTCTGGCGCCGTCAATGATCGGTGGGTTCTTGAAAACGTCGATTATCGGTAAGGGTGTGCAGCGCCCTCAAATCGCCGGCCACGTTCACAGAGAATGTGTAAACTGCCGGAACGCCGTCCACGCCATCCACTGTCAGGCGGGCAGGGAAAGCCGCCGCCCTTGTGTACGCGTGCGACACTTTCGGACCGCTTGCGCTGGTGCCGTCGCCGAAATCCCAGCGATACTCGATCGCGGGAACGCCGGTATCATCTGTTTGCGCTGTGAGATGGATGGTCTCGCCAGCATTGGCCGCTGAGGGCACTTGTACCTTAACACTCGGTGCAACAGCGGGGACGTTGTCGTCGATGATCTTGATGACCCTCACGGACTCTGGTTGATTCTCGATTCGCACGGTGCCCCCCTGGAGCGTGACCGAAGCGTTCTGGTTCAGCACGTCCGATACACGAAATGTGTGCTCCGCAGGAAGGCCGAGTTCTGCAAGCTTGAGCTCATGCGAGCGCGGGGTCTCTGTCCAATTGAAGACAGTGAGTATGGCCTGGCGTGGACTCTCCTTTAGAAAGAAGATGCTGGGTTGCTGATCGTCGGCTTCGTATGTCAGCAGATCAACCGGCGTCGAGGCTCGTCCGAGCTTGGCCATGTTGAGTAAGTTGGTGTTTTCAACCAGCGCGAGTCGATCCTTCTGAGAACCCAAGACAAGCATGTCGTCACCAATCTCATACATGCCACCCGACACAGCCGAGAGGGCGATCGATGCTTCAGCCGCGGGGAGAGTAAGCGTGGAAGGTCGCTTCGGGCGATCGCCGAAGTACTGCGGCGTTGTGTTGAACGCATCGGGATCATTCACGAAAAAATTGCGATGCATGTAGAAACGGGCGGCAACGCCTGGCGCGGCGTCCTTCGTTCTTTGAAAACTGTGTCCGGTGTCCGTGGAGATCCGCCCTGTATCGACTAATCCCACCGGGTTCAGCATCGGGCTTCCGTCTTTATCGATGACCACGTCATCGCCCACAGCACCTCGGATGATCTGCAAGCCGATGCGTTGAGCCTCGAGTGCAGTCGTGTTCGGCCGATAGCGGTAGCCTTCGATGGCGGTGGTGTCCATAAAATCGAATTTGAAGAACCGCACTCCCCACTCGCGAACCAGAGTCTTGTAAGTCTGGCGTAAGTAGTCCTGCGCTGCGGGATTCGTCGTGTCGAGCGTGTAGAGCACGTCCGATTTCTGATTCCAGACCGCGCGGCTGGGAATCGGCTCCCCCTTCGCGTTGTGGACCAGCCAATCTCTATGATTTTCGTAAACCCATGCGCGAGCCGTCACTTCGAAGGGCGCGGTCCAAACGCCGAAGATCAGGCCATCCCCGGTGACGCGGTGTCCGACGAACCGCATGCCATTCGGGAACAGTGTGGCATCGGCTGTGGTGAATTCTCCACGCGCGTATTGGTAGCCCTCATCAACCTGGAAATACTTGTAGCCGAGCGGCTTCAGATGTTCTGCCTGCCAGTCCGCATTGGCCAGGGTCTCGCCTTCGTTGATCGTGCCGTAAAAGGCCGTCCAACTCCACCAACCGATCGGAGTTTCAACAGAGACTCGCGCGTGATGCAAGCGCCGAATCGCATCGCCATAAGCCATCAGCTGATTGTGGTAGTCGTGCCCGGCGGCGAGCATCAGGCGCTCGGATTTCATCTCCGCTCCGGGCTCGACAGGAAGACTGAGTTCGACCAGATCCTCCGCTGGATTGCTCTTGAGATCGAAATCTTTTTGAACTTCCGTCGTTCCCGTGGAGTCGACGCTGAAGGATCCGATCTTCGTATCGTCGCCAGAGCCCGAACTTTGCAGGTGGAGCAAGGTCAGAAATCGGTCAGAGGTCAGCGCGCCGAGGAAAAGACTCTGTTTGGTCTCGCGATTGTAGATGAGTTGACTCCCTGCGCCACGATGCGTGCCGTTGGGCGCCTTCCCCAAGTCGTAGATCTGTAACTCGGGCCAATCTTCACTGAAGCTGTCAGATAGAACTCGATCGGCGGACGCATGTCCACCCAGATTGACCAACGGCTCGCCGGCGGCCTCTACACTGCGGATGGCCTGCACCGTTGGTTTCTTGCCAGTCGCGTTGTGCACGGTCACTTCGATTGTGGCGTAGGGACGCTGATCATAGAGCTGCGTGGAATAAACGAGATCAGGTTTGCCGTCGAGCCCCGAACAAGTCACGATGATTGTCCGGCCTGAGCCGAGATCATCGGTGAATTTGGATTCGGAAGCTTGCTTGTGTGGATAGTCACTCGAACGCAGCCACTGGTGATCGACCTGTGCCGCAACACGGCTGGTGAAAATAGGCTGGCCGCCCGGCAGACTCAGCTGATACGACCCGGCCTGAGCGTCCACGGTCAGCGACAGGTTGGTGTTCGCTAATTGCTGAGCTGCGCAAGGCACGGCGGCAATCAGCGCCCCGGCGATAACGGCGATTCCTAACTTGCAGAATCCGTATTTCGGTCTCGGCACGGTGCAAAGCCTCCTTCAGACGGAGGCCAATACTATACCCATGTCGCAGAAAATGACGTTACCAAGCGGCCGAAGTTAGGAATTGCAGTCGTGAACTTTCGCGGATCTTATTTCCGCCGCGAGTCGGGCGGCACCAGATCGTTCGCACGATAATAGACCACGAGTTGGCCATAGTGTTCGCCGCTGTGCTCGATGGCGAATGTCCAGATGGACGCGTTGTGGGCCATCCGATTGCCGAAAAATTTCGTGGTATTGTCGAGCCCCGCGTCGCCCTGCTCTTGAATCACTTTTGCTCCGTCGGCGACCGCCTCCTGCACGAACTTGACGACGTCGGCCTTGGTCTTGAATTGCTCACGAGTGGGATTGTCGCCCTCGCCGAAGTCGGGCCCGACGTTGGATCCGGAAATTCTCCGGATCAGGACGAAATCCAGTGCGGCGGCGTGGAGCAGATTCAGGGCAAAGGTGCGCTCGTCCTTCTGGACCTTAAAGTCGTATTTGTCTTCCGGAAAATCCTGCGCCATGGCGACGAGTTTGTTTCCGATGTCGTTCCAACGGTCCAGCATTTCCTCGGAGCGGGAACGCGCAGGACTCGGGGGTTTGTTCTGCGTCTGGGCCTGCCCCTGAGGATTCATGCCAACTGCGAGAAGGAGAGTGACCGCAATTCGTGAGAGCGCAGACCGATTCATCGAGTACTCCTTACTCTGATGGATTTCCGAAATTCCGTTGCGGTTAGACGTAACGCTGCTCCCGACGTTTGGGCCAACTTCGGATCAAAATTGTAAAAAATGAGAATTACTGACGATGGATGCAAGGATTACGGTCAGAGGAGAGAGGGGACATATCGCTAATGGCATTCGGGTCCGCCAAAAACCGGGCGGGCGCGATCCGGGAGCAACTCCGTCGCTCGTTCGCCCGCCCGTCGAACATCCAAACGGCTCGTTTCTTTACGGTCGAGCCTCATAAACAATGTTGAACGGCGTTTCGGTCGCGCGACGGAAGCGTGTGAATCCCGCTGCCGTCACCACATCCCGAATCCGCTGCTCCCCGGCCTGCGCCCCGAGACATAATCCAACCTCTTGCGAGCGCGAGCAGGGCGTGCACAGCAGCGTCGAGAAGGAGTAATAGACTCGCCCGACTGGATTCAAGTTGTCGACAAGCCGATCCTTGGCATATGGCTCGACGATCATCCACGTGCCGTCCTTGGCCAGCGATTGCCGGACGTGTTTCGCCGTCCCCACCGGATCGCCCATGTCGTGCAGGCAATCGAAGAAGGCCACGAAGTCATAGTTGCCGCCCGGGAACTCTTTCGCCTTGGCGATTTCAAACTTCACGCGCCCGTTCATGCCGGCTCGTGCCGACGCCTCGCGCGCGCCTTCGATCGACTTGTCGTGATAGTCGAATCCGAAGAACTGCGATTTCGGAAACGACTGCGCCATGATCAGCGTCGATGCTCCCTTGCCGCAGCCGACATCGGCCACGCGTGCGCCCGATTCCAGCTTGCTCTTCACATCGTCCAGTGCCGGAATCCACGAGTTCACGAGGTTCGCGATGTATCCGGGGCGGAAGAACTTCTCGCATCCGTGGAACACGCCGTCGTGGTGCTCATGCCAGCCCATGCCGGCGCCGCTGCGGAAAGAATCTGCAATGCGTGGAACCGCGGCGAGCGCGCCGAGCGCCAGTTCAAACGCTCCCGGCAGATACGCGGGACTCGATTCGTTCGCCAGGGTGAACGCCTGCTCTTCACTCAGGCTGAACTTATCGGTTGCATCGTCGTATGTGACGTATCCGCCGGCCGCTTGCGACGAGAGCCATTCGCGCACGTAACGTTCATCAGTGTTGGTTTTCGTGGCTAGTTGGGCAGATGTCATGGGCCCATTATTCGCCATTGCCTTGTACAGCCCCAGCTTCTCTCCAATCACGACCAGCCCCGCATGCGCGGTCGCGCCGAAATCGTTAACGAATTGCCCGACAAACTGATTCAACTTGTCCATGTCGAGCGCGGAAGTTTGTGTTGCACTCATTTCATTTCTCCTTAAACTTTTTTCTGCGGCTCTTCTGCCGCGCATTGTTCACTTCAAAAAATGCACAGATGCTTCCACTTTCGACCCGCCAACGGATCGAGGGATGCGTATTTCTCGTAGTCACTGGTTCGAATCGGGCGTGAATGACTTGCAGGACACATGCGGATGCCAGTTCACGAATGTGCCGTTGGGACTGTCTTTCCACGCCCACACGTGCAACGTGTAGAACGCGGGAAGTCCGAACCGGTTCGGAGCTTCAAAGTAGTGGAAGAGCTGTCCCATTAACGACGGCGTCGTGCCGGGATGCGCCTTATCCCACATGTCGGCCATCACCAGGAAGTCCGCGCCTGTCAGCTTCGGTTTTCCTTCTCCGGTCGGCTCGTAGAGGATGATCTGCGGACGCGTTGGATCGAGTACGCCCGCAGCTACCAGTGAAAAATTAACGTAGTGGAGTCCCATCGCTCCAGCGTCCGGTCCGGTCACACAACCGAACGTCAGTTTGTACCCCTCCGCTTCGGCCACCGAAACATCCTTGAATCGTTCGGTCGCTTCGCGGACAGTTTTGACCAGGGCACCGGCCCGGTCGGACTTCGAGTTCCTGACTACCCCATGCTGTGCCAAAGATGTTGCCGTCAGGATCCCTGAAAGCAGGGCAACTGCGAGCGCAGTATTCCGACGTGTCCTCATAAGAACCTCCGTTTTGCTTGAAAAGAGATTTCGCGGATTCGGTTCAGATCCCTCCTCCCCACGCGATGCAGCGAAATTTCAAGCAAGAGGGAAGCGGACCTCAATGGTCACGGAGTGGAAGGTTTCTCCCCGCGTAAATAATTGCAAATAATTTACTTACGTCTACGTCTCCCCCAGCCGACTGCAGCTTTGCCGTGATATATTTAGCGCCAATGGGTCCCTTGGGGCGGGGAAGATGCGCAATCTTGCGTCCGATACACAATCCACCTACGAAGAATCGGTGAGCGACCAGAGAGTCCGCTTCGGTGTCTTCGAGGCGGACTTCGTCGCTGGGGAACTCCGCAAGAATGGACTGAAGGTCAAGCTCCACGCCCAGCCCCTGGCGGTTCTGAAGATTCTGCTCCAGCGTCCGGGCGAGATCGTCACCCGCGAGGAGTTGCAGCAGCAGCTTTGGGGAAGCAACACGTTCGTCGATTTCGAGCACGGCCTCAACAAAACAATTAACAAACTGCGCGAGGCACTGGGCGACAACGCCGACACACCTCGTTACATCGAGACGCTGCCGCGTCGCGGCTACCGCTTCATCGCTCCGGTCACGACGCCAAAACCCGCCGAGCCGGAGGCGCCGCTTCCACAACCGAAATCGAATTCGCGCCTGACCGTGGTGCTTGCGGGCACTATCGCCCTGCTAGTGGCCTTAGGAATTTACTGGTTTGGGAGTCGCATGTCGCGCGCTCCCGTCCAAGCGAAAACCATGCTCGCCGTTCTTCCTTTCGAGAACATGAGCGGCGATGACAGCGAGGACTATTTCGCCGATGGCCTGACCGAAGAAATGATTGCGCAGCTCGGCCAGTTGCAGCCTACCAATCTGGGAGTGATTGCACGCACGTCGGCGATGCGCTACAAGCACACAAAGGAAAGCGTCGCGCAAATCGGACACGAACTGGGCGTGAACTACCTGCTCGAAGGCAGCGTACGTCTGGCCGGGCAGCGTGTGCGCATCACGGCGCAGTTGATTCAGGCGGGCGATCAGACACATCTCTGGGCTGAAAGTTATGAGACACCGCTCACCGATATCCTGAAACTGCAACGCGAGATCGCCGAGCGCATCACCGGCTCGCTGCGGCTGGAGCTGCTTTCCTCGCAAAAGAAAGTTTTTCCCGAAGCGAGCTTCGATCCGGAGGCCTATCGCAAATACCTTCTTGGATTGAACGAGGTCCGCAAGGGAACTCACGAAGCGCAGAAAAAAGCGATCCAGTACTTTCAGGACGCGATCGCGATCGATCCGAAAGACGCCCGCCCGTACGAGGCGTTGGCGGAGGCCTACGCTGCGTCAGTTCCGTATTACATGGGACCGAAAGAGGCCGGGCCACTGGTCAAGCTGGCCGTCCAAAAAGCTCTGGAGATCGATCCGAATCTCGCGACCGCACACGCGACCATGGGAGATACGCATCTTCTCGTGGATTGGAATTGGCCAGCCGCGAAAGCGGAGTACGATCGCGCGCTCGAGATCAACCCCAATTTGCCGGAAGCTCATCTTGGGTACGAAATTTATTTCGCGACGCTGGGTCGACACGATGAGGCGATCGCCCACGCCCGGCAAGCCTTTCTTATTGACCCTCTCGCCGTCGAGACCCGCACCTGGACGCTTTGGGTGAACTATGACTCGGGCCACTTGCAGGAGACGGTCGACGAAGCCAAGCGAACTTTGGAACTCGAACCGCAGGCGGCGCTGCCCTACGCGCTGCTGGCGCTCGCCAGTGCTGACCTGGGCCAGAAAGACGAAGCCGTACGCGCCGCACAGAACGCTCTTCGCCTTGGTAGCGACAGCGGGAGTGTGATGGCGACCGCGGCATCGGCGCTGGCACGAGCGGGGCAACGCACTCTCGCGCGGCAGGCGCTCAACCAGGCGCTGGAATTAGAGAAGCAGCATTACGTTTGCCGATTTCTACTGGGCAGCGTGTATATGGATTTGGGAGAGACCGACAAAGCGTATGAATCGTTGGAGAAGGCATTCCTGCAACGATCGACTTGACTGACATGGATCGGGGTGGATCCCCGAATGAACCCGCTGCGAAAAGATGCGCGCTTCCAGGAGATGGTGCGCCGGGTAGGCCTGCCCGGGTGAGTTAGGATCGCTGCTGCGCGATTTGATCTCCAAGCCGTGCTGAGTTCGGCTTGCCCCTTGACCTGATTCCGTCATCAGCGCACAATGCGCTCGTTCATAGCGACATCCCTCGGCCTTGCCCCGGAAAATCTCTAAGGACTTAGGAGACCCTGATGCCTGTTCAACAGGGAAGTCTCGATCTGCTGCACGAACCCGTCGCCAAGGAACTTCTCGCCTCCACCATCCCCGCGCGTCTTGCGTACATCGGTACCGACGGCGCTCCGCGCGTCGTTCCTATCTGGTTTCACTGGAACGGCCGGGAAATGGTCATGGCCAGTCCCCCGAAAGCACCGAAGTTGCGGGCCCTCCGCAAGAATCCGAAAGTCGCGGTCACGATCGACGACAATCAGTTCCCTCACCGCGTGCTCATGCTCCGCGGAACCGTTCGTCTTGAAGAGGTGGACGGCGTCGTCACCGAGTACGCCCAAGCCGCCGAACGCTATTTCGGGCCCGAGCAGGGCCAAGCCTGGGTCAAGCAACTCCGAGAGAGAAATCTTGGCGCGGTGCGCATCGCCCTCACCCCGCAGTGGGTAGGCTTACTCGACTTCAAAACCCGCTTCCCCAGCGCGATCGCAGGATAAGCGCCAAAAGTGTTTCGACTGACGATCGCACCGCAATCCGCGTCACTCGACTTGTCCTACCCGGAATAACACTCGCAGACTGTCCAGTTCTTGCACTTATCGGCAGCGGTGAGAAATTCTGCTTCTTTTTTGCATCGCTAAATATGTGTCTACATCGATCTTTTCCATGAATGCATTTCCACTGCCTACCCTCGGATGCAGGTGCGCCGGGTTCCGCCGGGCGGCTCGGGCGCTGACGCAGCTTTACGATAGCGTTCTTCGTCCGTTGGGCCTGCGCGGTTCTCAGTTCACCATCTTGCAGGCGCTTTCTCGTGTGAGTGAAATCTCCCAGGGACAGTGGGGCCAGATTCTCGCCATGGACAGCACTACCCTCAGGCGCACTTTGAGGATCATGCACCAGAACCGCTGGATCCTCGAGCGTCGCGGGAAGGACCGGCGGGAGCGACTGCTAAGTCTCTCCTCTACCGGCAAGAAATTGCTTAGCCGCGCCACGCCAGAGTGGGAGAAAGTACAGCTCCGTCTACGCAAGCAGATCGGCGACAAAGAGTGGCAAGACCTGGCGCGTGCCGCAGAGCAGGTCGCCGATGTTGCTCTTCCGTTGAGCTGACGAACAAGGCTCGGATCGAGACCTTCTTCGCCCGCTTCTACCAAATCTTCTTGCTTAGGACCACCCCGTGGTCAAGGAAGTTGTTATGAAGAATCACGGAAAACTGATCGTCCCACTCATCGGCGCATGGTTCCTGTTCGCATCGCTGGGCTCTGCGAATAATCTGTTTCGCAATGCATCCGAGCTTTTCGGCGTCGCCATCGCATCGGCAGCGGTTATTCCGCTTGTGATCCTTGCGGTGTGGTTTGCGTCCTCTGCAAGCTTCCGCGAGTATTTGCTGTCGCTCAATCCAGCCTCGATCACACTGTTCCAGACCTTGAGACTGCTCGGCTTCACTTTCCTCGTCTCTGAAGCTCGGAGAATCCTGCCGGCCTTTTTTGCGTGGCCTGCCGGATACGGCGACATGCTGACCGGCGCCACGGCCACTTACGTTGCACTCAAATTCGCCCAGCCTGCACATCGTTCAGCATTTATCGCTTGGCAGTTCTTGGGAATCACCGACTTGGTTCTGGCTGTTGGCATCGGGACTACGGCGGGACTGACGCATCCCGGTGCGTCCATGCTGACGGTACTTCCTTTCAGCTTGATCCCCACTTTTATGGTGCCGCTCTTTTTGATGCTCCATGTGATTTGCATCGCGCAGGCTCGAGCTTGGAAGCATGTACCCAGTACGGCATGGCAGGGAAGAACGGCAAGCATGAGCGTCTGATCCGCCAGCATCGGAAAGCTGAACATAATTCTGCGGAAACGGCGCGCCATTCAGAGCGCGCCGTAAACTTTCTCCTTCAAAACTGAAGTATCCCGCGACGCCTTACTTCACAAACGTGAGCCCGTGCGGCACGAGATGCGCAAAGACGTATGCATACAGCATCACGATAATGCCTACAATTGAGCCCAGCGCAACCGAGTGCCACGCGACAAAGCGGAAAATCGTGCCTTCATTTCCCACCTGCTCCGTCGCCGCGGTGGCGATGGTGATCGACTGCGCATCCACCATCTTCCCCATCACGCCCCCCGCGCTATTCGCCGCGCACATCAGCACGGGATCGATCCCCAACTGCTGCGACGTGATCCGCTGCAGGCTTCCAAACAATGCGTTCGACGACGTGTCGCTTCCGGTGAGCGCAACACCCAGCCATCCAAGGAACGTTCCGAAGAACGGATACGCCCATCCCGTCCGCGTAAACGCCAACCCGAGCACCGCATCGAGCCCGGAATAACGCGTCACGTAACCCAATCCCAGCATGAACGAGATCGCGATCACCGCCAGCCGCATTCTCACCAGAGTTCGCCAGAAGATTTTCATCAGCCGCACCGGACTCAAACCGAGCAGCAAGCCCGAAAGAATCGCAGCCAGGAAACATCCCGTACCCGTCGCCGACAGCCAGTTGAAGTCGTAACGCGCGGCTTCAGGCGTAGGCTTTGCTACCACCGGCGTCGATCGATACACCGCGTTGTGCAGATACGGCACATCCCATCCCGGAGGACCGGGCCGCACCTTCCCATCCGGCAGCATGACCTTGAACGCTGGAGTCGTCGCCTGATTCAGCATCAACTTGATTTTCGGCAAGCCCCAAAGCAGGACAAACAACGACAACACTGCAAAGGGCATCCACGCCTTCAACACCTGCCGCGTCGAGTAGGACCGCACCGTCGCCAGTCCATCAAAATCACCCGGTGTCCACTCCGCCCCAACCGAATCGGCAATCCGCGCAGTCGGTGGAGGCAATGGCGCTTCGTGCTGCTCGTAATCGAATCGCCAAATCTTTTTCGGCTTCCACAAATGCAGAAATGCCACCGTCGCGACGATCGACACCACGCCGCCCATGATGTCCACCAGGTTGCTGTCGACGTAGTTCGACCAGAAAAACTGCGTCAGCGCGAATGAGATCCCCACCACCAGAATCGCGGGCAGCACTTCGAACGTCTCGCGCCAACTTACCATCGTCCGCACCAGCCAGAACGGCACGATCACCGCTGTGAACGGAAGAATGCGCCCGATCATCGCGTTCAGATCCGACTCTGGCAACCCACTCACAGCAGCCAGCGTGTGCACCGGTGTTCCAATCGCGCCCCACGCCACCGGCGCCGTGTTCGCGATCAAATTCAGCGCCGCTGCATGGAATGGCCGAAAGCCCAACCCGATCATGAACGCTCCTGCAATCGCCACTGGCGCGCCAAAGCCGGCTGCCCCCTCAATAAAGGCACCGAAACAGAACGCTACCAGCAGTACCTGCAGCCGCCGGTCCGCCGTGATCCCGGCGATCGACTCCTTCATGATCTCGAACTGACCGGTCTCAACCGAGATGTCATACAAATAGACCGCGGCCAACACGATCCATGCAATCTTGAGAAGCCCGAACGCCACTCCGTACGCGAAGCTCATCGCAGCCAGCGACACGGGCATCTTGAAGAACAAAACGGCAACGCCCATCGCCGTCAACGCGCCGCCGATCGCGCAGAGATGGGGTTTCACTCTCAGCCCGGCGAGCATTCCGAACAACACGAAAAGAGGAAGAGCCGCAAGCAGCGTGGAGAGCCACCAGTGTCCGAAGGGATCGTAGACTTGCGTCCAATGCATGCCTTCTCCTCCGCCCCGGCGGACCTTGGATTCAGCCTGGTCCCATAGGGCCACAGAGATGGAGACAGAGTTACCTCATGGGGCGATCCAGTTGCGGATCGGATCGTCCGGCCCGACACTCATATCAGCAGACATTCTGCAGGGCCCGGAATGCGGTACTGAGACGGGTTGCTTACGTGGGCTGAGATTATAGGCCTGCCATGCAAGTTTTCGTGCTAACAGCTGTGAATCACGCCTTTCGGACCAACAGCACACAGTAGCCTGCCACATGAGACGCATTTTCCGAATGGCTGTGATATCGCAACCCCTCCTCAACGTGGCAGGATAGTTCCCATGTCCAAACCGAACGTCCTGGTGCTCGCCACGACCGAGCAGCCGGAATTCAAAATGCTGACCGGCATTCCCCACACCTTCTGCCACGACGTCGCGGCCTGCTCGGCTGCCGCCAATGCCGATGCAATTCTGCAGTGGAATGGCGACCGTGAGATGCTGCGTGCGGCGCTCGACGCCGGAACTAACGTCCGCTGGATACATTCGCGCTCCGCCGGACTCGACAACATGCTGTTTCCCCAGTTGATCGAGAGCCACGTCATCCTCACCAACGGACGCGGCGTCTTCAGCGCGTCCCTCGGGGAGTTCGTCCTCGCGGCCATCCTCTACTTCGCCAAAGATTTTCGGCGGATGATTCGCAATCAATCGGCAGGACGGTGGGAGCCCTTTGACGTCGAAGAGATCAGCGGTCAGACCGTCGGCATCGTCGGCTACGGCGACATTGGCCGCGCCATCGCCACTCGCGTTCGAGCCATGGGTATGCGGGTGCTTGCACTGCGGCGAAACATTCCCGCCAATCCTGACGCTGGCGATCCACTCATCGAACGTTACTACCCACCCGCCAACCTTAAGGAGATGCTGGCGCTCTGCGATTACGTGGTCGCGACTGCGCCGCTTACTGAACAAACGCGCCACATGATCAGCGACGCGGAGTTCGCCGCCATGAAGCCGCCCGCCGTCATCATCAACGTCGGCCGCGGTCCGGTCATCGACGAGAAAGCCATGATCCAGGCCCTGACATCGCGGCGCATCAAAGGCGCTGGCCTTGACGTCTTCGAACACGAACCTCTGCCGCTAGGCCATCCGCTCTTCAGTCTTGAGAACGTGCTGCTTTCGCCGCACTGCGCCGATCACACTGCCGACTGGCACCAGCAGGCGATGCGCTTCTTCCTTGAGCAGTATGCGCGATTTGAAAAGGGAGAGACGCTACAAAACGTCGTCAACAAACGGTTGGGATATTGAGGCTCGGCGTGGCCCCTCGCCGTGGGACATGGGAAGAGGCCACTTTCACTGCCCGGCCGAAACGGGTCGTGCCGATGTTACTCAGCCGAGTCTGCACTTCATTCATACACTTGACGTATTTCCGTTTCTCCATCTCCCGCGATGCCCAGGAAAATCCTGGTGCGCTCAATCGCCTCCTCTTTGGATTTGGTTCGAATGAGTGCGAACCCTCCCACCAGCTCCTTCGACTCAGTAAACGGGCCGTCCGTTACAGTGACCTTCCCATTCGTCTGTCGCACGCGGGCGCCCAACGAACTTGGCAGGCATCCTTCTGTCGCGAGCAGGACCCCCTCCTTCATCCAGTCGTCGATAAGCTTTCCCATCCGCTCAATTTCTTGCTGCGTTGTTGGTGTCCCTTCCTTCTTCGCAGGCTTGTAAATGCATAGAAATTTCATCAGTATCACTCCTTGTCATCGGTATTGAAAACGAGTCGGCCGGAATCCCGAGTACGCCCTCTGTGATGGCGTCGAATTCGCCTCTGGCGTCTCGACACGATGTCTCAAAAAAATTTCGTCGGAGAAAAAACCTACTTCTGGCTGATTTGCGCCCGCAGCCGGGCCTCTTGCTCTCTGAGTTCCGGAGTAAACTCGGCGCCGAAATCCTCCGCTTCAAACACTGGACGGATCTCCAGCTCGCTCTCGCCCTGATGCGGATTCGGGCAACGCTTCGCCCACTCAAGGGCCTCATCCATCGACCGCACCTGCCACAACCAGAAACCAGCGATCAGTTCCTTCGTCTCGGCAAAAGGACCGTCGATCACCGTGCGTTTGGTCCCCGAGAAGTGCACCCGCTTGGCCTTTGAAGTCGGATGAAGACCTTCGCCCGCCAACATCACTCCGGCTTTCACCAGCTCTTCATTGAACTTCCCCATGTCGGCGAGCAGCTTCTGATCCGGCATCTTCCCGGCTTCACTGTCTTTGTTGGCCTTCACAATCACCATGACTCGCATGTCTTTCTCCTATCCGTAAAGTATTGGAGGCGCGTTCAGGTCCGTCTTTCTCGGGCCAAATTCGCTCTCTACTTGGACGTCGAACCACCCTCGGTAGAATCGACAACCGGATCAAAAAGTTTTTTGCCGAAAAAAACCATTAAATAAAGAATCCAGCGTGTGAACGTGCGCGACTCCAAAGTCAGCATGCCGACAACCAGCAGCTTCAAACAAATTTCCTCAATAATTGCAAGCTTTTATGTCATCCAATGGTGTCATCTTCCCGTACAACCCTTGATACATCCCCAACGCTCAAACTGCGGTTATAGTTGAAACAGAACCTCTGGCTTGAATTCAACCTAAGGAGAGAAGCAGCAATGCATTCCTTGATGCGGCAGTTTGTCCGTGTTGCCACGGCCAGTACGCTCGCTATCGTTTTTATGATCCCGCAGGACTCGCTGGCGCAAAGCCATGTTGTCAGTCTTGCTGAACTGCAAGGGGCCGCCGTTGCTGCCACTCAAGCCAGAGAGCGCAACATCGAAACGCTACGCGCGTTTGTATCCTCGCCGGTTGCCGAAAAAGCCTTGAAGTCGGCGCATGTCGATTCGCAGCACGTGAACAACGCCGTTTCCCGCCTCAACGACCAGGAACTCGCCCAATTGGCGGCGCGCGCCAGCAAAGCGCAAGCCGACTTTGCCGCCGGTTCACTCAGCGATCGCGATCTGATCATAATCATTCTCGCGGTCGTCGCTCTGGTCCTGATCATCGTCGCCGTCCGCTGATGCTGGTGTGACGCGATGCGAAGAAACGTCCTGAGACTCCCGTTGTTGGTTCTGCTCGCGTGCCTCTGCGCAGGCGCGTCGCCCGCAGCGGGCGTCTGGCTCGACGTTCCCTTCGTCAAACAGGAAAAGAACAGATGTGGCGCTGCCAGCATTGCGATGGTGATGCAGTTCTGGCAGCGCCAGCAAGGCCAAGCCGCGACCTCAGCCTCCGATTCGTCGGAAATTCAACGGACCCTCTATTCGCCGGACGATCGCGGAATCCGCGCCTCCGCGATGGAAAGCTATCTGACCCAGCGCGGCTTCCAGGCATTCGCGTTTTCCGGTACGCAGGCCGATCTCCAGCAGCATCTCGAAAAAGGCAGGCCGCTGATTGTCGCGCTGAAACCTGGTTCCGGTGGGCCCCTGCACTATGTCGTGGTCGTTGGACTCGACCCGGCGCAGAATCTGATCCTGGTCAACGATCCCGCGGATCGTAAACTACTGAAGCTCGAATCCGCGGCCTTCGAAAAAGAATGGAAAGGCACAGGCCACTGGATGCTGCTGGCGGTGCCGCAATCCGAGGACAAATCATCCGCGCGGTAGCTCTCGCCTTTCTTCTGGTTGTCGGCGCGTCATCGGCTGTCTCCCAAAATCGGCCCAACTCTCCGCCACAATCTCCCAACACGCCACCCGATGCCGGCCATATCAGGCAACTGTACTCCGAGCAGAAGTGGGACGAGATTGTGCGCGTGATGCAAGCGCCGTCTCCAGACAACGCCGACCTCGATTACTACTACGGAAGCGCACTCGCGCAACTCGGACGTCTCGACGACGCGCGCAACGCGTTCTTGACCGGTCGCCGCATCGCGGCAAGCGATGCCCGTTTCCCTGTTGAATTAGCCGGCGTCGCCTTCAAACAAAATCAACGCAAGCAAGCCATCACCTGGCTGCAACGGGCTCTGCGTATCAATGCCTCCGACAATTACATCAACGACTTTCTTGCGACCATCTACTTTCTCAACGGTAATCTCGAAGCCGCGCTCAAATACTGGAACCGTATCAACAAGCCCGTCATCGACAGTGTGCGGCTCGATCACTCGCTGCATATCCGTCCGGCTCTGCTCGACCGCGCGCTCGCCTTCTCGCCCGCAAGCCAGTTACGCCTCGCCGACTACGCAACCAGCATGAAGCGGCTTCAAGGCCTCGAGATATTCCCTTCGCCACGCATTCAACTGGCCGCCCGTCCCGACGGTAAATTCGACTCGGCGCTGAATCTCGAAGAACGAAACGGCTTCGGAAACAATGTTTGGGAAGTACTGCTTTCCACGTTCAGCGGCGTCGCTTACCAGACCCTCTATCCCGCGTACGACAACATCGGCGGATCCGCGATCAACATCACCCCGCTTGTGCGCTGGGACTCGGAGAAACGACGCCTTGCCGCCGCCCTCTCTGGCCCGCTGCACCAGAATCCGAAATGGCGGTATCGCTTCGGCGTCGATCTGCGCAACGAGAATTGGGACATCCGCGAGTCGTTCACTGGCCCTTCGCCGCTGTTGGGAGCGCTTAATCTTCGCCGCGAAGCTGGTGGGGTTGAGATCGAGTCTTTCAACAGCGGACGATGGGGATGGTCCGCAGGCGTGGAGTTCTCTCACCGCGATTACCGAAATGTTGTCCCGGGCTCGACACTGACTCCCGATCTGCTGCTCAGCGGATTCCAACTCAAGCAGACGGCAGATGCAAACTATCTTGTGCTTCGCATCCCTGAACATCGGCTTTTGCTGAACAGCGCAGCGTCCTGGCAACTCGGCCGCATCTGGTCACAACCCGCGCACGCGTTCACGAAGTACCAGGGCACGCTCCAACTGACCTGGCTTCCGAAGCTGGAAGGCGAAGACTATGAGGTGCAGTCGAAGCTCCGCTCGGGCGGCACTTCTGGCCAGCCGCCCTTCGACGAGCTCTACATGTTGGGGATGGAACGCGACAACGATCTCTGGATGCGCGCGCATGTCGGCACGCGCGGCGGCCGCAAAGGCAGCGCCCCTCTCGGGAGGAACTATTTTCTATCGAATAACGAAATCGACAAGAACGTCTACAGCAACGGCCTCATTACACTGAAGCTCAGCCCATTCCTCGACAGCGGCAAAATCACCGATCCCGGCGGGGCTCTCGGCTCGGCGAAGTGGCTGTGGGACACCGGCGCTCAAGCCAAAGTCCGCGTGCTCGGCGTCGGCATGACCTTCGTCTACGGAAAAGACCTCCGCACCGGCAACAACGCCTTCTACTTCACTGCAGGCCGCTAGCCTTGTGGCGCGCGACTCGCCCGCGCTCTACTGCCCTATCTCCACATAGTCCCGCCCGACATAGAAACGATACTTACCACCCGAACTCACAACCTGCAGCGGCACTGGCCTCTTCATTTCCGAATCTTTCGCCGAGTCCGTCTGAAACAAGTCGTGCGCTCCAATATCCATCACTACGAACTTGTTCCCCGACACAAATCCCACACCGTAGGCGCCAGGGGCAAGTTTCTGCCCACCAACTTGCAGCGCCACCTCAGTAATGAAATACGCCTGATACTTCTGCCGAATGTCCGACGAATATCCCGAGTTATCAACAAGCCCGGCCAGCACATAAAAGTCATTTGCAAAGCGGATGCCGCCCGTATTGCGCATCTGGACAGGAGCTACCTGCCCGCGAAAGAAGACCTGGTCCGGGAAAATCTTGTTCGTGATATCCGACGCCTTCAAAGCCGCCTCGCTGCCAGCGGGCGGAACTGCAACCGCACTCGATGGATTCTGTGCAGCGATGAACAGCAGAACGGCAATCATGGCCAGTAGGGTTGTTGCTTTCACAAGATTCTCCTTGGTTTCGCCGATGTGCAAACGACGTGCGGCGCTATTTTAGCCGCGGCCTCGACGTTGTAGAAAGAAATCCGAACAGCAGGGACCAAGCGCAAACTCACGCGGAAAATCTGTAACCTTGAGACTCTGACGCCCAAAACCTTGAAATCCGGAAACTTTGAAACTTTTTACTCAAACTGCCTACGGAACCGCTCCACCTCTTCTTTCAGTTCTGCCATCGCGCGCCGCAGCGCGGCCACTTCCTCTTCCAGACGTGTAACCCGCTCGTCGTCTATTGCACCTTCGCTACGCGCCTCAACCGCAGGCGCCGGAGGCGCATCCCACTCCGGCTTGTCGCCGCAGAGCAGGTGCGCATACCGCGACTCCTTCGTTCCCGGCTGACGGGGCAGAACCTTCGCGAGCGGTTCCTCGCGCGACATCAATTTCTGCAGCGTGGACTGCACGTCGGTCAGATCCTCAAATCGATGCAGCCGCTCCGCGCGTCCCCGCAGCTCACCCGGAGTCTGCGGTCCCCGCAGCAGCAACACGCAGAGCAAAGCAGTCTCAGGCCGCGTGAGATTGAACGCTTCCTGCATACGATGTTCGAACTTCGCCACGCGGCTGTCGCCCGCACCGCTCGCCGTGCCCGCCAGTCCTTTTTCATTCAGCGAATGGAGGGCCTGCCGCACCGCTTCATCATTCAGATTCATCACTGGGTCGCGATTCGACTTCTGGTTGCACGCGTTCACCAGCGCGTTCAGCGACAGCGGATAGTAATCCGGTGTCGTGATGTCCTTCTCAACCAGCGATCCGAGCACGCGAGCCTCGGTTTCAGTCAGCAAAACGTTCGTTGCACGGAAAGGCGTCATATAGAAATGAGTCCGTCGTCAGCCACATCGCAGCTCTCACCCCGTCGGGATGACGAATGCGTCCGCTATAGTAGCGGCCCCTCGAGAAGAAAGCCAAGCCACGATAGTAATCCCACGAAAGAGCGTCTGAGGCGATTCCGAACGTGCCATCCAGCCGAATCCCACGCGCACAACGTCAAGTGTCGGGCTGATTGGCTCCAGCGTCTTAATTTCTGTGAGGTGAATGGAGGGGCGGGAGAAAGAATTTTCTTACGTCGTGGATTTGCCGAACGTGCGCAACGTCGCGATCTCTTGGCGCAGACGTTCCATCTCGATTTCTTTGCGGCGCAACACCGCGCGCACATCGCCGCCTTCGGCCGGCGTGGGATTTAGGTCGATAGGTGCAGGATTTCGGTCCGCGGGTGCAGGTTTTCGAACCGCAACCCTCTTTGGACTC
>Ga0126371_10000486_pt1 | contig 32493 bp, 23 predicted proteins | sample PanSoiMetaPlot_4_FD_110145 | JGI IMG/M metagenome (GOLD analysis project Ga0126371, IMG submission 110145) | Tropical forest soil microbial communities from Panama - MetaG Plot_4 | ecosystem: Environmental > Terrestrial > Soil > Tropical forest > Bulk soil | place: Panama | collected 2016-02-17 | reverse complement strand
GCCCGTTCGTTCTCGGTTCCATACGGACACTCCACCGAGAACGTGTGCTTGAAACCGAGTTGGTTAAGGATCTCCTGCCTGCTCTTTTCGAGTTCGTACACCAAGTTGGGCTCATCAAGGACAGCCAGGCGCGGATGGGTCACCGTATGGCTGGCAAACTCGTAACCACGGTTTGATAGCGCTCGCAGTTCATCCCATGTAATGTTATCGCGGTCCTGGGCGGAACTTTTGTGCGCATTGGCCCGCACTAACGTGCCTTTGCGAACCTTTTCGTATGCCTCGTCCAACACGCCATAGGCCAGGGCCACACTCTTGCCCTCGTCATATAATTCTCCAGCGCGGGTATGGTACTCGAGCCCTCCTTCGTAACCCAAAAATCCGATGGCCGATGCCCGTTCGAAGAAGTTGTCCTTGTTTGTTGGAACTGAAGCTGTTTCCTGAATGATCGATTTCGTGGAGCGACCGACAAACGTACCGTGATACTGCGAGCCTGGAATGTTTCCGGTGATGATGAAAAATGTGGCAGGAAGGGCAAAGCTATCCATGATCGGAACAGCTACTCGAAACTGGTTAATTGATCCATCATCATAAGTGAGCGAGATGGCTCCGTTCTTGCCATATTGCCATCTTGTGATTTCCGTTTTGCCGATTTGGCCGACGGCGAAGGATGGCGAAACGATGACCCCGATCATCGCCAACAAACGGATTGTTGCGTTCATTCCAGTTCCTCCCCGTTGCCGACGCCTCGCAAGGTGCTGAGGATATCCGATATGCGGACAAAAACCAATCGCACGCCTCACGGGATAAAAATATGAAACATTGCAAGCCGGTCGACAGTCGAGTAAAAATCTCCTCGACGCTTGGCGGAGGTCCAGATGCTCGCTGCACGCAAGCTTCAGCAGTTTTTGTCGCGTCGCACGGTGTGTTGCGCATTCGGGGTGATCACAATTCGCTGTCTGCTGATTGTAGGAATGTCCGCAGCAACGGCCTGGTCTCTCCCCCCGTCTGTTGTGCATGTGTGGGAGAAGAAGGAATTGACGTTTACTTCCACTCGCTCCTGGAATAACCCCTATGTCGAAGTCACAATCTGGGTGGATCTAGCCGGACCGGGATTCCAGAAGCGGGTGTTCGGGTTCTGGGACGGTGAGCGAACATTCCGTGTTCGAATTCTAGCTCCCACAGCGGGTGAATGGAAATGGCAGAGAGGATGGAATCCACCAGATCCGGGATTGTCCGGCCTCCACGGGGAGTTTCGGGCCATTGACTGGAACGAAGAAGAGAAACGAGCCAATCCTTTGCGAAGAGGTTTTGTTTGCTGGAAAGACGGGCGCGACATGCCCGACCTACATACGGTTCTATTCGACTATCATGGCATTCCGGTGTACGTGCGCTTGGGACTTGGAACTGAGACGCCGGAACTGGCGCGTTTCATGGGACCGAAGGGAATCCTTGATGCCGGCGAATACGATTTGAAGTATTTCCCGCAAGCCGGAGTCGATATTGACCCCAGCTACTACGCATCCAGTTTTCCCTCGAGGATGCGCGAGGAATACGTTAAACAATGGCATGCCGAGCATGCTCCGCCGCTGGGCAAGGAACCGATTCACGAAGAAGTCGCGTACCACGGACATGACTGGGACGATATGCGTCCGCACTTGAATACATTCTTTCAGGCGGTGAAGTCGCGCAAAGCGGTAGCCGAGGATGCGGTGTTGGGCAACCATGCGGCTATCGCTTGTCACATGGCGAACGAATCGTACTTCCGAAGAAAGTCGTTGTATTGGGATGAGGCGAGCCGAGCGCTGAAAACATAGACATAATAATAAGGATGCAGATGAAAGCTCAACGAAAACCATTCCTTATCGCTATAGCGGTTATGTTTGGCACTGCTGTTTGCCCGCAATGGGCAAGGTCAGCGAAACCGCCTGCCGCAGGCAAATCATTTTTGGGTCGCTGGGATTTGACTCTCAAAGCTCCCGACCGCGAATACGCGTCCTGGATTGAGATCTCCGAACACGGCGGCCAGCTCAAGGCACAAATGGTGGGCCGTGGGGGAAATGCGCGCCCGTTGCCACTTGTCGTGATCACCGCAGGCCAGCTCACTTTTGTATCGCCGAAAGAAGAGGAAAACAGCAAGACCAACTTGGTATTCAAGGGCACGCTCGTCGGCGGACATTTGACCGGGACACTCAATGGACCTGACCGTAATGAGTGGACATGGAACGGCGACAGAGCCCCAAGCTTGAGGAGAATCGGGACTCCAGGCTGGGGAAAACCGATTTCGCTGTTCAATGGTAAGGATTTGACCGGATGGTACGCGAGCAAACACCGCCCTTCTGCATCGTGGAAGGTCGAAGACGGATTACTCGTGAGCCCGGGCCAAGGACCAGAGCTGATCAGCAATTCCGAATTCGGAGATTTTAAACTGCACCTGGAATTCAATGTCGGTGATACCGCGAATAGCGGAGTCTACTTGCGTGGCCGCTATAAAGTGCAAAATAGAAACCGACTCTGTTGAGGAGCCACCCAGCCATCACACCGGCGGCGTGTACGGTTTCATCGCGCAGTCACCGGAGTTACCGCGCAAAACTGGCGAGTGGCAAAGTTTTGACATAACCCTTGCGAGCAGAAACATTACGGTCGTCCAGAACAGCCAAACCGTGATCGATAACAAAGAGATTCCCGGCATCACGGGCGGTGCGCTCGATAGTCACGAAGCCCTACCCGGCCCCATCTATCTGCAAGGCACCGAGGCCGGCCACGTGTCTTTCCGAAACATTGTGATTACTCCGGCTGAAAAATAGCGCCGGATTTCAATGACTGGATTGTTTCGGATCGTGTGCGGAGCAATTTGCTTGCGTTGACAAAGCGGAGAGTTATCGCTGGTTCTACTGCGGCATGGCGCCTAGAGCTCCCATATGAAGACGCATCGTAACAGAGCTGACTTCACGACCATTCACCTGCACGCTCCACTTGATTTCGCGCCACGCCTCTTTCGAAGTGTCCGAAGGCGCAAGCAAGGAGCGAACAGGATAGACCTCTCCTGGGGCAAGTGTATGGGAAGTGTGCCGATTTTTGTCCGTCCAGCGTTCTGGCAGTGCCGATATGACAGTAACTTCCTGGGATGAATCGGTGTTGTTGTGGACGAGGAGAGGAAAGTACAAGTACCCAACATCCGGCCGGATAGCCATCTCGGGAACCGGAAGTAAGTCGGCGAGGTGCTCGATGTTGTGGACCCTCCAGAATTCCTGATAGAACTTCCACGGTCCGCCCAGTTCAAGTGAGACGCCTTTTGGTTTGTCCTGGTCAGGCAGCGAAGTTCTTCTCCAAGAGATTGCTCCTGGAATTACGCCTTCAAAAACATCTCCGGTGGTACTTCCCCCGACGAGCGATTTTCCAAGAATTAGGCGTGCGGGCCTTTCGAACTCTTTGAAGTCTCCCTTCTCAATGGCATCCGCTCCCACTCTGCCCTCCTGCGTAAGATAAAGGCTGGTCTCCTGCGCGGCGAATCGGGAGTAAGGTGCATGCTGTGTCGGGGAAAGTTCGGTGTTCGAGTACACGGGCCCCCTACCCTCGACGAAAGGCTTGCGATAATTAGACGGAAGCTGAGGCGTTTCTCCGTAGTCTGGGTAATCTCCAGTGTCCGAGTAGTAATAGATTTTTTTGGGTTGCCAAGGTAGGAGTCCTTCCCCGGATTGTCCGCCGCTGTGATCGCGCACAAGTTGTTCGCTGAAGATTGCCGGATCGCCTGCCATATCAAAGGCTTCCGTCGCGATCACTGCAGCGGCTTGATGATCAGAATGATTTTCGCCAGCAACGAATGCCGGTAGCCAGGTAAGCATCACTTCTGGGCGCGTCAAGCGAACGAGGCGTACTACTTCTTCAAGTACCGCTCCATGCCCCCAATGCTCCAGCGAATTCATCACGTTCTGTGAAGAGACATTTGGCGCTTCGAGAAACCAAACGTTCGTGACTCCGAAAGACGCGAGAGCCCTTCTACCCTCGATCTCGCGCTCCGCGCCCAGCGCGTTCCCTTCCTCCGCGCCAACTTGATTTCCACCACTCTGGCCACGATTAATGAAGATGACTGCCACCCGCCGATGTTGGTCATAAATTGCGCGTGCAAGATAACCCGCTATGTCGCCACTTTCGTCATCGGGATGGGCAACTACCAGTAAGAGGTCGGCCTTACAACGCTCATCCGGGCCCGGTAGAGACGGCGCCTGAATGGATTGACCAGCAGCCGTGGTGAATGCGAAAAGCAGGAAGATTATTCTCGCCATTGTTGTCAAAGTTTTACGTCTGAGCACGTTGAGCCGCAAATGGTTCGGTTTCAGCCGAAGGCTAACAGCCTCCTCAGCGCGTCTCACCATGAGCACGTGAACTCTAGCAGCCGTGGGCTTGCTTGACTAGGCACACCTCCGGCACACCAACGTAGGCCAACGAAGTCATTCATCAAGTGACCAGAGAAGGAAGGCTGATCGGCCGTTATACGGTCTGAAGTCTTTCTCGATTACAATTGCCACTGCCATCAATGACTTGCCGATAACCAGCCCGCACGGGAGCGACTTCTGACACGATGCAGAAAATCTAGGACTTTCGAGTCATTCAAATTTGGCACGCGGCACACCAGCGGCACAGTTTGACACTGTGACAATAAAAAGCGACGTGGATGTCAGGCCGCCTTCGATGCGGAACGCGAGAGCAATTTCAAGAATTGTGATGGGTGACGATTGCTAACCCTATGATATGACTTGAAGTTGAGAACCGCTGGGTTACCGCTCACACCTAGCGCGGGCTGCAGGAATCGCTGCTCTAGCATGCCGCTGAAGAACCATTCCCAATCCACAAGTTTGTATGATAAGAGAAAGAGTCCTGCGGAGTCGCGGCCGATGGATCTATCCGACCTTTGAGACCTTTAGTCAAGCAAGCTGTAACAATGAAGACTCGAATCCAGCCTAACGCAAAAACGCGACGTCCTGGTGTGAGTGCACCACAGCCTTCTTTGCGGTACCTTCCATAACAGTGAACCATGTACCACCAGCTGGAAACGTTTCAACTTGCAATGTGTACGCGGTCGGAGAAATTTCTTTCATGGTGATCCGTGTCTTCGTCGACTCTGCGCCAGTTCGCACCTCCTCACTCAGCCACGTCCAAGTCCGGTCCTCCACTGTTCCTTGCAGATCTTCCGAGTCGCCGGTGCTTTTCAGGATGTGATACGTATAGACGTGCCTCGAGGGGCTGTAGCCCATGACAGCGAGACCGCCTCCGGCTGCTGCTGTATCCCCGTCGGGCTTGGAAAGAAGGAGAGTGTGATCGGGAGCCCATTCGTTGTGTTCAGTTGTAAAGTACAGGTGCGAGTTCAGGGCGCCGGTTTTCATGTGCATCTCTATATTCCACGTGCCCAGGAAGTAATTCAATTTTTCGCGCGCCGGTTTGTCTTCAGAACGCGTTTGTGCGGTCAAAAGTGTGGCAGTCAAGATGACCAGCATGCATAATCCAGAAGCCTTTGCCATCGGATGTCTCCCAGCACAAGCTATCGTGCTGAGAGCATAAGATGAAAACGGCACGGCTACTCATCAAAATTTCAAATAGATGCCATAAAACTGTCCAATAGTGTTTAAGAAATCGTGCCAAATGAAGTTCGGTTTGAACTTTCAGAACTCGATCCGCAATGCCGATTGCCTGCATTTGGGCGCATCACTTTGGAGAGCTCTACCGGTATCTTTGAGGATTCCTCGCTGCAACAGCACGGTGTCGACAGGTCTCTACTGTATGCTTGCCTGTTTCCTCGTGGGGAATCGCTCATCGAGTTCGAGGTTTAATTCGAGCACGTTGATTCGAGGCTCTCCCAAAAATCCAAACTGCCGGTCTTCCGTATGCTTTTGGACGAGCGTGCGGAGTTGATCTATTGTGGTACCTCGTTCCTTCGCCACGCGTGGAAGCTGAAATTCCGCTGATGCGGGCGTGATGTGCGGATCGAGTCCGGAAGCCGAGCCTGTCACCAAATCGATGGGTACGGGCTCGCTGGGATTCTCAGCGTGAGCATTTGCGACATCACCCCTCACCCGATCAATGAGTTTTTGATTTGTGGGCCCAAGCTGCGATCCGTTGGTATTTGTCGGATCGTATCCATTGCCCGCAAATGACGGCCTGGGATGGAAGTACGCAGGACTCGAAAAACCCTGCGCGATGATGCTCGATCCGATGGTCTTACCATCCTTGTGAACGAGCTGACCGTTTGCCTGGTTGGGGAAGATCAGCTCAGCGAGTCCCGTGACCACAAGGGGATAGATAATCCCAAGGAGAATGGTAGTAGCGATTGTCATCAAAATCGCTGTAATGAGATTCTTCTTCATGGCAATGTCCTTTATGCAAGTCCCATATGCGTAATTAGGATGTCGATAATCTTGATCCCGATGAAGGGCACGATGATCCCGCCCACCCCGTAAATCCACAGATTGTTTCGCAGCAGAACCGCCGCCGCCATCGGCCGGTACTTCACTCCTCTCAACGCCAACGGGATCAGGGCGATGATGATCAGCGCGTTGAAGATCACGGCCGACAGTATCGCGGACTGTGCAGTTTGAAGGTGCATGATGTTCAGCGCGTTGAGCACCGGGAAGGTTCCTGCGAACATGGCCGGGATAATCGCAAAGTACTTCGCGACGTCATTAGCAATCGAGAATGTCGTCAACGCTCCGCGGGTCATCAGCAGCTGCTTGCCAATTTCGACGATCTCGATGAGCTTCGTCGGATTTGAATCGAGGTCGACCATATTCCCGGCTTCTTTCGCAGCTTGCGTGCCGGTGTTCATCGCGACGCCGACGTCGGCCTGGGCCAGTGCGGGGGCGTCGTTGGTCCCATCTCCAGTCATCGCAACCAACTTGCCGTCCGCCTGCTCCTTCTTGATCAAGTCCATTTTGTCTTTCGGAGTGGCCTGCGCGAGGAAGTCATCGACTCCCGCCTCCCGGGCGATAGCCGCGGCAGTAAGCGGATTGTCGCCGGTAATCATCACCGTGCGGATACCGATCGCCCGCAACTGATTGAAGCGATCTTTCATGCCGCCCTTGACAATGTCTTTCAGCTCAATGACACCGAGCGCTCCGCGATTCTTCTCCGCGACTACGAGCGGAGTCCCGCCCAGCATGGAAATCTCCTCTACAATTTTCCGAACTTCGTCGGCCAAATGATGACCGTTCTGGGCCACGTAGTTTGAGATCGCGTCCGTCGCTCCCTTGCGGATCTCAAAGCCGTTCAGATCAACACCAGACATGCGGGTCTGTGCACTGAACGGCACAAACTTGCACTCATGCGAGCTCAACTCTCGACCTCGCAACCCGTATTTCTCTTTGGCAAGCACAACGATGGAACGTCCTTCGGGAGTCTCATCGGGGAGCGAAGAAAGTTGAGCTGCATCGGCGAGTTCCTGTTCGGTCACTCCTGGAGCGGGAACAAAACGCGATGCCTGCCGATTTCCCAAAGTGATTGTGCCAGTTTTGTCTAGCAGCAGCGTGTTTACGTCTCCTGCAGCCTCGACTGCCCGTCCTGACATGGCAAGTACGTTGTGCTGAACGAGACGATCCATGCCGGCAATTCCGATGGCGGACAGCAGCCCGCCAATGGTGGTTGGGATCAAACAAACCAAGAGCGAGACCAGCACGAAGACGGTTTGAGGTGATCCCGAGTAGATCGCGAACGGTTGTAGCGTGACAACTGCCAGAAGAAAGATAATTGTCAATCCGGAGAGCAGAATGTTGAGCGCGATCTCATTCGGCGTCTTCTGCCGCTCAGCGCCTTCCACCAGGGCGATCATACGATCAAGGAAAGTCTCACCGGGATTCGATGTTATCTTCACCTTGATCCGATCCGATAAAACTCGCGTGCCACCAGTGACGGCCGAGCGATCGCCGCCAGCCTCACGAATCACGGGCGCCGACTCCCCCGTGATCGCCGATTCGTCTACCGACGCTACGCCTTGGGTGATTTCACCATCCGAGGGTATAAACTCGCCCGCCGAACAAAAGACGAGGTCGCCAGCTTTCAGTTTTGAACTGGCCACCTGCTCGACCCGGCCGTCATCGAGGATTCTATTCGCGATGGTCTCGGAGCGGGCTCTCCGCAGCGTATCTGCTTGCGCCTTGCCCCGGCCTTCCGCCATGGCTTCGGCAAAATTGGCGAATACAACCGTGAACCAAAGCCAGAGCGTGATCTGCAGATTGAACTTGAATGCCGCGCCACCTTTGAACAGCAGCGCGGTCGTGATTACGCTTCCGATCTCGACGACGAACATGACGGGATTGCCCATCATCTTCCGCGGATTCAGCTTGAGAAAGGCGTCCCAGATAGCGCGGCGGACGATCTTCCATTCCCAAACCGCTTTTTTTCTCGGCTTGTTGGGCGAATGTCCTAATCGGACACTTGGAACTGGCGGCATTGTCGGAGCTTGTGTAGTCATTGCCATAGCAGGATCCTTTAGAACGTCTTGCCCGCAACCATGAGCAGATGCTCAAGAATTGGGCCGAGGCTGAGAGCCGGGAAGAATGTCAGTGCCCCCACGATTAAAATCACACCGATCAGGAGCAGGGTGAACAGCGGAGTCGTGACAGGGAACGTGCCCAGCGATGGTGGGACATATTTCTTGCCGGCGAGATTGCCCGCGATCGCGAGCATTGGAATGATCATCAGGAATCGGCCCGCGAGCATGGTGATACCGATGGTTGCGTCATACCAGGGCGTATTCACGGTCAACCCGGCGAATGCTGAACCGTTGTTCCCCGCGCCTGACACAAATGCATAGAGCATTTGGCTCAAACCATGCGGACCTGGATTAGAAATACTAGAAGTACCGAATCCGTTCACACTGGAAACAGCGGTGAACGCCAGAATGACGAGCGGGAATACAAGAACCACGAGCATCGCCATCTTGACGTCGTAGGCCTCGATCTTCTTGCCCAGATACTCTGGCGTGCGGCCCACCATCAATCCGGCAATGAATACGGCCAAGACGATATAAATGAGCATCCCGTACATGCCTGCGCCAACTCCGCCGAAAATCACTTCGCTGAGCATGATGTTGACGAGCGGGACCATCCCACCGAGAGGAGTAAACGAATCGTGCCAGCCGTTGATCGCACCGCAGCTTGCATCCGTTGTAACTGTGGCCCACAAGGCGCTGTTGGCAATCCCAAAGCGGACTTCCTTGCCTTCCATGTTGCCGCCTGCTTGCAGCGCGGTCGCCTGTTGATTGGCGCCAGGCAAAAGCGGGTTGCCGCGAGCCTCCGCCCAATAGGCAACGCTCACTCCCACGAAAAATAAAATGGCCATTGCGGCCCACACGGCCCAACCGTGCGCCTGAGAACCCGTCATCCTCCCTAATGTGTAAGTCAAACCGCCGCCAATTGCGAAGATTGCTACCAGCTCAATCAAGTTGGAGAGTGGTGTTGGGTTTTCAAACGGGTGTGCACTGTTGGCGTTGAAAAACCCGCCGCCGTTCGTGCCAAACTCCTTGATGATTTCTTGCGAAGCGACGGGGCCTTGAGCGATGGTTTGCTCCGTGAGTGTATCCATGATTGGCTTGCCCTGAGCGTCGATCATCGGTTTACCGTCAGGCCCGACCTTTTGCACTTGCATCGGTTCGATCAGCTTCACAGTGTCGTAAGGCCTCAGATTCTGGATCACTCCCTGCGATACGAGGACTAAGGCTCCCACGACGCAGAACGGCAATAGCACCCAAAGGCTGCCACGAACCAGATCCACCCAGAAGTTCCCAATCGTTTGCATCTGCCGGCGAGCAATCCCGCGAATGAACGCAATCGCGAGGGCGATACCTACAGCCGCCGACACGAAATTGTGATAAGCAAGCCCCGCCATTTGGGTGAAGTAGCTCATCGTGTTTTCACCCGAATACGCCTGCCAGTTCGTGTTCGTCGTAAATGACGCGGCCGTGTTGAACGCGACGTGCCCCGGACTCACAGCGCCCAACTTCTGCGGATTGAAAGGCAGATAGGCCTGCAGTCGCTGCATCACGTAGAGCACGAGCATCGAGACCACACTGAACAACAACATGGCGATTGCGTACTCCGTCCAGCGCATCTCGTAATTCTCATCCACCCCAGTTACGCGATAGAGCAGACGCTCTACGGGCCTCAGCACAGGGTCCATGAACGTCTTCTCGCGGTTGAACACACGCGTCATGAAGACGCCCATCGGCTTGGTCACCAGAAACACAAGCACGAGGAAGAACAGAATTTGTAACCACCCATTAATTGTCATGTCAGAACTTCTCCGGGCGCAGCAGTGCATAGACGAGGTAAATCGTCGTCAGCACACTGACTGCCAGCATGATCATTGATTCCACGCTCATCTTGGGTTCTCCTTACTTCACACGCTCACAAAAGTGAACGTAGGCGATCGACAGCGCAAAAAACGCAATCGTTACCGCAATCCAAAGCACGTCGTGCATAATCTAGTCTCCAGAAAACAAATCTTGATCCACCGTTACCACGAACCCTCTTTGCGGCCCCACCACCAAACCAAACCAAGTGTTGCGGTCGTCTGACTTTTCTTGCGAACTCCTTGTACGTCAGAGAGGAAGACTGGCTGATTCGAGTAGTCGTAGCGCCATTCGTAACGCATCAGCAATCCGTTCGCGACCTTGTAGTCAAAGGTGACCGTGTTCTCTTTCAGCGCCTGAGACAGTCCGCTGAAAAGCCCTTCACGATCCGACAGGTATTCCGCTCTCGTGGCCATGGCAATCTTCGGAGTGAACTGATACTGAATGTAGCCGGCACCTCCGTCGGTGTGCGACGGCGCTGATGATTGTCCGGGCGCGGCATTTTGCCACAGGCGCTGGATGACATAGTCACCCTCTAGCGCAAAGGTCAGCTTCGGCGTTGCCGCCCATGTGGCGTAACTGTCAAAAATATGAGTACGACCGTTTGGTGCGGGCGAGATCGCTGTGAAGCACAGACCGGGCTGCACAGGAACCGGTCCGCAATTCGCTGCGGGAGCCCGGTCCGGGTTCTCCTGGCCAAGATAGTAGTTCACAGTCCAATTAATGTTTTTTGTTGGTTTCGCAGTAAATCCGAACAATTCATCTTTAAAGCCGTTCGTCGCCTCGACCTGATTGGTGCCATTCACAATCCAGTAGTTCAAGCTGAAACGATCGCTCAAGGGGAGACTCGTACGCACACCCATGTGATAGAACGGCAGGAAATCGAACCAATACGAACGTGAGTAGTTGAATTGATCTTTGGTGTAATTCCCTTCGATTCCCAACGAGCTTCCCCACTTTCCAAAATCGATGTTTAGGCCTTTGCCCACCGGTGCGACATACGTCCCGTATGCTTGAAAGATGTTGCGGTAAATCTCAGGCCGCGGCTCGTTTGACGGATTTCCCTGAAGCGTATCGGTGGCTTGGCCATACTGCAGATCCAGTCGTCCACCCCAGCGCCTGCCCTCGCTGACGTTAGGCGCATGCTCAAAAACGAGGCTTGCTTGGTTCAGACTGAATTCATTGCTAAGGACGTCATAGGCGCGCAGCAAATTTACCCGCCCAACCGGATTGTTGAAGTTGTAACCGTAGTACGTATCAATCCCAACATTGATCGTTGTATTGCGCAGGAAGTCGAGGATCTTGCGATCGTCTGGAGTGACCACCGAAGCCGACTGTGCCGGTACGGAATGTGATGCAACCGGTGCAGGCACATCGACGACGCGCGCCGGGGAAGAATTGCCGCTGTCTTGCGCGGCAGCTCCCTGCTGCAATTGCCTCACGATCTGTTTCAGTTGACTCACTTCCGACTCCAATTGCTGCACACGATTTTGAAGGTTCTCCGATGAGTCAATAGTTTTCGAGGCTGTCTGCTGACCAACGGCCAGGGTTGCGCACAGAGCGACGGTCAAGGCGTACACGGCATCCGGCTTCATAAGCTGTTGCTACCTCTCTCTTCCCTGCACAGTCACCATCTCTGTGGAAGCTGAGTAGTATCAACATACGCGTCGCCCTGAGTTAGAACTTCACCAAAATTGCCATCGTGGCACGGTCCTCAGTCTTGCGAAGGTCAGGAAACCATTCACTTCCGTTCGGCAGGATCACGATTGCTCCCGGATTACCGTTGTTCCCTCCCGGCGGCGTAATGCCACCTGGTCCGGTCCAGTAGGGCACGTTCGCATGCCGATGATTGAGCTCCCAGCGGAACGTGATGTATTGCTTGGGCATGTAGTCGTACGTTGCCGACATATCCCATGCCTTGAAAGGATCGCCAGGGCTCTCAGGGAAGTACGGGGTTCCCGTAGTAGCGGTGGCGCCGTTGATCGGTGGCAAGAGAACGAGATACCGGCCCGGGTTGTTGATCTTGCCACCGCCCAGCGTGAAGCCGTAACGGTCGTTCTTGAACCACCAGCGGTTGTAGAGCATGAACCCGAGAAAGCTCTGTTTATAAGCAACGATCTGACCTGCGGCATTCTTCACGTTCGTGGTGCAGTTGACGCCACCGCCGCTTTCGCAGCCCGCGTCGCCGGTGAGGCTAAAAGCCATTTTGTCGAGAAAACGTTCCGGATGATCGTAGTACTTCACTTCAATGCTGTTGTCCGTGTGATAGCGCGTTCGATTCGGGATACCTAGCGTGTCCGCACCCAGTCCGTAATTGTTGGTGAGCATGGAAAGCCAACTAGTCGGGCGATAGAGCACCTGCCCCCCAAGTCCAAGACGGTAGTTGTACCGCGCATAAGACTGCCAGCCGTTGATGATCCATGGCTCGATTTTCAGCTTCTCGCTGGGAAATACCTGGACGCGCATGCCAGTAAAAAACCACGGCGTATTGGAAGACACATAAGACGGTTGATAGGCCCAGTTATCGAAGTTATAAAAGCTGAACAGGCCGACGTACGACAAGAAGATTCCGGCGTCGACGTTAATCCCGTGCAACGCGTCGATGTGGTATCCGCCGTAGGCCTCATTCACATATCGATACGCGTTGTCGAGCTGCCACTGCCCGCGCGAATAGCTGGCATCATTGCGTGGGGTGGCCGTAGCATATTGACCGATCTGACTCAACACTCGCGCACGAACATGGTTGTAGTGAAAATCCCCGCCAACACCGAAATGTGTAAGCGCAATTTCCTGCGAACGGAATACTTCGCTTGACCCGCCAATTGAGTCGTCCTGCGGATGGTTGAAGTCATAGTGGTACGCGACATCCACGCGAACCTCAGGAGTGAAAAATTTGGAGTCGAAGGGCAGCTCTTTCGTGCGGGGGTTGCCATTCAGCCACGTCCAGTCCGCGAAAGCGAAAGGCTCTGCCTTAGGGGCATGCGCCACGTCACTCTTGCTGGCCGCAGCACCTTGTTCCACCTGCTTCGAAGCAATGGCGTCGCTCACGACCGCTTGGCCTGCCGGTACCGCTGGCTGCGCCGCAGCGGCTGGCGACGCCGTCTGGACTGTTGGTTGTGGCGACGCTTCGGAACTCCTAACAAGCTGTTGCGTTGCCGTGGACGCGGATTTGCCGGCATCGGCAGCCGCCGAATTGACCGTATGTTGCTGCCTCAACTCCGACTCAAGTTGTTGAATGCGATCGCGCATTCTTCCCAGTTCCTGAATGATTTCTGCATCCCTGTCAGAACCAGAAAGCGTACCCGCGGGCTGGTGCTGCGCAGAGGGTTCGGATCTAGAACCCTGGGCGGCCGTCTCTGTCGCTGCTGTTTGGGAGAAAGCAAATGAAGCCGCGAGCAGGGTTGTGAATATTCCAATGAAATAAAAGCCCCATACAAATGAGAGTTGATTCCGTCTATTGCGTTCAGTATTCAAGCGCACCATACCTTTCGACACACTTGTTGCGGGCGTACATGCAATTGGAAATTAAACGGCGTAAAAGTTGTCTAAAGAGTGCATAAAGAGTTCATAAAGATGCACAAGGGGATTTCCACAAAGCGTGCGATACCGTGTCCTATCGTGCCGAGGAAGAGACCGGGTCAAAGCGGTAGATGACCCACGGTTCGGTCCGCAGGTATTGCTGCCCTGTGGCAGCGTTTTCAAGCTTCTTGCGCAAAGACAGCAGCACCCTGAGGAATTGCGCCTGGTGGGTTCGTGTCCCTGTCCAATGAGTTGCCAAAGTTGTTTGCGGCGTAACCACACGCTGTGGGTTGCCGGTGAGGAATACGAGAACCTCGAATTCCTCACCTGTTAACGGTAGGGGTTCGCCCCGAAGTGTTGCTGTGTGCCTGCGGGTATCAATTCTGAAATCGCCAACTTCGAGCACTTCGTCTGTGCTTTCCTTTTCAGACTTTTGCAGATTTTCTTTACGACCCGTGGCAAACAGTTGCCGCAGGCTCCAGGTTGCAGCCATATGCGTACTCCGATCAGTTCAATGAGTCAGCAGCCCCACTCCGCTTCGCCGGGCTTAGCATAATATCGCCGTGAATCTTCCTGTTGCCGCTCGCTGGCTCCGAGCTCCAGCAGAGCCAGCCGCACAGCGGCGATCATGCGATTCCTTTCCTTAGAGGGTACCTGCTCCCAAGGTTCGGTATCCGCTTTTGTATCGCAGGCAAAGTCGGCGCCGAGCGCCTGGTGATAGTGATGAAAGAGTTCTGCCAGTTGTTCCGGGAACACTTCTTGGGGTGACATCAGATCGCTTTCCTTTCTGTATGGTTTGAGGTTGTATTCGGCTTGAGCTCGAGCATCGTGCGCGCCGAGCAGAAGCCAATTCCTGTTGAGCTAAGAGTTCGCGTTCTTCCGCTCTTCTCGTTCAGGTGCAGTTTCTTGAATAATCCAAAAGGGTCTAACCTTGCGACTTTCGCGAATACGGGGAGAAAAGGAACATACAGAGCCATTCCAGCGCTCGAGACCATCATTACGATTGACGCAGTCAACATCTAAATCCAGGCCTCAGTTCACAGCGGGAACTTTCTTGCTTTCGCTGATACTCATTGGATAACAGAAGGTCTAAAATTCGAATAAAAGGTTCATAAAGAGTTCGTAAAACTGCGCGCTGAAATCAATACGAATTCTTTATATCTTTGCGGGTATCAAACGGAATGTAATCGGAACCGAGAGTAGGTGGATGGGTAAAATCCACCGGTGGTGGACATGAGGATCTATGAAGCAGATACGTTGTACTCGGTTTCTTTCTGCGAGTCGGCTCGCTGATTCCTCGAATCGTTGAAGAGCAATGCTGCGAAGCGCGGCGAGGCCAAAGATCGTGGATCGGCTAGGCTCGCACCGAAACAGACACTCGCAGCCTAAACCCCCATACTCTCAATCAGCTGGTTCGAAGCGGTAACCGACCCAGGGCTCCGTCACGATATAGTGTGGGCCCCCTTCATCGGACTCAAGCTTTTTTCGCAAATGTCCGACGAAAACACGCAGATACTCCGGTTGCTGCGCGCTGTTGGGCCCCCATACGGTGGTCAGCAGAGCGTGATGAGTGAGAACTTTTCCGGGATGCCTAGCAAGGTACACCAAAAGGTCGAACTCTTTTGGCGTCAAATGAATCTCTTTTTCTTTAACCTCAACCTTGCGCGCTGGAACGTCAATACGGAAATGTCCTATTTGGATCACCGCAGTCTCTGATTCGAGCGGTACTGCCGCCCGCCGCAATGCAGCTCGGACTCGGGCCAGCAGTTCATTGACATTAAAGGGTTTGGTGATGTAGTCGTCAGCTCCGGCATCGAGTGCCTCGACTTTGATCGTCTCTTCACCTTTGACTGACAAGACAATAATCGGAACGCGGGACTCGGCGCGAATCGCCCGGCACAGTTCCAGTCCATCCATGTTGGGCATTCGCAGATCGGTGATGACGAGATCGGGCGACCAACTCTTCATTTCTTGAAGGGCTTGCCTTCCATCGGTGGCGGATCGTATGCCGTAGCCTTGGCTCGATAGCGTCGTTTTCAGTACGCGGGTGATCTGCGGCTCATCATCAACGACTAGTATGTTTCGTTTTCCGTCTGGGTTGACCATAATACTTGTTACTTCATCTCTTGTGTCACGATGTGAACGTCCACGGGGGGAGCGTCCCGCAGGAATTTGTGGATTGCCGATAAGTAGAAGTATCTTCTCCATCCGCTCTGGGCCGATCTGCCGAACACAACTTGCGTGATGTGCTTTTCGCGAACGATTTTCGCAACTGCTTCCGCGACGTTCTTTCCTTGGGTACGTACCACCTTCGCCCGCAAGTTTTCTGCAAACCGCAGATTTTGAGCTAGGCTTCGTTGGTCCTCAGGATCTTCATCCACACCTATATCGATATAAATGACGTACAATTCCGCATCAATCCTGTGTGCCATCCGCGCTGCACGCGCAACGAGATATTGCGCAGCCGGACTTGAACTTACGCACACGGCAATGCGTTCGCGTAACGCGAGGGCCTTACTCACCCCTTCCTTTTCCAGATACGACTCAAGGCTCCGGTCAACCGCTGTTGTGACTTGTTGCAGTGCCAACTCGCGCAAAGCGATCAGATTGCCAGGCTTGAAAAAATGACCGAGCGCCCTTTCCGCACGCTCTAGAGGGTAGATGTCGCCGCGGCGCATTCGTGTCTGGAGGGCTTCGGGGGTCAAGTCGGCGAGCACGATCTCATTGACCCTTTGCATTACCCAGTCGGGTACTGTTTCTCGAACTTGAATGCCCGTAATCTGCATAACCGTAGGCATCAGACTTTCAATGTGCTGGACATTCATCGTCGAAAGAACGTCGATTTGCGCATCCAGCAAATCCATGACGTCCTGATACCGTTTCGGATGCTTGCTTCCTTCGATGTTTGTGTGCGCCAGCTCATCAACGAGCACAACGCGCGGTTTTCTGGCGAGTATGGCATCGAGATCCATTTCGTCAAATGTTGCCCCTTTATATTCGACCTTGCGGCGAGGAATGGTTTCCAGCTTGGAAGCCAGTTCCGCTATGCCAGCGCGTCCATGTGTTTCTACCACACCGATTACCACGTCTTCACCGCGACTGTGTCGTCGAATGCCCTCACTTAACATGTTGAAAGTTTTCCCGACGCCTGGCGCGTAGCCAAGGAAAAGCTTAAAAATAGCCTGTTTTTTTTGCGGAGCCGTCTCCTCCAGCCACTGTTCGGGTGTCTTCACCATGCTATGTATTATCCTCAGTCATTGATCATCACTCGAATCTCACCACAAATGCGACCGTGAAACGACCACTTGAAAACACAATTCTCCGTTTTGCCTTGTCCGCCATCATTGTGGCAGCCATTACAGTTCTCTGCTTTCGGGTGCTACATGTCAATTACGCAACAGTTGGGTTCGGGTTTTTGTTGGCCGTGCTGTTCATCTCTGCAAACTGGGGTCTGCGCTACGCGACATTCACAGCAATCCTGGCTACGCTAGCTTATAACTACTTCTTCCTACCACCAATATTGCGTTTCACGATTGCAGATCCGCAGAACTGGATCGCCCTGGTGACGTTTCTCGTCACCGCTGTAGTTGCGAGCCAGCTTTCTGAACGCGCCCGCCGTAGTGCACAGTCCGCCGAAAATCGTCGACGTGAATTCGAGAGGCTATACACACTGAGCCAGCAACTCTGGCTGACTGAAAATGCATTTGAACTGCTGAACCTCATTCCCAAGAACATTGTTGAGTCGTTTGGAGTCACTGGAGCTGCAATCTTTATCGAAGGGAAACAGGATGCATATTTCTTCGACGGCCCGAGCCGCCGTCTGTTCCCGCTCGACGAGCTGAAGGCAATCAGCGATCGCGGTGAACCGGTGCTCGATCGGGAGCATCGGATTTGCTACGTCCCTCTACGCATGGGAGTGCGATCCGTCGGCTCGCTCGCCGTTTCCGGTTGCGATCTGTCGCGCGAGAGCCTCGAAGCCATCGGCAGCCTGGTCGCGATCTCCATCGAGCGGGCTAGCACGATTGAGAAACTGACGAAGACTGAGGCTGCGCGCGAGAGCGATAGGCTACGATCGGTGCTGCTCGATTCGGTGACCCATGAATTTCGGACACCATTGACCTCGATCAAGGCCTCGGCCGAGACGTTGTTGTCCGAAGCGCGTCTTGACAAGCCTCAACGCGTGGACCTGCTTCAGGTCATCAACGAGGAAAGCGACCGATTGAACCGGCTGGTGGGAGAAGCTTCCGAAGTGGCACAACTCGATGGGCACCAGCTCCAGTTTCACTTTGAGGTGCACCACATCGGTGAAGCCATCGATCGCGCGATTGAGAACTTACAACCTGCTTTACGGCGCCATCCCGTCCAAATTAATGTTTCCTCAAACCTGCCCTCGCTGCGAATGGATATCGACCGAATCACTGAGGTGATTACCCATCTTGTGGACAACGCTGCAAAATACTCGCCGCCTGACACGCCCATCCACATCACTGCCGAAATGCAAGGTGGTGAAATTGTCACGAGCGTCACTGATCATGGACCGGGGATCGACAATATAGAGCAGGAAATGATCTTTGAAAAGTTTTACCGCGGCCGAGAGCAGCGCATGATAATTCAGGGTACAGGTATGGGTCTGCCAATCGCCAGGGCAATTATCGAGCTGCATAGCGGCAAAATCGGCGTAACCAGCCAAAGCGGCCACGGATCAGTCTTCCACTTCTCTTTACCCACGATCTGAGTCCAAGAGTTACCAAACCAAGATCAACTCTGGTTCCGATTGTTTTGAAGAAGGCTTAGAGCGCTGTGCGCGCGACTACGAGGCACTTCGACTACGCTCGTGGAGACGAACCACAAAACTTCTGGTTCTGAAGCTCGAGATCGGTATGGCAGGAGCGTGAGCCGCACTCGAAATCGGCGAGACCACGATTCGGGACCTGTGCGATTTGAGCTCGCGACCGAAATTCCACAAGCAATACAAAAGGAATGGAATTCCTACCAGCAAGATCGTCACAACAAAGTATGCAATCATCGCCCATGTCTCCTTCGGGTTCTACGTGAATGATGGGCGAAAATGGGTAAAGAAGTACTGGAGAAAGTATGAAGACTTTATAAAAACTCCAAGTTGCCTTTGAACCGGTAACCTACCCAGGGTTCAGTCATAATGTATTGTGGACGCTCGGGGTTACCCTCGATCTTCTTGCGGAGGTTCTTGACGAACACGCGGAGGTAATCGACTTGATCGCCATAGTCGGGCCCCCATACTGCTTGCAGAAGTTCGCGATGAGACAAAACCTGATTGGCGCGCTGCGTCAGATAGCGCAACAGATCCAGTTCCTTGGGGGTGAGGTGTACACTCTCGCCTTCTCGCGAAACTGTGCGTGCATCAAAATCGATCAGAATCTCGCCCACGCGAATCTTGTTAGGGGATGACTGTGCGCTCGGAACTCTTCTGAGGGCTGCCCGTATCCGCGCCATCAGTTCCGGCGTGCTGAAGGGCTTGGTGACAAAATCGTCAGCTCCAGCATCAAGCGCGGCTACTTTGTCTTCTTCCGAATTGCGAACAGTGAGCATGATGATCGCAAGATGGCTATCTCTGCGTATCGCTCTGCACGCCTCCAGCCCGCCCATCCCCGGCATGTTCATATCGAGTACAACCAGATCTGGACGCAGTTCACGAACGCTTTCGAGTGCTTCCTCGCCCGTCTTGGCCTCGTCCACCTCATATCCTTCCGCGACCAATGTTGCGCGCATGAAGCGACGAAGCTTTGGTTGGTCATCAACGACGATGATGCGGCCTGCGCTCATGCGACCTTCTTTCGCAGAGCGGGCAAGGTGATGCAAAACGTGGTCTGGCCGGGTCGGCTCGAAACGGTCAATTCTCCGCTATGGGCTTGCACAATCGCCTGCGTGATGCTCAGACCGAGGCCCGACCCCGGGATCTGATTCTTGATCGACGGGCTACGGTAAAACCTCTCAAAAATCTTCGTTTGCTCCTCCGGCGCAATCCCTGGGCCGTGATCAGTGATTTCCAGAGTAAGGATACCCTCGTTTTTCAGAAGCATACGAATTTGAATATAACTTTCCGGCGGACTGTACTTCATCGCATTGTCTAAGAGTTGCCGGATCGCCAGCTTCATGAGTCGCTTGTCAAAGGCCATTGGAGGAAAGGGTTCAGGACAGATGATTCGAACAGGATGCTCATCGGTTTCCGACTGCATGGAGGAGAGAACATCCTCTAACGTATCGTCGAGCTCTGCCATCTCGGGATGAATTTGGATCTGGGCCGTATCGAGCCGCGCCATTTCAATTGCGTCGTCGATCAACTCGCGCAGATGCTCTGCTTCTTCATCCGCAATCGTTAGCTGTATTCTACGGTTTTCTGTTGGTATGTCCAAGTTCGCCAGCAATGATGTCGTGGCCGCCTTGATCAATGTCAGTGGTGTCTTGAACTCATGGGCCATAGCATCGATCAGCGTTGTCCTCAGCTGTTCACTTTGACGCGCAGCTTCGACCTGCTGAGCAAGTTCCTGAGCTCGCGCTCTTTCTAAACCGATGGCAACCAGGTTCGCAACTCCATGTACAACGGCCTCCGGCATCACAGCCCCGCGCAACGCCATACTGGCGACCGGTTCGGAGCCACGACTTATTCCTACGATCACATAATCAGACATGACAAGGGGAGCGGACCGTCCAGAAAGCGCAATCATTCGAAGGGCGTCTTCAAGTTCTGGCACGCTCGATCTTCCCATAGAATGAAACTCACCGCCTTGGCGTTCGAACAGCACCGCCGCCTCAAGACCAAATACCTCCCCTAATTTCTCGATCAGCTGTTTTCCAAACTTTGCGCTTGTATCGATCAGCAGCATAGCTCGGCTGAAAGCATACAATCGTTCGAGATCTCGCCGTCGTTCGACGGCTTCCGACGCTCTTGCTCTCGCCTTCGCCGACAGCCGACTTGCAATGAGTGCCGTCGCGAGAAAGCTGGACAGTGCCACCCAATTCTGCGGGTCAGCAATCGTAAAAGTTCCTACCGGCGGAAGAAAGAAGAAATTAAATGCGAGCGTCGCAAGGGTGGACGCGAGTGCAGATTCGAGGAACCCCCACGCACTCGCGATGACCAGGATGACAAGGAGATATGCAAATCCAGCCGTGGTGGCGTTCACCGCGACCGCTTTGTGGGCGACGAACGTGACTACCACCACACTAAAGAGCGAGATTAGTATACGGACCGAACGCAACCGGACCACGCCATTTCCTCCCGCGCGCTATTCCAGGCACGATTCCCGATTTCGAAGAAGTCACTTGCTGTCATGCGTTCGTCTTCTTAGACTAGATCCGCCACTTGGCTGCCAGCTGCGACGAAACATGCTATCCGGCATCTTCGTAGAAACGATAATGCACCGACTTCCAACCAATCGATGCGAGAGCCGGTGAGCTATCCTGTACCAGTTCTCACGATCGCATGTGCAGAACACGCGAGTTGTTTCCGTGGGGCAGATCCGGGACGGGTTGCTGGGATGGCGATGGATATTAGCCCGGAAGAAGCTAGCCACAATTACGGATGGCAAACATTTAGCTTTTCAGATCCTGCTGCCCCTGCACATCATTCACTAGTTTATTTATCAGCTCGTGCCGATCCTTGGAATGCAGTTCTTTCTTAAGCTCTTCGAGAGCGAGCGAAACAATATGGTAGTGGTGTGTACCTGCTAATTTGGGATCACGAGTAATTTCCAGCCAGATATTGTGCAACAGTTCCAGATCCTCGGGTCGAAGATGTGGAGTGTGGGGGCCAAGTTGATATTCGCGGATCGAGCCGTCAGGACCATATATCTCCAATGTCAGTCGCGGACGGGGCTCCGGAAGCTTCTCCCAAGCGTCTCCGGTGAGCTTTGCTTGCTCGTCTGTCGACAGCTTATTCGAGCTTCCACAGAGTATGCGGCTCGAGTCCAGGCGCTGCGCTGTCAGCACAATGGCTTCGAATACCTCTGCAGCCGGTACGACCAACAGGGAAACAGGCTTGCCCTCTTTTTCTGCTACTGCAACGACGCATGTGAACAAGTCTTGTTCGTAATGGTCGAAGATCTCCTCAGTATCCAGGACACGGCTGCCGCTGAACGTGTGCTCCCGGTGATAAAGACGAGCGCTCATAACGACCACGTCCTGCTTGGTAGTGTCTGTACGTGCAAGCACCTTGCGTAGGTAGTAGAGGTTCCGCGGATCACGCACGGCGACCAAGATGTTGCCGGGCCGAACACCCATAGCTCCGCTGCCCAGCTCTTGGTCTCCATAAACCCGAAATTGGTCCAGTTGCTCTGGCTTGCCGTGGCGCTCGCGCCGCACCCTGTGCTCGGAATATGTGAAGATAGCGAAAAACACACCGCTAAATGCGACTCCGGCGATGGTTGCCTGGTACTTGGTAAAGAGGTTAACGATCGCAGTCGTGAATAAGACGAAGGAAATTATGGCCAGACCAACTGGGACCTCTTTCCCAGCAATGTGAAAATTTCCTGGAACTTTCCACTCCCGATTGCCCGGTTCCTTATAGCGCAGCACCAGCACGGCGAGTGATTTCATTGCGAAGCTCCAGATCACGCCAAAAGCATAAAGGGCGGCCAAAATGTAGACATTTCCGCGGCTCAAGACAATCGTCGCCAATTGAAGACCGACGATCAAATTAATGATCCGATAGCTAGTCCCAAAGCGTCTGTGTGGCTTCTGAAACCAGGAAGTGAGAACTCCGTCTTCGGCAACCCGGTTAAGAACGCCATTCGCGCCGACAATGGCAGTATTTTGCGCGCCGGCTAGAATGAGAACTCCGACTAGGACAACAAAACCGTGGAACAGCACCTTCGCCCAGGTCGGCCCTGCTAGGTACATTGCAATTCCGCCTATCAGATTCGCGAAAAACTGCGGACGCAGGTTGTCCGGGATCATCATCACGGCGAAGAATGAAACGAGTGATGTGAATAAAAGGCTGTAGACAAAAATTACTAACCCGGTTCTTTCCAGGTTCTTCAGCTTGGGATGCTCGATTTCGCGGTTCACCTGTGCAAGCGTTTCTTCGCCGCTCATCGCGAGCACCGAGTGGCCAAAACCTACGAAAATAATGATGAACATCAAATGGCTGAGCCAGGTCCCGTTTAACCATCCCAAAGATTCTTTATTCAGAGGAATCACGCCGGGATGCAAAGGGTTCGGAGGAAGGGACACTCCGGGGCTTCTAAGAATGGTATAGACAGACCAGAATATGAGAATCACCACCATAACGCTGGTGATAACCATGATCTGAACGGCTTTCTCGCTTGACTCGTGAATTCCTTGCAGGTTTTTGCGCCAGAAATAGAGCACCACGATGATGGCGAATGCTGCTGCGAAGGTGTCCTCCGCAAAGTGAGCGAAAGGATGACCAGCATACCGCGCAATGTCCTCGATGAAACCGGCTAAATACTGTCCCGCGGAGACTGCACTTATGGGACCGGTTAGAACGTAGTCGAACAGCAGCGCTGATACGGAGAACTTCGCGAGGCCACCGCCCATCGCCTCCTTGACGACTTTGTAGACGCCACCTCGCACGAACATGCTGCTCGATTCGATATACAAAGCTCGAACCGCATAACTGAACAGCATCACCGCGAGGATGAACCAGGGTGCACTCTTGCCGATAACCTTCTCCGCATCACCTCCGGCGTAGTACGCCGACGAGGCAAGGTCGGAAAGGACGATAGCTGCGGCGCGCCAGAAGGAGATGAACGACAGCATCACTGTCGTGGCGACGAAAACGCGTACTGCAGGACGACTGCTTTTGATCGAGGTGCTCATTTTTTAGGTCAGGATGCCCAAGACCATCCAAGTGATTGACGATAGCATAGCAATTCGTCTCAAGCGCGAGACGCGATGTCATGGTGGTTTTTCTTTATGGAATTTTTATAACTTTTTTATAACTTCTTCATGGATCGTTTATGCGAGTTTTACGTCAGAACTGGTCCAATAAGGCGTGGTAGATGCTAGGGCAGAGATGACATGGTTGATCTTCATCGTCGCGACCGCCATAGTCGGGTTCTATCTGCGCTTCTTATGCGCGATGAACAACGAATTAAAACACCTTCGGAGGAAACGCCCGACTCGTCGCACATGGCACCCAGTTGTCCGACGTAATCTCTTCAGAGTTGATCCAGCCGATCTCTGGGCGGAAAAATCGGATCGCGACTCGCGGCGGTTCAAAGATAGCTTTTAAGCACGCTCGACTCCGCGCAAACCGGAAGTCGTTTGCGGCACTTGAGGGCTCCGTAAATCCACACTCCAACAACTCTTTTTGAAGACCGGGGTTCGACGCGCAGTCAATTGGTCCGTAATCGTTATGGAGCAGTACCGGGACCTAATCTAGAGAAGAATCCGTTCGGCCGCGTGGCAAGAAACCGGGAGCTCATCCCACTTCAGTCCCTGGCATGGTTTTCGGAGCCAGTGAGCTATGATGTACCCGTTCTCACGGTTTATTGTGCAGAACAGGCGAGTTGCTTCCGTGCGGGCAGTAAGGAGGAAACTCGTGAAGCTTTTTAGGAAGCCGAAGTCGAGGTTCTATTGGTACGACTTCACGGTGCGAGGCCGTCGATACAGAGCATCAACGCAGGAAACCAAATCAGTTAAGGCGCAAAAAATTGCAAGCCTTAAGATCGCTTCGGTAATTGAAAACACCGATCTACTGCCAAGCAAGCCCACCGCTCTCTGTGACCTTGCTGAGGGTTTCCTGGCTTGGGTGGATACCGCCAGGCTGGAGGAAATGACGAAAAAATCGTACCGTAACGGCTGGCGTCTGCTGAACGCGACACCTATTGTGGAGGTGCGAGTGAACCAGATCACTGGCGATTGCGACGAATGCTCCACAAAGCAGAAGAGTGGAAGATGATGGGGCACGCTCCGAAATCAAAATGATGAAGGAGCATGGGCGGCATCTTCGCCTTGACGGTGAAGCGGAAAGGAGGTAGATCGAAGCAGCTCAGGCGTGTACCTGGAGGAGGCGAACCTTCGACCTTTTCCGCGATATCGTCATCTTGATGCGCGATACCGGAATGAGAAATCAACGTGAACTCTACCGGATGTGCATTGAGAATCTCGATTGGCAAAATGTGTAATTTTCGTGCCCGATAGCAAGACCGCCGAGGGGCGGCGGCTTGTTCCAATGAGCCGACGCGTCAGCGAGGTCCTGCGTGCACGTTGTGGTACGAAGAGCGAGGGATGGGTGTTTCCATCCAACGGTGCCGCTTCTGGGCACCTGCGTTCAATTGACCGCCTCTTCAGGGAGGCACGAAGGAACTGGTTCTATATTGCGCCCGGCATGACTATGGCACAAGGGTCCTTATGCGGACCGGCAACCTGGCTGCCGTCATGAAGACCATGGGACATCGAGACGTAAAGAGTGCAATGCATTATCAGCGTCCGGAACTCGATGTCGTCCGAGCCGCGCTGGATTGGGGTGCGGAAAGCGAAACTGCTGAAACGCGGGCGTAGCGAGAAAAGGTTACAGCACCTTTTACGACACACCCGAAAAACCAGAACCTCGGCAAGTCATTGACAACTCCGGCGATTGTGCTTGAGAGGAAGATCCTTCACGAATATCGGCCGTTATTCGCCGGCAGAATCACGTGTTGGTCTATCGGCTGAAGTTCTCAACAACTTACCGACGCAATGGTTTCTCAGTGTGACGAGAAATGTGCCGTAGAGTCTTTTCCCTTGCACCCACTCTAAACTTCAGTCGTATCGATTGATGCGCGGTAGTCGAGAGCGCTGCGGACAATCTTCCGACTCTTTACGCCGTGTTCAGGCGGCCTGCTGACTCAATGGATCTCCGCTACAACTTCAATATGGCGCCCTGGCAAAGTATCATAACCGGCCACGAAGTGACGATCCAGGAGGGGTGCCGAGAGACACTCCTTTGCAGGATCATGGGAGTCCCCGAATTATTCGCGCATTTCCCAGTGGCATTGTTTCCCTCCATCGGACTGATGAAGCGTGACAAGTTCATTGGGAATTACACAACATCTGTCCAAGCAACCGCATCAGAATGCCGTGGCGACACAGCGGGAGATCCATACGCCGATGCTCGAACCAGCAGATGGCCGACAACGCATCATAATTGCGCGAGTTTCGCCCGAAGTTGATTGCGGACGATTCGCCGTCAAACGCGTTGTCGGTGAAGCCGTGATCGTCGAGGCCGACGTCTTCAGCGACAGTCACGACCAAGTTGCCTGCCAAATCCTGTACGGTCCAGACGGCCATGAATTGCAACCTTCACCGATGACATCCCTTGGCAATGACCGCTGGCGGGGAGAGTTTTCGGTGATCAATTTGGGTAGATATTGTTTCACGGTGGAGGGGTGGATCGACCGCTTCGAAACGTGGCGCAGAGATCTGGAAAAGAGAATTTCGGCGGCGCAGGACGTTTCTGTCGATTTGCTCATTGGAGCTGACCTAATCGAGCGAGCCGCCAAGCGAGCTAAGGGTGAGGATGTCAGGGCATTTCAGGATTGGGTGCAGAGGTTGCGAGAAAACCGAAGTGACGAGTCGCGCGCGGCAGTTGCTCTCGACTCCGATCTCCTTAAGCTCATTCGGCGCTATCCGGAGCGCGATCTCGCCACCCTCTACGACAAGAAAGTGCCAGTCATTGTCGAGCGTGAGAAAGCACGTTTCTCCACATGGTACGAGCTATTCCCGCGATCGTGCTCGCCCCAGCCCGGACGCCATGGAACCTTTCGCGATTGCGAAGAATGGCTTCCTTACGTCGCCTCAATGGGCTTCGACGTGATCTATCTTCCGCCGATCCATCCGATCGGGCGAACATTTCGAAAAGGCAAGAACAATACCCTTCCTGCCCAGCCGGACGATGTTGGCAGTCCTTGGGCTACCGGGTCAGCTGAGGGCGGGCACAAGTCCATTCACCCGGAGTTGGGCACGCTCGAGGATTTCAGGCGGTTTCTCTCCAAGGCCGCCGATCATGGACTGGAGGTTGCGCTCGATATTGCTCTCCAGTGCACCCCTAATCATCCCTATGTGCAGCAGCATCGAGAGTGGTTCAGCACGCGTCCGGACGGCACAATCCAGTATGCGGAGAATCCACCCAAAAAGTATCAGGACATTTATCCGCTCAATTTCGAGAATCCGCAATGGCGAGATCTGTGGCAAGAACTGAAAAGTATTTTCTTTTTCTGGATCGAACAAGGCGTGCGGATCTTCCGCGTCGATAATCCTCATACCAAGTCGTTTCGCTTTTGGGAATGGATGATTGCCGAAGTTCAAAAGAGCCATCCCGACGTACTTTTCCTTGCCGAGGCGTTCACGAGACCCAACGTCATGTATCGACTGGCGAAGCTTGGATTTTCCCAGTCATACACGTATTTCACTTGGCGCAACACGAAACAGGAACTCACCGACTACTTCAGTGAGCTCACCCAGACCCAAGTGCGTGAGTTCTTCCGCCCAAACCTTTGGCCAAATACCCCGGACATTCTTCCGGAATTTCTGCAGGTCGGCGGGCGGGCGGCGTTCATGGTGCGGCTGATTGTGGCCGCCACCCTGGGTGCCAGCTACGGGATCTATGGTCCCGCTTTTGAGTTGTGTGAGAAACTGCCGCTCGAACTCGGCCGGGAAGAGTATCTGGATTCGGAAAAATATGAACTGAGGCACCGCGACCGGAATTCCAAGGACAGTCTCAAGAATCTCATTTCCAGGGTGAACCTCATCCGCAAAGACAACCCGGCATTACAAACCAATCACAACCTGCAATTTCATGAAACCGATAATCCAGCGCTTCTTTGTTACAGCAAGGCGACTGACGATCTCTCGAGCGTAATCGTCGTTGTGGTGAATCTTGACTGCTTTCACACGCAAACGGGCTGGGCGCGCATCGACCTGAGCAAGATCGGGCTGGACACGCGTCATTCATTTCAGGTTCATGACCTGCTCAGCGAAGGCCGGTTTCTCTGGCAGGGATCGCGGAATTACGTGGAGCTCGTGCCAGAAAGTTTGCCGGCGCACATTTTGCGTGTGAGGCGGTGGGTTCGAACCGAACGCGATTTTGATTACTATCTCTGAACAGGCCTAGCAGGTTAACGAGGCCCATCACGGAAAAGCCTATGACGCCATCAGTGCTAAGCGAATTCGATCGCTATTTACTTGCGGAAGGCACCTTCCATCGCGCATACGACAAACTTGGCGCACATCTTACGGAACGAGACGGGCTGCGCGGCGCTCAATTTGCGGTGTGGGCCCCTAATGCAAAGCGCGTCTCTGTCGTCGGCGATTTCAATAACTGGGACACATCGGCCAACCGGATGGAGCCAGGCCCAGCCGGAGTCTGGGAGACATTCATACCCGCTATTCGGCAAGGAGACATTTACAAATATCACCTGGAATCGAATTTTCGAGGGTATCAGGTCGACAAAGCGGATCCGTACGGTTTCGGGGCCGAGATTCGACCTCACACGGCTTCTCGCGTGTGGGACCTGGAGAGCTACTCCTGGCAAGACAGCTCGTGGATGGCGGGCCGCGGCAAGAACAACTCACTCGATGCACCCATCTCCATTTACGAGGTACACCTAGCTTCCTGGAGGCGCGTGCCGGAGGAGGATAACCGATGGCTCAGTTACCGAGAAATCGCTCCTCTTTTGGCCGACTATGTTCATAACATGGGCTTTACCCACGTTGAACTGCTTCCCGTAATGGAGCATCCCTTCGATGGTTCCTGGGGATACGAAACCACGGGCTACTTCTCTCCCACAAGCCGATTCGGCACCCCGACCGACTTCATGTATTTCGTGGACTACCTCCATCAGCAGGGCATCGGTGTGATTCTCGACTGGGTTCCCGCACATTTCCCGAAAGATGAAGCTGGACTCGGTTATTTCGATGGATCTCATCTTTACGAGCACGCGGATCGGCGACAAGGAGAACACCCGGATTGGAATACCTTCGTCTTCAACTATGGCCGTAACGAGGTGCGGAGCTTCCTGATCAGCAATGCGCTGTTTTGGTTTGACAAATATCACATTGACGGATTGCGCGTTGATGCCGTCGCGGCAATGCTGTATCTCGATTATGGGCGCCGCCAAGGCGAATGGATCCCGAACCGCTATGGCGGCAAAGAAAACATTGAAGCAGTCGAGTTCTTAGGGATCCTCAACCAAGAGGTCTACGGTGCGTTTCCGGATGTAATGATGATCGCTGAAGAATCAACGGCTTGGCCGCAGGTTTCTCGGCCGGTTTATCTTGGAGGACTAGGATTTGGTCTTAAGTGGAACATGGGCTGGATGCACGACATGCTCGGCTACATGTCGCAAGATTCTGTTTTTCGCAGCTATCGCCACAATCAGATTACCTTTAGCCTGCTCTATGCATTCAGCGAGAATTTCGTGCTGCCGTTCTCTCACGACGAAGTTGTCTATGGCAAGGGTTCGTTATTGGGCAAGATGCCGGGTGACGAATGGCAAAAATTTGCAAACTTGAGGCTACTCTATGGATTCATGTTTGGGCATCCCGGGAAGAAACTGTTGTTCATGGGCTGTGAGTTCGGGCAATGGTCGGAGTGGAATCATGATCGAAGCCTCGATTGGCATTTGCTGCATGTGCCGCTTCACTCTGCGTTGCAACGTTGGGTGCACGACCTGAGTACCTTATATCGCGGCCAGCGCGCACTGCACGAGCTGGATTTTGATAGCGACGGTTTCGCGTGGGTGGACTGCAGTGATTATCAAAGGAGCGTCATCAGCTTTCTTCGGCGCGGCCGAAATCCGGCTGAGCCACTGCTCTTCGTTTGTAACTTCACGCCCGTGGTTCGGCAGAACTACCGTATTGGCGTGCCGCAACAAGGTTTCTGGAAGGAGCTTCTGAATAGTGACGCGCCTTTGTACGGCGGCAGCGGTCAGGGAAACTTTGGCGGCTGCGACACTGTTCCGCTCCCTCTTCACGGGCACCCCTTCTCATTGAGCATGACGCTCCCTCCGCTCGGCGTTGTCGTCTACCAACCGGAGTCTTCCGTCCAGAGATGAGGTACCGGAATGATGGCCAAGCGGCTGGGAAGCGTATCGGACCCGCTCTGGTACATGGACGCTGTTATCTACGAGCTTCACGTTCGCGCATTCAAAGACAGCAACGCGGACGGAATCGGCGATCTCCCCGGCCTGATTCAAAAAATGGACTATCTTCAAGAACTGGGTGTCACGTGTCTATGGCTCCTGCCCTTCTTCGCCTCTCCTCTCAAGGATGACGGCTACGACATCTCCGACTATCTGAACATCCATCCGATGTATGGAACGATAGAGAACTTCCGCGACTTCGTGGCAGCTGCTCACGATCGGGACCTGCAAGTGATGATCGAGCTGGTGGTGAACCACACCTCCGATCAACATCCGTGGTTTCAAACGGCCCGCCGAGCTCCGCGAGGTTCGCCAGAACGTGATTTTTACGTGTGGAGTGACACCGAAGAGAGATACAAGGACGCACGCATTATTTTCTCGGACACCGAGAGGTCTAATTGGACCTGGGATCCGTTAGCCAAACAATACTACTGGCATCGTTTTTTCTCACACCAACCCGACTTGAACTACGACAACCCGGTGGTAGTCCAGGAAGTTCTAAAAGTCATGCGTTATTGGCTCGATATGGGAGTAGATGCGCTGCGCATCGACGCCATTCCTTACCTGGTCGAGCGCGATGGAAGCAGGTGTGAAAATCTTCCGGAGACGCACGCGGTGATCAAAGTCCTCCGGCGGGAGATCGACTCCGCTTATACGAACCGTATGCTTCTGGCCGAAGCGAACCAGTGGCCGACCGACGTGCGCCCGTACTTTGGCGACGGTGACGAATGTCATATGGCGTTCCATTTTCCGCTGATGCCGCGAATTTATATGGCCTTACGTCAAGAGGAGCGTCTGCCCATCACCGACATCATTGCTCAAACACCTGATATTCCCGAAACATGTCAGTGGGGCCTTTTCCTGAGGAATCACGATGAGCTCACGCTCGAGATGGTCACCAACGACGAACGCGATTATATGTACCTCGCCTACAGCTCGGATCCGAGGATGCGTCTCAACCTGGGCATCCGGCGGCGACTGGCTCCTCTGGTTGACAACAATCGGAGGCGGATCGAGTTGCTCAACAGTCTGCTCCTTTCCTTCCCCGGAACGCCCATTCTTTACTACGGCGACGAACTCGGCATGGGCGACAACATTTATCTTGGTGACCGCAATGGCGTCCGCACACCGATGCAGTGGAATGCCGACCGCAATGCCGGGTTCTCCACCGCTACGCCGGCCCGCTTATACAGCCCTGTGATTATGGATCCGGTCTGGGGGTATGAAGCGGTCAACGTAGAGGCTCAGCAGGGCGATCCATCATCGCTTTTGAACTGGATGCGCAACATGATCGCTCTCCGAAAACTATTTCCAGTTTTTGGGCGCGGAAGTATGAAGTTCTTGGATCCCGCCAACCGGAAAGTGCTTGCCTACATGAGGCAGTATCAGGACCAACGGGTTTTATGCGTCGCAAACCTTTCTCGTTTTGCGCAACCGGTTGATCTCGATTTATCGGAAGCAGAGGGTGCGATTCCCGTCGAGATGCTCGGGTATGTTGAATTCCCGGCTGTCGAGCGCCAGCCTTACCGGCTTACATTGGCGCCCTACAGCTTCCTTTGGTTTGAACTTCAGCAAAGAGCCGAGCCTGAGGAGGTAAGTATGGACAACATTGTGGAGCAGGCGGCTTTGAATGCGACTGCGGGCTGGGAAGGCATATTTAACGGAATAACCTGCCAGCGTCTGGAGACGGTCAATCTGCCCAGCTATCTTCCGAAGCAGCGCTGGTTTGGCGGGAAATCTCGCCATATCAAATCCACACGAGTTCTCGACTGGACCATGCTCCGGTCATCGCACTGCGTGATGGTGTTGGTTGAAGTAGACTTCGATAGTGGCGGATCCGACGTCTACCTTTTGCTTCTGGCAATGGTGTTTTCGGAAACGGCCGAGGAACTACAACGGACTTCTCCCAATGGCATCATCGCCTCGGTTTTCTCCGACAAGGGATCTGGACTGTTGTATGACGGTGTGTTCGATGACAATGCCTGCCTCGAACTGCTCTCTTTCATCGAGAATAAAGGTGAGCTGGAAGGTCGTCATGGACGCCTTCACGGTGCCCCCGGCAAGTCTTTTTGGGACATCTTGGGCAGAGCTGCTACGCCTTTGTCCGTGCGACGAGGCTCGGCGGAACAATCGAACACCTCGATTCTCTACGGTGATCGCTTCATTCTTAAAATGCTACGGCGTCAGGAGCCCGGCTTGAACCCTGATGCAGAGATCGGACGATATCTCACCGACAGGGCGCATTTCGAGCGCGTGCCTCGCTTTGCCGGTGCGATTGAATACGAACCGAGCAACCACGGCGAACCTTCGACCTTGGCGATGCTCCAGGGACTCGTGGCGAACGAAGGCGACGGCTGGAAGTGGACGATCGAGGAACTCGAGCGCTATTTTGAAGCTTGCGCTCCGTTGCCCTTCCCCGAGGAGTTGCATGCGGAACTAGAGAGTCCAGCGGAGCTCACGGAGAAGCCGCCGGTTCCACTCGCCCGGGATCATGTCGGCATCTACCTCGATTCGGCG
>Ga0126371_10000485_pt1 | contig 32548 bp, 24 predicted proteins | sample PanSoiMetaPlot_4_FD_110145 | JGI IMG/M metagenome (GOLD analysis project Ga0126371, IMG submission 110145) | Tropical forest soil microbial communities from Panama - MetaG Plot_4 | ecosystem: Environmental > Terrestrial > Soil > Tropical forest > Bulk soil | place: Panama | collected 2016-02-17 | reverse complement strand
GGACCCATTGCTTCCAACTTCGAGCGCATGTCTCGGTAGAGTTGATCCTCGCTGGCGAGTTCGTCGCCGGAGACAATAGTCAGAGCCGTGTCCGATGTGAGGGCGGCGCGTTCGATCCCCAGTTCGTTCAAGCATGTTTCCGACATGTACTGGGCGTCGGACTCCAACTTGGCAGCGGAGGCAGAGAGTTCGCCACGACGGTCGCGAGCCTGATCCAGCAATTGGCGGCTGCTATGAAGCAGGTCGTCGATTTCGGCCAGGCGAGCGCGGAGTTGCTCGGTTTCGAATTGCAGCAGGCCTTCGCGGGTTTGTGCGGCGTTGCGCTCCGCGTCAAGGTCTATGGCTTGCTGCGCCAGTTGTTCATTCTCGGCTTCGCGCTGCAGCTTTTCCGCGGCAGCCCCTTCGATCTGGGAGGAGAGCGCCTGGACGCGCTGCTCCAAATCCAAGAAAAGTGATTCGATGCGCTGCAAAACGGCGGCGGCGGAGCGGTGACGCTCCTCCAACGTTGCCACACGCGCTGTGTGCTGCGAGGTCGTTTGAGCGGATTGCTCGCGGCGTAGTCTGAGCGCGGCGAGAGACTCCTGTCCTGCGGCGAGGTGTTGCTCAAGTTCGGCGCGGCGCAACTCCAGCACTTCAATTTCGGATTGGCGGGCGCAGAGGATGCCTTCCTGCTCGGCGCGTTCGGCCGCCAAGCGCCCCATTTCGAGCTTGGCTACATTCAAACGCTCATTAACACGAGTGATCTCTGAATCGAGTTGCTGAAGCATATGACGCGAGGTCATCGCCTGATGCTCGACTTCACGCTTTTCGCTTTCGAGGCGCTCGAGCAGGGAAGAGAGCTCGCTGATTTCCCGGCCCAATGTGAGGACATGGGTTTCTTCGCCGCGGAGCGCTCGTTCGAGATCCTCCACTTGACGCATGACGTCTCGCAGTTCGCGCTTCATCGAGAGCGGTCCTTCCGCGCGCTGCTTGCCGCCTGTAACAGTGACATTGTGGAAGCATTCACCCGACTGCGAGAGGAAGAAGGCGTCAGGATTTTCGAGCGCCAGATTGCGGGCCGCATCCGACTCGGGAACGATGTAACCGTCGCGTAGCTTGGGGAGAATCACCTCGAGAGAACGGCCGAAGCCATTGAGCACGCGAATGGAGTGTTTCAACGGAACGATCTGTTCCGCCGGCGGGGCTGCGTGGGCGGCTTCGTTGATCGCGAAAGAGAACTTTGCCTGCGAATCTTCGGGATGGACCAGGAATGTCGCGCGCCCGTCAACGTCGGTCCGCAGCATGCGGAGGCCCTCGTCGGCGGCGTCCCACGACTTGACGACGATATAGTTGAGTTCATCGCGCAGGAAGTCCTCTACCACCCGCTCATAACGTGGCTCAACTTCCAAAAAATCCGCGAGCACGCCCACCGGTGCCAAACCGCTTTGCATCACGCCCGACTGGAAGAGCTTGCGAACGGATTCGGTAGAGTATCCATGCTCGGCGATGACCGCCTCGAGCGATCCCTTTTTGCCCAATGCCGTGGCGTATTCGGCGCGAAGGACGTCGAGATTTGCCTTGGCCTGGGTTTCTTCGACCTTCTTCGCCTCGATCAACTGGCGAACTCGTGCGATTTCCTCCGTAATACCCGTGGCACGCTGGCTGATCGAGTCAAATTCGAATGCCAGTTGTCCGCGCTGGCCGCCGAAGGTTTCGACCTGGGTATTTGACGTTGAGATTTCGGTTTCGAGGCGTCGTGCTTCGCGATCAACCCCAGCGAGGCGTTCCTCGGCCTGAGCGAGCTGGTTGCGCAGGCGCGAAGCAGAAGAAACTGTGTCGAAAATAGAAACGCGTGCTTCTTCCTGCTGACGCTCGATATCGGCAAGGCTCGCGGCTGCGGCGGCAGCGTCCTGCTGGCAGAGTGCGAGGTCGCTTTGAGCGGCGGCGAGATCGGCAGCGGCAGATTCCAGAATCTGGCGGTTCGCCTCGCGCTCCGATTCAAGCGCGGCGAGCCGGTGACGAGCCTGCGCCAATTCCGCTTCGGCAGAGGCTGAGCGGACCAGCAATTCGGCGCAGCGCTCCTCATTGTGGCGTCGTCGCGCTTGGGCGCGGTCGATCTCCATCGCAATCTGGCTGATGCGCTCGCGGTTCTCGCGCAACTCGGTTTCAATCGAGTATCCGCGCTGTGTGCGCTCGGCGTGCTCGGCTTCAAGCTGCTGGACTTCGTCGGAGCGGTGGCGCATTTCCTCAGCCAGAGAGTTAAGCTGGGTGTCAATTTCGGCGGCTTCTTGCTCTAGTGCGGCAAACTTGCTGGCCAGCACTATGCGCAGCTTGGCCCGCATTTCGTCGCGCAGGCGGGCATAGCGTTCGGCTTTCGACGCCTGTCGCTTCAGCGAATTCATCTGGCGCGTGACTTCTTCGAAGATGTCATTCACACGGGCCAGATTGAGTTTGGCTTCTTCCAGGCGGGCTTCCGCGAGGCGCTTCTTGGTTTTGAACTTGGTGATACCCGCGGCTTCTTCCAAAATTGCGCGGCGATCGGTGGGTCGGCTGCTGAGGATCTGGCCGATGCGTCCTTGCTCAATCAGGGCATAGGACTCGGGTCCCAGTCCGGTGCCCATGAAGAGTTCCTGAATGTCGCGTAGACGGCAGAGCTTGCCATTCAGGAGATATTCGCTATCGCCGGAGCGGAATAAGCGGCGCGTAACAACGATCTCGCCATGTCGAAATTGCTGTTGATTGAACTTCCGACGCCGAATCTTCAGAACGACGTGAGGAGCGGGAGTTCCCAAGGATGCGTTTGCAGGAGGAGCAGCTACCGTGTGGGCGGGCAAAGCAAAGATCGGTTCGTCCTCAGGGAAGGCGACAGCGATGGTATTGATCTTGTTTCGAGGAATCTCGACTTCTTCCGTCTTTCCGGGCTGCGCATCTTCCACGGCCTGCTCGGTGTCGGTCGCGGCGCGTGAACGGATCGCAGCTTCGTCCCAGTCGTCAGCGACATGAGCTTCGGCGGACTCAGGCAGATCGTCCTGAATGTCGATCTCAGTTGCGGCATTGGCGTCCGCACCGCTGTACACCTCGGGGTCAATCAGCGTGAGCGAGACTTCGGCCATGCCAGTGGGCTTGCGGTCGCGCGTCCCGGCGAAGATCACGTCTTCCATGCGAGAACCACGGAGGGTTTTGGCCGATTGCTCGCCGAGCACCCAGGAGATCGCGTCGGAAATGTTGGATTTGCCGCAGCCGTTGGGACCGATGATGGCGGCTATGCCGTCGCCATGGAACTTGAGTTCTGTGCGGTCACAGAAGGATTTGAACCCGAGAATCTGCAGCCTCTTCAGTTTGAGCAAAGCGTCAACTCCATTGGCCAGTGGTCAAGTGGCGAGTTGCCAGTGAACCGGGTGCGCGCAGTCCATTTTCGCGCGCTGTTGTGCGACACGCGGGGAAGCCCTTGTAGACAGTGCGCCTGTTTACCAGACGGATTCCTCCTGCGGCGGATATGTTGCCGTACGCCATCCGCACAGTCGTTCGTGTCACCCCGGCTGGACAGGGGTGGGCACAAATTTAAGCTACTGTACCGACGAAATTCTGCCGGCGTCAAGCAATATAACACTATATATAGTGGGGGGATAGAAGATAGCGCCCTGTATTGCACAGCCATTGCAGCAAATGCCTGGAGTGAGAGTGGAGAGGAAAAGCGAGGTGGAAGAACCGCGAGAGCAAGATAAGGCTAGCGCAAGGGATCGGGGTGCGCAACCAGAATCTCAGCGTCGAGTAAGAGGGCGCTTGGCGTGTTGAGACGGAATCGAGGTCACGAGAACCACCCGGCAATGAAGACTCTCAAGCTTGTCGATTGCATCCGCGACGTAGGCCCAGTCCACAATGGCATCCGCTTCGACGTACGCTGTAGGCTCAGCCAGCAACTGGAACTTCTCCCTCGCAACCTGCTGCAGGTTGTGCCATGGGACCTGCTTGGAGTTCACCAGGATCAGCGGTCTGTCGTTCCGCTGCCCAAGAATGCTAACCAGGAGCGGCTTGGAATCGTCACCACGATCGCGGGAACCGATGGGCAATAGGCGTACGCGCAAGCCCAGCGTCATCGGATACGACCTGAAGACCAAATACACCATCAGCAGGCAGGCAAGAAACGGCACTGCAAGCAGCGCAAAGTGGGGCAGGCTCGAGAAGCGCCTTTTCAACAGAAGAGTTTGCGCGAACCGCGATGATGCAAGCTTGCTTTGGCGTGGGTTCGTTCTCGGCAACAATCGCCTTGACAAGATTTCAAGCCGAGTTCTGACCAGGTTGTGACAGCCGGTTGCGAGTACTGCCACGAGAATTCCAAGGGCCGTGTTGGTTAACGTGGTCGCGGCGCCTTGCGAAATCGGGTTGACAAAGCTTCCTGTGAACGCTCTATGTCCATACGGAAATGAAAATGCCGCCAGAATTCCGTAGCTTGTCCCCAACAATCCAAGAAGGGGCGCGGCATAGGCGATGCCGCGGAGTGTTCCAAGTCCGAAACTCAGGTCCGCTATGAGCGTTCCCTTACTGGGATGGAACTCAGCTTGGGATATCGGTTCGAAGTCGCGAAGTTCGCGACGAGCTTCGCGGTAGCGACGGAAGAATCGGATAACAACAAAGATGGTGTAGCCAAGCATCAACGCGAGGCTGATGTAGATGGCGCGCTGAGGCAGGTCCGACCAACGCCAGATATCCGCGATACTCCACTCACACGCGTCGGTTGGCCACACACTCAGGCAGGCTTCCGGCATGAAGAGAACGCCCCGTGTTCTACTGCCAACTTATGGAAAGACACCGCCGCGCCCGCCAAGGTTCCGCTCCGGGCGGTGCGGCGCTAGCATGCATCGCAGAGCAAATTTTAATAGACGGATCCGTTGCGTTGTGTGCTGTGCACCGCACCGTCCTCGACTGAAAGTGAGTAGGAGACTCCACCTGCGCCTTTCCAAGTTTTCAGGTTGAAGCGCGAATTGCGAGGGGCGTGATAAACCGCAATATCCTGCAAGCTTAGAGGAGTACCCGTGCGGCATATCGACGGCGCGGCGTGGATCTGCATGAAATAGGCTCCTTTGCCAGGGCCGATCACTCGGGCGTCGCCATCGCTTTCGACCAGTACTGCACTCTTCTCATCTACCGCGATCTCCCGCGGATTCGCGAACCAGGCATCCTGAACGATCCGCGCCAAAAACACCAGCGAACGTCCCATACGGTTCCGCTTGGCGAAATGACTATCGGTGAGGGTGTTTCGGAGTAGCTCGATTTTCAGGAAATCGCGGCGCACGGTGACGCGACTGAAGTACGGGTCCGCAAGTGCCTGCGCAGAGGTCAGGTCTGGATCGTCAGGCGCATCGCCCTGAGCGGAGTAGATGTACTCTCCCATGACCGCAAGTCCGGCGCTGGTTCCGCCCAGCGACTTTCCGACGGCAATGTGGGCGTTTAGCGCATCCTCGACCGGAGTGTGCTGCCACCAGTTGATGTAACGTGCCTGATCGCCGCCAGCAATGAATATCGCTTCTGCGTGTTCGATGACATCGGCGACCCTCGGGTCATTCGCGGCTTGGCGACTCGGAATGATCAGCGTTGCCACCGAATTCATTTTGCAGAGCGAATTGACGTATGGGTTGTATTCATCATCCCCGGCAGCGCGCAGAATGAGGAAGTCTCCTCCGGTCCCTTTTTCACAGAGGAAGCGGAACGCCTCATCGAGATCCTCGCCTCCGCCCATTAATGCATAGCCGGGAAGAGCTTTGGTCGTGACGTCGTGATCGCTGCCGACCCGAATGTATTTGTAGTCCGAAGCCCAGACCTGCAGAGCTGCAGTCAAAAGCAGCGAAGCGAAGAGTGGCAATGTGAGGTTCATGCTGTCTCGGAGAGCACAATGTGCGCATTGAGCTTGCTCAAGCTTTGGGGACTGAGATCAGTAATGTTTCACCGGGTTGCGATTTACCGTGGGCGAACTCCGTCGCTGAGTACCAGATCCTAACTTCCAGGTCCTGCGTACCGGGACCAGGGATCCCGGCACTGAAGATGTTTTTCCGACGTTGGAGGTCTGAACAAAGTTTCCGCTGATCACGTACAACTGACCCGGACCGGTTCCACGAAAATCCCAGGGCGTTCCAACCCGCGTTGTGAATGCTAGGCCATTCGTTCCCCAATGGATGAAAGCTGTCGGCGTGCCTACTACGTTCTCGACTGCGAACGAATCAACAGCTGTGAACGTCGTCTGGTCAAAAGACTCGATAGTGTAATTCGCTGTGCCCACCTGTGCTGGCGTCTGCCCCAGGATGAACACACGGTTCGAAGCGGAGTCGGGTACCGCAATCCCGGAGGCGCCGTAACTGCCTACGATGCTCCCATCGGCCGGTTGAATTACTTGGCCGCCATCGGTGTAGATAAGGCCTGTACCTGCGTCGTAGTGCAGACCAGCGGAATAAGGATTTACCTCTCCGTCATAATGCTGATTCAGCATAGGGCCGGAAGCAGTAACCCCTAGTACAAGAAAGTCTTGAGGTTCCAATTGATCGACGGAGTAAAGCGATGAACCGTTGCTCGCCCATTGGACGGCCGAATACGGATATGCAGTGGCGAGCAACGGGTTCTGCCGCGGGACGCTGCCATCGTAGATGACCACTTCTGCTGACGAAGGAGAGACATCGAAATTTGCGAGAATCGCTGCAGTTGTTTGAGGAGACTCCGGGTCCGCCTGTAAGTCCAACGCGTAATATGGTCCGTTAAAGGTCCCGACACCTCCGAGAGTCCACGCAGAATTCACATTGAAACTGGGCAGAGTTAATTGCTGGATCGCATTCTGACCATTGAAGGCGACATAAAGGTATTGGTTGTTAGCAGAGAGCGAAAGCTTAGCGGGGTCGCTGCCAAGGAATCCCGAGGAAGACACCGTTCCTGCCACCGGGTCAACGATCGCAATCGCGTCTCCGGAGTCGCCTTGAATTCCCGGCATGCTGACGTAAATCCTGGCGGCATTTCCGTCCCATACCAGATCATTGCCGCCCGTGTCGAACACGGTCAGCTGGGTCCCGCTCGGCAGAGGGTCGCTGATCGCAAACGGCAGTGCGTTCGACGCCGGAGACGGCGCAGTGCTATTGGAAGCTGTGATCTGAAACAGTCCCACGGACGCAACGTTCGAAGCCGGCACCTGGCCGGCAAGCTGTGCACTGTTGACGAATGTAGTGGGAATCGCAGTTCCGTTCCAGAACAGTGTTGACTGGTTTGTAAAATCCCTTCCGGCAACATTTAAGGTCATGGCTGCAGGGCCCAGGACGGCAGTCTTAGGGTTAACCGAAGTTAGTGTCGGGACTGCGATAAGCTGTGACCCCGCTGATGTGTCCGGGCTGGCGGAGGGATTAACGAAGCTGCCATCGAGAATGTATAACTTCCCGCTTGCATTGCTTGCTTGGCCGTTCGTCACGAATGCTAAGCCGGCGTTGCCCCAGCGGATGAAGTTGACGGGTGCTCCCGCAGCATTGCGAATCACCACTGTGCTCAGCAGCCGGAACTGGGTCTGGTCGAAAGTCTGTATTTGGAATGCCAACGTCCCATCGGGCTCGCTGACCTCAAGGAGGGTGTAAAAGCGCTGCAAGGCTGGATCGACAACCGACAGCGGTCCCTGAAAGTAGGTGACATAGGGACGACTATATCGATAATTGCCGATCGGAGTTCCATTCGCCCCGTTGATCACCTCACCCCAATCGCCGTAGAGGTATCCTGTCGTGGGATCCAAGTGCAAATGGCCTCCCTCACTGCGAAAAGTCGAGTCATACTTGGTTACGGTTCCGGCGCCTGCACTGGTCACCGGCATGGTGTAAAGTGCATCATCGCTGACGCTGGTCCAATACGGGCTGTCATTAACGGTGGTGTAGGCCGCATACAATTCGCTACCGTCTGGTTTCCACTGAAGCGAGTTTCCCAGGTCACCAAGGGTCCCTCCCGCGGTTGCAGGGCGCTGGATTGCATCATCGAAAATTGCGAGTTGGCCCGATCCATAGTCGCCCATTGATACGGCCAAAGTGTGGGAGGAGCCCGGCTGTACTTTGATATCTCCCGCAAGGTAAGGCATGGCGGTATTCGAATCAGTTCCCAGCGACCAGTTGATGTCGGGTGTGACGCCCGGCAAACCGAAACGCTCGATCTCTGTTGCGCCATTAACGACGGCGTAAAGATAGTGATTGTCGTCGGAGATAGCTAGCCCGGAGGGCGCCGAGGTGAGTTGCTGTGAACCGCTTGGAGAACCAGCGATTGGATCGACAACGGTGATCGTGCTCGCGTTCGAACTGGCGGAACTGGGCACTGCTACGTAGAGCTTCTCCAGACTGGAATCCCATGCGAGGTCGGTTCCCTCAAGATCGATTACATTCAAATATGCGCTCGCGGGAGGCGCATTGATCGTGAATGTCAGAGTTGCAGAAGTGCCTCCACCCGGTGCCGGATTCTGAACAGCAATACTCGCCGTACCGGTCGAGACGATATCTGAGGCTGGAATCTGAGCAGACAAGGATGTATTTGAGACAAAGGTAGTGGTCAATGGCGCACCATTCCACTGCATTACGGAACTGGAAATGAAGCCGCTCCCTGAGGCGGTGACCGTAAGTGCTGCACTACCCGCGGTGGCAGAAGTTGGAGAGACGGTGCTCAGAGTTGGGATAGGATTCTGCTCCTGCTGCTGCTGCTGAGACCCGCTTCCAGATTGTGAACTGCAGCCCAATCCAATGCAAACCAGGAAGAACAAGAGACTTTGATTCCAGGTCTTAAGTGCTCTCATATCTCGGGCCTCAGGGACTCGGAGGATTGGTGTTGCGTGGGCCAATTCAAAGCGTTGGCTCCATGCATGGGGTGCCTTACCGATGCTTCGGGACAACAGGTTCTGGATTATGAGTAACGTCCGCGGAACGATCCTGATCCCCATGGGGCAAAGAAGGATAGCAGAAACTTTCGACGAGTACCGTGTTTTCCAACAAGATGGGCGCACGGGCTGGGCTAAGTAGGTCTTGCAGCAGAAGCGGCGACCCGTACCTCGGCGAATAAAGCGTCCCCTCAAGCCTTCGGGGCAGGAAGTGGGGCCCTGCGTTCTTGACTCGGCTTGCTATTGTTCGTATGCGCCTACGTTGACTTGTCCGTTGGGATTAACCCGCGGATTTCCTGCGTAGTCCAGCACGCCGACTGTGTTCACGCCAAGATTCGTGCCGGTGTTAATCGCGGGCGAACCTGAAGCCAGATCAAAGTTGTAGGGCGCTGTAGTGATGTTCGCGTACAGAGGATCCGCGAACTGCGAGTGACTTTCTTGGCGGGAGGCGGTTCTGTACGAAGAAAAGCCAGTTAGCGATTTGGCCTGCCAGTCGAACAATGCAGCTGCGGTGCCGGCGGCGTCGTAGTACACGTTGTGATCCATCACCGCGGGATTCGGGACGCTGCTTGTGAAATCGTAAACAAGATATTTCGATGACAGCGTGTAATCGTCAAAAATATTGTTCTCCACCGTATTGTTAGTGGCGTGGTACTGAATCTGGAATTCTCCCAGGCCACTGTTGCCGAAGGTGCCATCGTCCCATAAGGAATTGTTGACAATGACGCAGTGGTCGGTGCCGCCCACGGTTTTCGAGTATCCGCCAATTGAGAGTCCAACGTAGAGTGAGTGGTAAATGATGTTGTTGCGGAAGATCACATAGCTCGACGTGTGGCCGGAATGTTCGCTGGCCATCTCACTGAGATCCGAGTCGTGAATCAAGTTGCGCTCCACGATGACGCGGGTGCATCCGTCGCAGTAGTAGCCGTCGGCTCCAACCTGATTGTGATAGACGGGGTTTGTGGTGGAACTGATGTTGTAAATGGTGTTCTGGAAGACCCATCCGTCGCGCGCCTGATCATACGTTACGTTCGGCGATACGCCTTCGAAGCCAATGTTGTCGAGACCGATGTTGTCGCCGTCATGAACCTTGTTGTTGGCCATCACCCAGTACTGCACGTTGCCATCGAACGACACGTTTTCGCTGCACCCAGTCGTGTTGTGATCGATTTCGTTGCCATAGAGCGTGATGTTGTTAATCGATGCGGGAGCCTGCGTGCCATAAAGGGCGACCGCCAGCGCGTTGGCAGCATTGCAACTGCTTAGCGTCTGGACGATGTTGTGGATATGGTTGTTCAGGATCTCGATGTTGCTGCCTGCTCCCTCGAAATCAATGCCGACGGGGACCTTACCCTTGCTCGAACTGGAAAAGTTCCGGATCTCGAAGCCCTGGATGATGATGTAGTTAAAGGTCCCTTCCAAACTGAACAGGCCTGTCTGGCCGCCGGCGGCCAATCCGGTGCCATCCACGATCGGCGCTTCACCGGGATAGTTTTGGAACGTGATGTATCCGGCGCTGGCGTTGCCGGAGGTTTTCATGGTGACGATTTCGTTGTAAGTGCCGGCCCTGACTTGGACAGTGTCGCCGGCCTTCACGGTGTTGGCGGCCTTCTGAATCGTGCGCCATGGGGCACTCAGGGTTCCAGAATTATTGTCGTTGCCTGATGTGGAAACGTAGTAAGTAGAACCGGAGCGGGATGGCAGCTGGATGGTGATGGTGGCGGTCGCCGATTTTGTCGAGTCGGCCTGAGAGATCGCGGTCACCGAGACCGATGCCGGGCTCGGCACCGATGATGGAGCCAGAAAAATGGCTTCGTTCGATGTGCCCAGTACGGTTGTCGAGACCCGGCCGTTGGCGGAGGTTCCGCCATTTACACCGTTTACTTGCCACGTAACCGCTGTGTTGGTGGAACCAGACACTGTGACCGTGAACGCCTGCGTGGCCAACGTTCCCAGAGTGATGCTGCTAGGCGAGATGGTGACTCCGACCTGCGCAGAGAGCGAAACCGCAAAACAAGCAATGACCAGAAAGAGCAGCGTGATGCGGATGTAGCCGTAGTGCGGGCTCAATTCCACACGGAATGAGAGGCGGTGGTTATCCATGATGTCCTCCTCCTGGATATTGGGATGATTCCTGTCGGCTTCGAATAGTTACGAGGAGTATTACGGATAATTGCGACTACGTTCGTATTGGTTCACATGAGATACCTGCGCGTACGGCTTGTCAAGGAGATTCCTTGATTGCCGACGGCTTGTTGTTAAAGCGCCGCGACTTTGGATGGTCCGGGGTGCAGAGCGACCATCTGTACGCCAGTCGCACCGACGATGTATGCTTTCGCACATTTGAGCACCGCAAGACTAGATAAGGACGCTGGTCCGCAACTGCGCCGCAATTCGCTCGGGCTGCCGGAGCTTGTGTTTCACGGCATCACGCACATCGCGCCTGCCACGAACGTGGTGTTTACCTTCCCGATTATCGCGGCGAAGGCCGGGCCGGCGATGCCGATATCGTTTCTGCTGACCACCATCGTGTGCCTGTTTATTGCGAACACAGTTGCTGAGTTCTCGCGCTACATGCCGTCGAGCGGGGGATATTATTCGTTTGCAACGCGGGGATTGGGCAGTCGGATGGGCTTCGTTGCGACTTGGAGCTATCTGATCTACGACATCCTGGGTCCCGCGGCGTCGAGTGGTTTTCTTGGATACCTTCTTTCCGACACGCTGCAGAGCGGACTGGGCGTGCATGTGTCGTGGTGGCCCATTGCCGTAGCGACTTTTGTTGTGATCTGGTTCTTTACTTACTACGGAGTGCAGCTTTCTTTGCACACTACTGCACTGCTCGGCGGAGCTGAGATGCTCATTATGCTGGCGCTGGCGGTTACGTTTCTCGTCCATCCAGGGCCAGGTTCGAGTTACACCGCACCTCTACGCCCCTCGTTCTCTCCGCATCATTGGCAAGGAATTCTTGCGGGAATGGTGTTTTCGGTGCTGGCGCTCAGCGGTTTCGAAGCGCCGGCTCCACTCGCCCAGGAAGCGCGCAGGCCGGGGAAGTTCGTCGCTTCGGCGGTGATGCTCTCGCTGCTCGCGATCGGTCTGTTTTATGTGTTTGCGTCGTATGCCAGCGCGATTGGCTGGGGTACGGGCAACATGGAAGCCTTCGCCTCCGATGCCAATCCCTACTACGCACTCGGCCACAAACTATGGGGAGCCGCTTGGTGGCTGGTTGTCCTTGCCATTACGAATAGCGCGGTAGGCGCGGGACTGGCGTGCACTAACGCGGCCTCGCGCGTGATGTACACGATGGGGCAGACGGGAACGCTTCCGACTGCATTCGGCAGAATTCATCCGAAACACCAAACTCCGACCTTCGCGATCGGATTCCTTCAGATTTGCGGATTGGTGCCAGTGCTGCTAGTCGGATTGTTCCTGAAGCCCAGCGACATTTTTGGTTTTCTAGGGACCATCGCCACACTGGCCGCGATTCTTCTGTATGCGATGGCGAACTTAGCCTTGACGGCCTACGTTCGGCGAGAACTGCCCGAGCAATTTAGCGTATGGCGCCATGCAATCGTGCCGTGGATGGGAACGCTGGCGTTGGTGCCTGTTTTCTTCGTCACGGTGTATCCGGTGCCTGACTGGCCGGTCAATATCACGCCATATTTATTCGCAGGGCTACTCCTGATAGGCATTGCGTACATGTACTGGCTGCTGGCCAACGACCCGGAGGCGCTTGGCCGGGGTGCAACGACGCTGGTTGGCAGTCCCATCGATGCAGCGGGCGACGTAGATTGGGACCGATCGGCGAGCTGAACAGGGTGTCCTTAGCAAATGAAAAAGCGCCCCGAAGGGCGCTTGGTTGTTGCCAACTGCTACCGCTCATCTTAGCCCAGCTTCTCGAAGAACCTGCAGATCGTTTCAATCCCGCGATAGAAGTTTGGAATGTGGAACTTCTCATTGGGAGCATGCAGGTTGTCGTCGGGGAGGCCGAAACCCATCATCACACTTGGAATCTTCAGCACGTCCTGGAAGTCGGTGACGATAGGAATCGATCCGCCGCTGCGGATGAAGACTGTGTCTTTCTTGAACGTGTCGTGCAAGGCTTCCGTCGCGGCTTCAATGTACTCGTTATCAGTACTGACAACGCAGGCCGGACCTTTGCTCCAGACTTTCACCTTTGTCTCAATGCCCTTCGGCGTGTTCTTCTTCACGAACGCCAGGTACTTCTTGAGGATGTCATCGGGATCCTGATTAGGCACGAGACGCATCGAGACCTTCGCCTTTGCCTTTGCCGGGATCACGGTCTTGGCGCCGTCGGCGACGAAACCTCCGGGCATGCCGTGCACCTCGAGCGTAGGGCGGGCCCAGGTGCGGTAGAGAACCGAAAATCCTGGCTCGCCGGTCAGGACCTTCGATCCAACTTCGGTTTTGCGGTAGTGCTCTTCGTTGAAGGGTAGGCGCTTCCATGCTTTGAGTTCGGCTGCGGTCGGGGCCTTCACGCCCTTGTAGAAACCTGGGATGAGGACCTTGCCCTTCGAGTCTTTCATTTTGCTGATCATCTCGATCAGGGCGAAGAAGGGATTGGGCGCAGCGCCACCGTACATGCCGGAGTGGAGATCCGTCTTGGCGCCATACGCTTCGATTTCTGTGTAGACGAGACCGCGCAGGCCGACGCAGAGAGTCGGAAGATCGGGAGCGAACAGCTCGGTGTCACAAACCAGTGCGAAATCGGCTTTCAGCTTGGCTTTCTGCTTGCGGATGTATTCGGCGATGGACTCTCCGCCGACCTCTTCTTCGCCTTCGAAGATCACTTTCACGTTGATCGGCAGTTTGCCGCCGCCGGTCTGCATGAGCGCTTCTAGCGCTTTTACTTCCATCCAGAGCTGGCCTTTGTCGTCGACGGCGCCTCGTGCGTAGACGTTGTTGTTGCGCTCGGTGGGCTCAAAGGGAGGAGAGTGCCATTCATCGAGCGGCTCGGCTGGCTGGACGTCGTAGTGCGCGTACATAAGCACGGTCGGTTTGCCGGTGGCGTGCAGCCAGTCCGCATAGATAAGCGGGTGTCCTTTGGTGGAAATGACCTCGACGTTTTCAAGACCGATGCGACGCAGTTCGTTCGCAACGTAGTCTGCTGCCTTCTGGATGTCGGGCTTGTGTTCTTCAAGAGTACTGACGCTGGGGATGCGGAGAAGATCTTTGAGTTCATTCAGGAAGCGCTGCTGATTACTGCGGGCAAAATCGACTGCGGGAGAGGCCATGATGTGTCCTTTCGTGTTTGGACGATCTGAATCTCGGCGGGCATCGCGGGACGGCGGGCCTGGGCTCCGAGGAAACGAATCAGTATAGCGCGAGGAAAGGAAAAATCTCACCGCAGAGGACGGAGGGCACGAGGGAAGAGCGACCTAATCAAAACGAGCTGGCGAGAACGGATTCAAGTCGTACGCGGGATTTCTGCCCTCGATCACGTCGGACATGATTTGCGCAGTGATGGGCGCCAGCAGAATGCCATCGCGGAAGTGGCCGGTCGCGATGAAGTAGCCGGGGATCTTGGTCGCACCGAGGATCGGGAGTGCGTCAGGCGTTCCGGGACGCAGACCGGCCCAGTCTTCCAGAATCCTGGCATCGGCGAGTTTCGGGACCAGTTTTATGGCCGCCCGGTGCAGTCCCTGGATCGTGGGCGGATCGGTGCGCTTGTCGAAGCCAGCCTCTTCTACCGTTGCGCCGACAAGCAGCCGACCGTCGCTGCGAGGGATCAGATACACGTCAGGAGTTCGGATCACGTGCTTGAGCAGGTTGCGCGGTTGCATGATCAGGCAGAGCATTTGGCCCTTCACAGGCCGAGTGGGCAGTCGAAGCGGAGAGATCTGCCCCGACCAACAGCCTGCACAATTTACAACCTTCGATGTCTGGAAAGATGTCTTCGTGGTTGTTACGCCGATCGCTCTTCCATCCGACAGATTTACGGCCGTAACCGAATCGCCCGATGAAGAATCTACCCCATGGACTTTTGCAGCTCTCACGGCAGCGCTACTGAGGGCGCGAGGATCAATGCTTCGCTCTTTTAGAAAAAATGGCGGGCCGGAAATGGACAAAGCGGGTTCCAACTCGGCCAGCGGAGCCGGTAGCAAGTCCTCGATTGTGAATCCGGGCCGTTCGAAAATGTGCTCCGCCGGGGGAAATACAAGGGTTCCTGCGTCTCGAAGATCGACTGTCACTCCGGTTTCGACTTGCAACTCATGAGCGAACTCCGGGTACATCCGGGCGCTGGCTGTTGCCAACGGTTGAAGTGGAACGGGGATTTCGGGACTGTACTCCACCAGCATGCCGCCGGCGGCGTAAGAAGCTTCGCGACCCGGCTCTCCGCGCTCAACCACCAGCACGCTAGCGCCACGCTTCCTCAGCGCGATGGCTAGTGACAGGCCGATGATGCCTCCGCCAACGATGATGACGTCCCAGGTTTTCACCTTTGCCATTGTAAAAGAGCTGTCCGGGAGGGGTTCGTTTACGTGTAGTCTGCTAACTTTGCGGTACTTCTCAGTGTCTCTTCGCGGTTACGTCTTCACCGCTGAGCTCGCCGAGAAATTCCGCTGAGAACGGTGAGAAAAGCGGGAGATGACAGCGGTCGTTTGGCTGAATAAAATGAGTTGCATGAACAGGTATCTGGCTGGGGCGGCAATGCTGCTGGTTATGCTTGCGACCGGAGTTCCCGGACTTGCGCAGAAAGATAAAGACGAAGGACCGACCTCCTGGTTGTATTTCAGCGTGATTAAGGATGACACCGGGAAGCCGGTGCGAAATGCTTCGGTGATACTGCATCCAGTGAATATGAAGGGCAAGCAGGAGCGCGGCGGATTGGAGCTAAAAACCAGCCCTGAGGGGAAGTGCGATTTCGACGGAGTCCCTTACGGGACGCTGCGCGTGCAGGTTCTGGCGCATGGATTCCAAACCTACGGCGAGGACTACGAAATTGCGAAGGCCAAAACCGAGATCACGATCAAATTGAAGCGTCCTTCGGGGCAATTCTCGGTTTATGATGACCATCCTAACGACGCGAACCCCGCGCCAAAGCAGGATACGCCGCCGCCGGACCAGAAGGACAAGAAGCCAAACTAGAGGAATTCGCGATTGCCGAAGGCCGATTGTCTTCAGGTTCATTCAGCGATCGAAAAATCAGCAATCGGAAATCAGCAATCCTATGGATTACTTATTGAAGACTGAGCCTTCGACATACTCTTTCGCCGATCTCGAACGCGAGAAGGCCACCATTTGGGATGGCGTCTCGAATCCCGTCGCCGTGAAGAATCTTGCCCACATGAAAGCCGGCGAGCGCCTGGTGATCTATCACACTGGCGACGAGAAGGCTGCCGTAGGAACCGCGACGGTGGTTTCGGTCGACGCGTCCGACCCACGAAATCCACAAGTGAAGATCAAGGCAGGCAAGGCGTTATCCAAGCCTGTCACATTGGCCCAGGCCAAAGCGAGCGATGTATTCTCGGAATCCCCATTGGTGCGGCAAGGGCGCTTGAGCGTCGTGCCTCTCAATGAGCGGCAATTCAAGTTTCTGACCGGCGAATAAGAGCCTCGCTCTTCCCATCGCGCCGGAATTCTCCATTACATAAGTCACTTGCTACGTGTGGATACCATTCCGACAATGTGCTCCAGAGCGTATCGGGAGGGCAAAGTGGACGGCTTGGCGCAAAAGTTAGCGAAGGAAGCTGGCATGGTCACATCGCCTGCGACCGCGCAGAGTGCGAACGATCTGAACGGTTTAGACCCGAGAGAGGTCCTCGACATTCGTTTCTTTCTGAGACCGGAAGAACTGGATGAAGCATCCGCAGTCCGTAAGGGCACAAGTAATGCAGGCGGAAATGAGCCCCTTAGATACCTGATATGCGGCATGGGAGCGCTGATCGCCGGTTTCATGCCCTATCTCACAGGAACGAACTGGGCTGCATTGTGGCAGCGTCAGCCCGGACCAGCCATTTTCTGGACAGGCCTGCTGATCCTGAACGTCTATGTATTACTTGGGCAGCCTGGGATGAAGAAATTGAATCACCTTGCCAACCGCCTCGATGTCGAGCGGCGGATATGCGTGAGTCAGAGGGGAGTCGACATCACACACGGGCAGATGCAGCAGCGAAAAAGCTGGAACGACTTCTCCTTTTATCAAGAAACGCCGACGATCTTTTTATTGCAGACGAGCGGACCTTCCTTTTGGACCTTGCCAAAAAGAGCGATCCCCGCAGGACGCGAGGATCAGCTCCAGACCCTGCTGAAAGCGAAGTTGCAGCGCCGATAGCCCGATCAGCTCTCCAGCTATAACGCGGCTTTCTGGTCGCGGCGGATCAACGTCGAATCCAGGAAATATCCCAGGCCCAGCGTGAAGGGGATCGCACCAAAAGCCGCGGCGATCATCGCTTCTGGTTCATAGCGCGCAACAATAGTGAACGCCATCATGTAACCGACGGCGCCGGCGACGAGCAGAATGCCGTAACGCCGCGATTTCGCTGATTCTGAGAGTTCGGCCTCGATGGGGATATTCACGCCCCTCTGCATGGCGGCCAGACGCTCGTCAGTGCGCAATTTCCGCACGCGGTAAAACGTGTACATTCCAATGGCGGCGAGCGGTAATGCCAGAAACATGACAACTGCTGCAAAGCCGGTGAGCCCTTCCATATTCGTATCTCCTTCCGGTTCGTGTCTCACTCCGGATCTGTAATCGACCCTGCTTTCTATCGGGAGATACGCGTGGGGCAGCGTGAATGTTCCCTGAATTTGATCGAGAATCTGACGAATTGAATCAAGGCTAAATGTCCATGGTGTATCGGCTGAGGAATAAGGCCCGGATCGCGGAGGGCGAATCCTTCGCGACCCGGTAGAGCCTCTGCCTAGAGCGAGCGGAGGAAATTCAATAAATCCTGCTTCTGTGAGGTTCTCAGTCTGTTGTAGTTGGTGATGACCCTGTTCGCCTCGGACCCGTTGCTGCTGTGCGCCTGGATGGCTTCAATGAGAGAGGTCGTGCGGCCGTCATGCAGGAAGAACAGCCGCTGGCCGAGTCCCCACAGCGGAGCGGTACGGAACTGGCTGCCTCTAGCCGCGCCCTGCGTAATGCCATCCTGCAGTTCATTGCCCATCTGGTGGAGGGCAAAGTCCGAATATGGGTGATAGCTCACGTTCGACATGCCGGTATATGGCGATTTACCGGTCGTGAGCGTCGGTGAATGGCAGAGCCCGCAACCGATAGATGAGAACACGGCTGCGCCGTTCTGCGTCGATGAAGTCGCTGCCGCCGGAGCAGGCGGAGCGGAAAGGCGGGCAAACAGCGCGAAGTTGATGGCGTCGCCTGACATTTCAGAAGCGGTGCCAGTGGTACCGCCGCTCTCGTTCACCATATGCGTTCTGTCCTCGGGAGCAGCATTGAACACGCAGCCCGGTACAGCGCTGCGCTCATTTGGAAACAACTCATTGGAGACGCCCATCTCCACGTTGTAAGCCTCTCCAGAAAAGATGAGCAGCGATTTATTCTGCGCCTTCCAGCCAAAGCGCGTGATGGTGCCGTCGTTGCCGCTGGTGTTAAAGGAGCCGCCAATTCCGAGGAATGCGCGGGGCCTCGCCGTCGAATTGAGGTTGTCGATCAAGGCCTGATCGGGAGTCGCCTCTACAAGGCCGAGGCCGAACACCGGTGTGGGAATGCGGAAGATCACGTTATTTTGCGCCAGTGCTGTCGCAAAATTCGGCTGGGCCAGCGTGCAGCCTGGCGCATCGGAACGCCCTTGGATCGTGTAGAGAGCGTGGACGCCGCCATCGGGTGTGCCGTTCGTGTTTCTGACGAACCGTGCCTCGCGCATGGGCCCGTCCGGAGTAATGAACGATGGAACCGTATTCGTCGCTCCGTCTAGAGTTGCCAGTGCAATCTGTGGGTTTTGGATGGAGTTCTGCGGACTGTTTAGCCCGGGACTGGTGCCCCCCGGAGCCGGTTGCGCATGGCACTGCGTGCAACTATTGCCGTTGAAAGTGGGGCCAAGGCCTGAGCCAGATTCGCCGGCGATCGTGCCTGAAACGGAATCAATTTCCTGTAACACTTGCAATGCTTGGGTGAACAGCGCTTGTTCATTGCCGTTCAAAGTTGGGTAGAAGCTGCCTGCGCCCGCAGGCCCGGAACGGGGTCCGGGGTCATTTTGCGCGGAGAGATCCAAACTCGCAAGGAGAACTGCGGCAAAGCAGAAAGCAATAGGGGAGAGCCTTCGACACTTCATGAACAACCTCCTGGGGATGGACACACGTGTGCCTTGAAGCGAGCGGCACATTTTGCGAAGCGCGCGGGGGTCTATCCGCTGTTCGAATCAAGCTGCGAGCCGGCCACAACAAACCGGTCCCGCGCCCCACCGCGAAGGGAACAGCGCTCTGGGAGTGATGGGAGCCCCAAGTGGATTTCTATCCTCGAATGAGGAAAGACCGGGACAACATTGCGCGGAAATTTAGACTTTGTAAAAAAAACGGTCAAGTGCACGGAGGTGCATCGCGCGTTGTGAATACCCCGGAAATTGGTGGGAAACCAAACAGAGAATCGCTAAGTCTTGTTTTCGCCTAGGCAATCTCGTTGCGAAAATTTTGCTCTCTAGCAATCATGGAGTAATTCTTCAGCAACTCGGCGATTCAAGAAAGTTGCTTGCGCAGTTCGCGGCGCAGAATTTTGCCGGATGCCGTTTTTGGGATGCAGTCCACAAAGTGAATTTGTCGGGGCTGCTTGTAATGCGTGAGGCGATCTGCCACAAACGAACAGAGTTCCTGCTGCAGCTTGGAGTTTTCTGCGAATCCTTCGCGCAGAGCTACAAAGGCTACCGGGATTTCACCCGCCTGTTCGCACGGACGTCCCACAACGCCACACTCTTTCACGGCTGGATGCTCGAGCAGAACCGATTCGACCTCCGCGGGAGCTACGGCGAAACCCTTGAACTTGATCATCTCCTTGCGGCGGTCCACGACGCGATAGAAGCCTTCGCGGTCGCGAGTGACGATGTCACCGGACCAATACCAGCCGTCGCGCAAAACGGCGGCCGTGGCGGCGGGCTCTCTCCAATATCCCAACATGAACTGCGGCCCACGCATGACAAGCTCTCCGGGCTTGCCGGAGGGGGCTTCCGTGAGCTGATCGGGTGTTTCGGAGGGATCTATGTCCGATTGCATCAAGACGCGACAGTCAGTTTGGGCAACAGGATGTCCGATCGTATCCGGGTGATAGAGAGCGGGATCAAGAAATCCAACATGCGTAACCGGGGAGGCCTCGGTCATGCCATATCCCTGGCAGACGAGAATGTTTGTCAGGGCAGTGAAACGCCGGGGAAGATCAGGGGCGAGCGGCGCTGCTCCTGATTTCACCCAGCGAACTCGATGCTCTCGGGGAAACTGGCCTGCCTCGGCTGCCTGACATAGAGCATTGATAGCCGGAGGAACTAAAGGCATCATCGTGATCTGTTCATCAAGCATCAGGTTGGTGAGTTGCTGGACATGGAAGCGCGGCATCAGTACCAGCTTAGCGCCCAGCAGGAGCGCGGGATTCAGCATCACGTTCAAGCCATAGATGTGATATAGCGGGAGGCAGCAGAGGATGTTGTCGGCCGCGCTCAGTTCAGCCACATTCGGGCCGAGTAATTGGTAGATGTTGGCGACGAGATTGTAATGCGACAGCATGACTCCTTTGGGAAGTCCGGTAGTCCCGCTGGAGTAGGGTAGTGCCGCCAAGGTCTGCTGCGAAGAGGCTTGCGGCTCAGGCATGCTCGCGGAGACAGTCTTGAGCAAGCTCTCAAAGGGATCGGCGCCTGGAGCGGTAGTCCTAGTCGTATAAATTCGTCGCAGATTCGGCAATACACCGAGGTTCATTCCAGCGAGATTCGGAGCGTCGGTGACCAGCAGGACCGCTCCCGAGTTTTCCAGTTGATACCGCACTTCGCGCTCGCGATACGTGGGATTCAGCAGCGTTGGGATGGCTCCGGCGAGTTGGGCAGCATGAAAGGTCGCACAGAATTCCCAGGAGTTGAACAGAAAGATGGCAATCACATCGCCGGCTCTAACTCCAGCCGCGACGAGGCCACGGGCGAGGCTTTCGACCGTGTCTCCGTACTCCGCGTAGGTGAGCCGCCTCCCACAGGAACAATCGACAATGGCGGTTTTTAGTCCGTTCCGGTGGCAGGAGTCAAGGAGCAGTTGATGGAGGAACTGATCCCGGGGGTCGGCGTAAAGTCGCGTGCGCAACATGCCGGGAGGGATTTTAGCCGAAAAACAGCGCCACGTACGAAGAAAAGCTCGGAGCGTGAAGGGACACAAGGTCCCTCGACTCCGTGCGTCGGTTCGCTTCGCTCTCCCACGCACTCCGCTCGGGATGACAGTCGTGAGGTGACTTCCGGTCTTATTGTCGAGAGCGGGCACGAAGGTACACGAGGGGAGTTCTTCAGAACCAGCAAACCCCTCGCATACCTTTTGGCTATTGAGTTACAGCGTGTTCGGGAGCGGTTTGCGCGACCTCGCGGCAAAACGTTCGGACCAGCGAATCCGACCGGTGGCTTGCATCACCACGAATAACGTGATGATCGCGATGATCGTGATGGAAAGTCCCGTGAACCCTCGCCAGAAGAAGGCGTAAGAGAAGAGCACCAGGTAAATCAATTGTGCGGTTCCCGCCTCCAGAGCGGCGAATCGCATTCCCACGACCAACCTCAAGTAACTGACCACCAGGAGAACAGAGACCATGGAAGATATCACCATCGCTCCATGGATAGAAATGTGATCCACGAGATAGGCGAGCAGCAGGTGAAAGGCGAAAAATGCGGTCGCCAGAAAGAAGTAGTTCATGGGGTGAAGGTCGATATCGCGCAGGGTCGTGATGATGAAGATCAGGAAGAAAAAGAAGAACAACGACACCGGCGCGGCATAGCTGATTTCGCCGGCCAGCGGACCGGGTTGCAGTTTCTCAGGCATGGTCATACCGATCTGAAAGCCAGAAACGAGGCTACTGTATTGCCAGGTGAGTTGCCAGCCGCCATCGGCGAGCAGCTTCGAGGTGGGGGATAGGGTGTCATCGGCAAAGTCGATGTCACGAAAGTTGGTTTGCATGATGAGTTGGAAATCGCGCGCCTGTGCGATGCGCTCCGCGAGTTTGTAGCGCCAGGAATCGAGGCCTTGGGAGCGATACGCAACGTGCAGTTTCGCCGTTGACTGCGGAGGCACTGTAGCCTGAGCCACGGTGCCCTGGTCGTCGGTCGCGAGTGGCACGACTTGGTCATCGATCTGCATCTGCAGACCATCGTAGATGGCCTTCTGCGCGGGGAAGTTCAGGCGGAACGCTACGTTCTGCGCCTCGGATGTTGTGTTGCGAAAAACATAGTCTCCGCCGAAATTCACGGTATAGGTGCTGTACCACAGCAATCCCTTCTGGCGCGGCTCGAGATGGATGTTCACTCGAACGCGCGTCGACTCGAGTGGGAGAGGGACGTGGTGTTCGATCTTTTCATTGTGAGCGACGAGTTTGCCGTTCTCGACGGTGGTGGACGTGGTTTGTTCTGTAACGGTGTAGTGCGCTGTCGGTGGAGACTGTTCCTGAGATGTGCCCCAGGTAGAGGCGACATGGCCTTGGAGTTGCTGATTGGCGCCATAAGTGCGCGCGAAGATAGTGGAGCCGAGCACAACCCATGCGACGGTGGTGCAGACGAAAATAAAAGCCAGGGCGAGAATTTGGCGCAGCAAGACATTCCTCCTGTGTCTTCGAAACGGCTGTTGGAGGTCTTGCAGGGAAGATGCCGGAAACCGGCGACTGAAATAGCTAGAGTTATTTTTCGATGTAGTCTTCCCATGTGTCAGGCGGCACACGGCGTGTCAGAGCGCAGACAGGCGGACTAACTGGCCAGCCTCCTGAGGAATTCCTGCTCGTTCATCGAATACTTGAACGCTTTGCGGCCGTCGATGAAGACAACCGGAACTTCGTCGTTAAACTGTCGGCGGAGTTCGATATCGGCATCCACATCAATTTCGCGCCACGTGAATCCTCCCCGGCGAGAAAGCTTGGCGAGGCTTTCCTTCACCACTTCGCAAAGGTGGCAGCCTTTTCGGGAGTACACGACGACGCTACGAGGCTCCTGCATGCGGGAGGATTCTAGCTTGAAGGGGTGAAGTTTTCCATAAGGAAATATGGCTTAACACCAGAATAACGTTATAGTAATCCCGAAACGGACGAGGCGAATCGGACGGTAGAATCTGATATGCATACGCAATCCTCAAGACCACTGGCAGGGAAAACGGCATTAATTACCGGAGCGGCGCGTCGGCTGGGTCGGGCGTCGGCGCTGGCACTGGCCGAGGCGGGAGCCGATGTAGCCATCACATTCCGCAATTCCGCGCGCGAGGCAAGGGAGACCGTTGTCGATCTGTGTGGACTGGGCGTTCGCGCGTTCGCCATCCAGTGTGATGTGACCGATGAGACCAGCATCCGAAACATGATGAAAGAGGCCGGGCGCGAACTAGGACGTATCGACATCCTGGTAAACAACGCGGCCAATTACGAGACTGCGGATTTTGAGAAACTTACCGCTCGGCAATGGGATGCAATCTTCGCGTCCAATACCCGCGCACCATTCCTTGTATCGAGGGAGGCGCTGAAGTGGATGCGCCGAGACCGCGGCAAGAAAGCAGGACGGCTTGAGGCAAGAATCATCCACATGGGATCGCTGGGTGGGTTACGACCATGGCCGACGCACGCACACTATTGCTCATCGAAAGCGGCCTTGCACATGCTCACGAAAGTGATGGCCAAGGCCTTGGCCCCGGAAATTGCCGTCAACGCCGTGGCACCCGGCATGATCGACTTAGGTGAGAAGTCAGCCGCAGCCTTTATGCGCCGGATGGCCAAACAAACGCCCATGCGGCGCAACGGACGCGGGGATGAAGTTGCAGCTGCCGTGTTGTTCTTCGCAACCGCGCCACAGTTCATCACCGGTCAGATTCTAGCCATCGATGGCGGGTTGGGGCTGTGACTTCAATGTCCGAAGGACAAGGTATATTGAGTTCGAGATGAATCAAGCGAAACGCAAGTCTTCTTTGTCTTCCTCTAATACTGGGAAAAAAGCCACGAAGAAATCCATACGCGTGGCTGTGGCCATCATGGCAGCAGGCAAGGGAACACGGCTCAAATCACAACTTCCTAAAGTGTTACATGAAGTTGGGGGCATGCCTCTGCTGGAGCATGTAATCAGAACGGCAGCACGACTGGTTCAGCCAAGCGATGTCTATGCCATCATCGGGCACGAGGCCGAACGAGTACGCGCAGCGATGGCGCATACGGGTATCAATTTCGTCCTCCAGAGCGAACAGCGTGGAACAGGCCACGCGTTGATGGTCGCACAAGAGGCTCTCTCCGGTTACGACAATGTCATCGTTCTGTCTGGCGATGCTCCTATGATCAGTTCTGCGACCATCACAAATTTGAAGGACTTTCATCTCGCGGAACAGGCCGCGATGACATTGTTGAGTGCCGAACTGGAGAATCCAACCGGATATGGCCGCGTTCTTCGTAAGAGCCCAAAGAGCGCCGAGGTGCTCGGCATTGTAGAGGAGAAGTCCGCCAGCGCGGCGCAGAAGAAGCTTCGCGAGATTAACTCCGGTTTTTATGTCTTTGATGTGAAGGAGCTCTATTCCCGTATCGGCGAATTATCTACAGACAATCCACATCAGGAGTACTACCTAACGGACATGGCGCGTGTGTTTCGAAACGCCAGGAAGCGGGTAGTGGCCTGGAAGACCGCGATTCCGAGCGAAGTCTTGGGCGGCAATACGCGAGCCGAGTTGGCGGACATTGATCAGCAAATCAGGTTCACCAAGTGCCGGCAACTGATGGCTGATGGCGTGACGATTTTCTATCCGGCTACGTGTGTCATTGACGCAGACGTTGAAATCGCGCCGGACAGCGTTATCGAACCCAACGTACAACTGCTAGGGAAGACGAAAATTGGTGCGAACACACGCATTCGTTCCTACTGCGTGATACGCGATTCAGAGATCGGCAGCGACGTTACGGTCCGGCCGGGTTCCATCATAGAAGGCTCTCAGATTGCTTCGGGCGCGATTATCGGCCCTTATTCGCATTTGCGTCCCGGCAGCCACATCGGCGAACGCGCGCATGTCGGAAATTTCGTTGAAACGAAAAAAATCAAACTCGGCAAGGGCTCGAAGGCGAATCACCTCACGTATCTGGGCGATGCTGAGATTGGTGATAGTGTCAATATCGGTGCGGGTACGATCACCTGTAACTACGATGGCGTGCACAAGCATACGACCATTATCGACGATGGCGTTTTTATTGGCAGTGACAGCACTCTGGTGGCACCGATACGCGTAGGCAAAGGCGCATATGTAGGCGCGGCCTCCTGCATCACCGAGAATGTTCCAGACGATGCTCTGGCCATCGGCCGCGGACGACAGGTCGTGAAGGAAGGCTGGGCAAGACAGAAAAGGGCCGAACGGGAGAGATCTTAGTCCACCGGGGACTTGGCTCCTCGTGTTCAAGAATCATCGGGGACGTCGTGAAGAAAATCTGTCAACGACGTTGAGAACCCTTTCGGTCACAAAAGAAGAGAGGCACCGGATCCCCGGTGCCTCATCGTTTTTCCGCCTAGTTCTTAGTGCGTTACTGCCGCGAAAAGTTCCGAATGCATGAGCGATTGGAACTGTTGATCGTTTGCCTTGAAGCGCACCTGCACATTCTGGCCGTCCGAGTCGACGGAGGTATTATCAACGGCAATTTTCTCCGCGGGAGTGGCGCTCACTTTCTTGTAAAGCATGTAGCCCTTCAGGAGTGAAGAGACAGTGCCGGCGGTGGTTGAATCAGAAGTCACGACCGTCATATCAAAATTCACGCCGCTGTTGAAGTTCATCGCGTAGCGTGATCCGAGAAGCCGCTTTTTAATAGTGTCGTAGTCGGCGATTTTGGAAGCATCGCCCATCGCAGAATGCAGGGCGTTCTGCGTACCCTGTTGATCGAGGATGCTCCAGACGGAAGACGAATCCACGCTGCTCATCATGTCGGCCATGTTGCCGTTGGTGTCGAGACCTAGAATCTGACCGTCCTTTGTATCAAGGGCCGTGCGGATCGAGGTCGCGTCTCCGAACAGCAAGGTGCTGTCATCAAGGAAGCTCATCACGAAGCCGCCATCCATGGGGTAGATCTCGTTGTTGTTGTATTTCTTGGGGACATACTTCTGCAGCTTCATCTTCTTCAGCACGGCTTTCATGTTGAAAGGGCCAGCCGCGACGCCGACTGTCTTGACGCCTTGCTTGCCCGAGCGGAACGACGCGAAGGTCAGCGAATCTACGTCTTTGTCGGTATCGAGGCCGATTGCCTTGAGGGCCGCCTCAAAGTGCTTAATGTTGTCGGGCATTAACTGCTGCTTCAGAGCCATTGCAGTCGGCGAGTCTTTCAACGAGCGATAGTCTACCGAGATCAACTGCAGCAGGTCGGCCGGAACGCAGGAACGGGCCGAAGAGTTCAGGGGCATGGCATTGGCCATGCTCACAAGCAGCACTGAAGCCAAACAAATCTTGAAGAATCTCATAACGCCTCGAATCAGAAAATGGCAGGATTACGCACCTGTAGTTGGATGCGCAATCAGTGCCTATAGTTAGTAGATCGACTCATTCTATTTTACTTGCATCCGAAGGCGCGAGAACAGAAGTACAGTCACTATTGACCATTGGGACGCGCCCCAGAGGAGTCTATCAATTACCATCCAGTACCTGGCCAGTTATCGCTGCGCTGGTTGCGATGTCGCACCCGAACCTATCAGGAGTGGATCGTGGAACACGACCGCATGAGACGGATGTTCCCATCAGAGGAACAAACCCCGGAAAACTGAAATCCACTCGTCTGATGCGAAATGGGTTGAGCTGGTCTACCGACATTAGCGCCTGATTTTCGTCGTTCGCTGACGGACCTGCTCGATGAACGACTGATCTTTGATGGAGGCTAGATTAATTTCCACGTTCGCCAAAGCGCCGGTAATCGCCGCGCTTGCGAGAGCCGAAGCCGTGGTCAAGTCGGATTTCATGTTTGGATTCGTAATCGGTTCCAGCGAGTGGGCAATTTGGCCGACCTGGTGCGTTTTTTCTGCCACGTTGAGTGGGATGTTGGTCGCCTCCTTTAGCGCGCTTTCGATCATAGCTTCGCCAGAGTTATCGTCGTGTGCGACCTTGGCGGATTTATAGGCCTTCATAACGGAGTTGTATGACTCAGCATCGGCGTCGATGGAAGCTTTCAATTCCTCGCGCAAGCCCGTTAGTTGAGCGATTGCGGCGCTCAGTTGAGACTCAAACTGCAAGTAGGCCTTTTTTCCACGAGACATGGATGCAACCATGGTCGCTAGGCCCGCCGCCATGGCACCGGCCGCCGCTGACGCGCTGCCTCCTCCGGGCGTGGGTGTGGGAGCCGCAAGTTGCTCGATAAATGGTTCAATCCCTGCTCGCAGTCCTCCGACGGCTATCTTGCCGCCCATGACAGCGGCCAGGCGATTCTCGAGAATCAACGATGAATTGAAATTCTCCACCTGAAGGAACCATTCGGCGGCATCTTCCAGGGCTTTCTTCGGGATCAGCCCAACGATTTCACTCGAGAGCGGCATCACTCCGTATCGGGCGGCTTCGCGCTTCACCAATTCGAAGACACGGTGGATCGATGTCTGCTCGAAGTCGGTGAGGTTCATAGAAACCTGGGCTTGGCCACGCACGAGGAATCCAGCACCTTTGACGAACCGCAGGCCGCCGCTGGAAAAGCGCACGGCTTTAGCGATCTTTTTGGCGATCTCCACGTCCTGGGTGTTGAGGAAAACGTTGTAGGCGATCAGAAACTTGCGTGCACCGACCACCGTGGCGCCTGCAGTCGGGTGCACGCGTGGCTCACCGACGTCAGGCCTGCGTGCAGGGTTGGTTGCTATCTCGGCGCGAATGCCTTCGAATTGCCCCCGGCGAATGTTCTCCAAACCCTGGCGCTCCGGAGTTCTTGCTGCTGACTCGTAGAGGTAAACGGGAATCTGATACCGCTTCCAGATCTCCTCGCCGACATGATTGGCAATTGCGACGCAATCTTCGATGGTGACGCCCTCGATCGGAATGAAAGGCACAACATCGGTCGCCCCCATGCGCGGATGCGCGCCCGAGTGAACGTTCAGATCGATCAATTCCGCAGCCTTACCTACGCCGCGAATCGCAGCTTCCTGAACGGCTTGGCGCTCTCCGACTAGGGTGACGACACTGCGGTTGTGGTCGCCGTCCATCTCGCGGTCGAGCAGGTAGACGCCGGGTATCTTCATTGCATCGATGATGGCGTCAAGTTTGGACTTGTCGCGGCCTTCGGAGAAATTCGGGACACATTCGACGAGCGTGGACATAACGGATGAGGATATCTGGCAGAAAATGTTGGCGCAACCGGTAGAGACGTAGCTTGCTACGTCTCCGCATGCGGTGCCTCGAAGCCCGGGTTTCACCAAATCGTGCCGGCAGAGACGTTGCAAGCAACGTCTCTACGAATGGTCAGTGCTTGCCGAAGAACTTTCCAACTCCTAGCCGCACCTGTACCGAGTTGATTCCGGGATTCGGCGTGGCCAACCCTGCGTTGGAAATGTGCATGTAACGTAGTTCGACGCTGACATTGTGCTTCGCACCCAGAATATGCATACCGAGTGCTGCCTGATCCATGAAGTTGACCGTGTTGGTTCCAGGCGGAATATCGTGGTTCGAAAACAAGACGCCGCCCGTGAGTTCGAGATATGGCGAAATGCGGCCATGGCGTTGGAAGTTCCACTTCAGCCCCAGCGGATCGAAACCAATCCCGTATGCGGTGTTTGTCGGTTGGAATGCAAGGAATACCGGAACCGCATCGAGCGCGAATTCGAAACGGCCGCGCAGAAAACTGGGCAGGTGTGGGTCAGTAAGGATCCAACCATAGCGCAGGCCCGCGTTGAAAATTCCCGTGTCGCCTCGGCCACCACTGACAGAGTGTCCGCCTCCGGCCCAAATCTGAACCTCGTTTCCGCCCTTGTCCGGCGCGGCCTGAGCCACGACTAGCGTCGACGCAGCTAACCACAAAAGGAGCTGAAAAAATCGCATAAGCAGAACCTGGGACCCTGAGGCAAAATCGTCCGCCGGACGACCGATCACGATACAGGAAAGAGAGCGGGAGCGACAAGAAAGTGATGCCGGATGATTCCGGTGCGCTACGCGGAGTCTCGTCGCTTTCCGCTTTTGACGATGGAGCGGGTTGAGAAAAGCTGCTGAGTTCGCGGAGGGCGACAGGGACGCGATGGTGTTCGGTGAAGGCTTAAGTAAGCGGCGGGCGAGCGGTTTGCATCGCAAGATCCAGCACATCGTGCGCAGCGCGCGTGAAGTTATGGCGCGCAACGCCCGCTTCTTCCAGATAGTCTCCCAGCACTGGAATCACGCCCATGGATTCGATTGCGTCAAGATCGTTCACAATCTGGCAAGCGCCCTCTGTCGCATATTTTTTCTTCATTTCTTCTGAAGCGGGAGTGCGGTTGAGCAGGGCATAATCAAAAAGCTGGCCTTGCGCATGGCGATTCAGTGCGCGGATGTGGTCGGCTGCACTCAAGTCCAGGCTCTCGTTGGCCTGAGTCATCAAGTTGCAGATGTAGACCTTCGTCGCCTTCGAATCGAGGATTGCCTGCGAAATGCCCTTCACCAGAAGATTGGGGATCAGGCTGGTGAATAGCGAGCCGGGACCGATCGTTATCAGGTGGGCGCTGGCGATGGCTTCCAGGGTCTGCGGCATCGGATCGACATGGGGCGGAACAAGAAACAACTCGTGAATTCGGCCCTTGCTGGCGGTGATCTTCGTTTCTCCGCGGACCCTGGTGCCATCTTCCATCAGTGCTTCGAGTTCAATGTTCGAGGTCGTTGCGGGGTAGATGTGGCCGCGCGTTAGCAGGATCTCGGACGAGAGCCGCACCGCTTCGGAAAAGTCGGACGTCAGAGATGTCAACGCTGCCAAAAACAGATTGCCGAAGTTATGCCCTTCAAGGCCGGAGCCTTTATCAAATCGGTGCCGGAAGAGTTTCGACAGCAAGGCCTCGTCCTCGCTGAGGGCGACGATGCAGTTTCGTATGTCCCCGGGCGGGAGCATGTTGAATTCTTTGCGCAGCCGGCCGCTCGAACCTCCGTCGTCGCTGACGGTTACGACCGCCGAAAGATCACAAATGACCGGCCCCGCGGGCCCTGGCGACAGAATCTCGGCTGGCGTGGGGACAAATCGCTTCAGGCCCTTCAACAGCGTCGAGAGCCCTGTGCCGCCACCGATCGCGACCACGCGCAAATCTCCTGTCCGGGCGCTTTTCTCCCGTATCGCGTAGCCGGCGTCCTTGGTTTCCATCAGGAACTTCCTCGTACTAGGCTAGATCGATTCCTCTTGGCCAACAGAATCGGTGGATTCCAGATCAGCCCCGGGGTCGGGATAGAGCAGTTCGGTAAATCGCGGATCCTCGGCGAGGTTCTGGAAGTCCGAATCATTTCGTGCCTGGAAACGCAGTTGCGGCTTCAAACGGAGAGCTGCATCGAGATGGCGCAAGGAATCTTCGACGTGGCCTGTCAGGCATTCGAGCGCCGCCAACCCGTAGATCACGTAGTCGGCCTGGGGATTCTGCTTAATCAACTTGTCCAAGTGCTCGCGCGCTCCAACATAGTCGCCAACATTCATCAGCGAGACCGCATAGTCGAAGTGCTCTTCGGAGGTCTTGAACTGGCTTCCTGAGGGCCGGTCAAGGTGCTGGTTGCAGATGTTGAGGTGAACCGTTGCCCGGTCGATGAGCTCCTTGCTGGGGCCCGTAAGTACCTTTTGGAAATGGGGTTTGGCCTTATCGAATTTGTGTTCCTGCATCGCGCGGAGGCCGGCTTCGTAGCTCTGCAAGGACTGCGCGTAACGCGGATCCTCTGTCACGGTTTTCTTGTTGGGGGCAGCTTTCTGAGCCATGTGCAAGACTCTTCCTGTGCTCTTAGTAATGGCGAACTCCTTACAAGTGCGCTTGTTAACTGAGCAATCCAGTATCACTCAAAGTATGGGTAGAGGTCCAGTTAGTCGCGAGTCGTGTGTCCCGAGGCACATGCTACGCGCTAGCTTTTTGCTCGGGACTCGCAACTCGGGACTCAGGACTAGTTGATTGTGGCGGCCGATTCCAGGTCGATCTGCTTCCAGTCACCCTTGATAATCCCGGCGCGGATCTGAGCCGCCGTTTTGCCCTTCTGGTGCTGCTGGTATGAGTAATACAGTTCCTTCAAACATGTCGCGCATTGAGCACCGTGCTTGTCCTCGAAGCAGCTGTGCAGGCTGTTGTGACCCATGCGGTCGCAGTAGCAGTAGCAGGGTTGTTGATGGAGCACAGTGGGAATCTTCGCGGCCAGCTCATAGGCATGCGTCTGGTACGGGTATTGCGCGTCGGCACCCCAGAGTTCGGACTTGCCAAGGACCGGCGGCAACTTGTGGCCCTTCGGAGGTGGCGCCGCATTGTAGGCCGGGACGCCGCCCTCTTCTTGCGGGGACATCCATTGTGCGGAAAGGCTCAGAGTCACTAAGAAAAGAAACACCACTGTGAGGCTGCGATAGACCATCTTGCTGCGAAGGAAGCCATGCATCATCAGATTTCCTCTTAATTTGCCATATTGTAACCCGGAGAGTGCGAAAAGGGCCCTGCGTTGGAACATCGAAAGTACCTCAATCGGGAAGTGCTTTCTCTATGTGCCCACGATGACTCTCCCGAAATCAGGCCGGTTCTGTATACAATAGGGCAGGCATGCTGGGAAATCCGATAGCTCCCGGTTCGAGTAGTGAGGCGGGGAGTCCCACTTCTCCTGGCGGGACTGTTGTCGTTCCTCCCCCCGCGTCGTCGCCGCTTCGAGTGGGCTCGGGGTTTGGCGTCTGGCTTCGCGACCTCATCATCTCTCTTGCCATCTCGGCCTTCATCATCATTTTTCTTTATCAGCCTGTAAAAGTGGAGGGCACGAGCATGATGCCCTCACTCGTTGACCAGGAACGGATATTCGTCAATAAGTTCGTCTATAGGCTCGAGCCCATTGAACGTGGCGACATCGTGGTTTTCCGTTATCCTTACGACCCTTCCAAGAGCTACATCAAACGCGTGATCGGGATGGCTGGAGATCGCATCCGCATCGACGGCGGGCAGGTCTATGTGAATGGCGAGTCCCTAGATGAGAGTTATGTTCCCGCCGAGTACACGGATGCCCGAACCTTTCCTGAGGTAGTGGTGCCGGCGAATGCCTACTACGTTTTGGGCGATCATCGCTCGATGTCGGACGACAGCCGCAACTTTGGCCCCGTGAACCAGAGCTTCATCTATGGGAAGGCCGTCTTTGGCTATTGGCCCGTAGATAAGCTGGGGCGCGTGCGCTAGCATCACACCTTTTCCACGAGCCCCCACATAGACGTAGCAAGCTGCGTCTCTACGAATTGTGTCTGCGCGCCGATTTTTCCTCAGATTTTGTTGCGGAAAGTCGCTTCGGATCTTTATCGCTACTAAAATCCCTGTTAATATTCATAAAATCCACTCCTCGGAGCGAGAATGCAGGCTATCCTTGCGCTGGAAGACGGCAAAGTCTTCCGAGGCAAAGGCTACGGCGCCAAAGGCGAGTGCTACGGCGAAGTCG
>Ga0126371_10000483_pt1 | contig 32588 bp, 24 predicted proteins | sample PanSoiMetaPlot_4_FD_110145 | JGI IMG/M metagenome (GOLD analysis project Ga0126371, IMG submission 110145) | Tropical forest soil microbial communities from Panama - MetaG Plot_4 | ecosystem: Environmental > Terrestrial > Soil > Tropical forest > Bulk soil | place: Panama | collected 2016-02-17 | reverse complement strand
TCTCCGGAACGTTCTGTTACCTATGTCTCCGGGCCGGACATTCTTAGAATTGGTCGGGGAGAGAGGATTTGAACCTCCGACCCCCTGGTCCCGAACCAGGTGCTCTACCAGGCTGAGCCACTCCCCGACACGTAAAACAAAAAGGAGAACCGCACCGCTTAAACCTAGCGATTCCGGTGATTCGAGTATAGCAGGAAGCGGACTCTCCTCCTGCGGGGCACTATCGGGTCCGCGTTTTGAAGCTCGCCTGTGAGTTGGTCTGCGGGAACAGCTTTGCGCTACTGCTTCCGTAATCAGCGACCTTCGTGGTCTCGCGTCGGGCGTGAATCCAAATTTACTCTTGCCAGCGTTCCCCCGAAAGTAGAACATTCTTTGACTTCTAATCACATTCTCTTTGACTTCTAACCACGTTCTGAAAGGGTTACGCGTGCGTGCTCGTGACGGGCGAGGCCCAGGCGGCTACAAACTGGGCGCGATTGTGCCGTTTGCGCTGCTCCATCTCGGAGTCTTTGCGGTTTTTTTTGTGCAGTTCTCGTGGAAGTATGTCGCGCTGATGGTGGCTACATATTCGATCAGGATGTTCGGGGTCACGGCTGGGTATCACCGCTACTTCAGTCATCGTTCATACACGATGGGGCGCGTCCCGCAGTTCCTGATGGCGTTTTTGGCGCAGACGTCGTCGCAGAAGGGCGTCCTCTGGTGGGCGGCACATCATCGCGATCACCATCAGAACTCGGATTTGGAGTCGGACATTCACTCTCCGTGGCAGAGTGGATTCTGGTGGGCACACGTAGGCTGGGTGATCTCGAACGATTTTGATGATTACAATCCGCGACGCATTCATGACTTCGGGAAACTTCCTGAGCTGCGCTGGTTGAATCGCTGGCATTGGGTGCCAACGGCACTGTTTGGCGCCGCAGTTTATTTCACTTTGGGACTCGGCGCGTTTGTTTGGGGATACGTCGTTTCTACAGTGATCCTTTTTCACTGCACCTTCTCGATCAACTCGCTGGCACACATTTGGGGATCGCGCCGCTTCGAAACTCCCGATCAAAGCCGCAACAATCTGTTCCTTGCGCTGGTCACGATGGGCGAAGGATGGCACAACAACCATCACCGCTTCATGCATAGTTGCCGTCAGGGACTGCGCTGGTGGGAAGTGGACTTCACGTTCTATCTCCTCATAGTTTTGAGCTGGCTTGGACTAGCGCGCGATCTGCGCGGTTGGCAGTTGCCGTCAGAGATTGGCGAAAAGATTTCCTGACAAACTCCTCGTGCAATTTTCCGGCGACAATTCGTTGCAACGCCAGCGTATCGCCATAATCGGCTCGGGAATATCCGGGATGGCGGCCGCGTATTTCCTCAGCCGCAAGCACGAAGTTCATCTCTTTGAGAAAGATAATCGCCTCGGCGGCCACACTCATACGCACCTGGTTGAGGATCCCGAAACGGGAAGAACGATTCCTGTGGACACCGGCTTCATCGTGCACAACGATCGCACGTATCCGAATTTGATTCGCCTGTTTGCGGAACTTGGAGTGGAGACTCAGCCGAGCGACATGTCCTTCGGCGTTTCCTGCCAGAAGACCGGATTCGAGTACTCCAGTCGTGGTCTGAGCGGGTTTTTTGCGCAACGCAGTAACATGTTCCGCTTATCGCACTACCGTTTTTTGGGAGAATTGCTACGCTTCAACCGTATAGCTGCACGACTCCTTGACGATGCTGCGAATGTGAACGTGACACTGGCCGAGTATCTGGAGCGCGAACGATTCAGTCGTGAGTTCGCTGACCATTATCTGTATCCAATGTCTGCGGCGGTGTGGTCCACTTCGCCCGGGCATATGCGAGACTTTCCCGCCTTCACGCTCATCCGCTTTTTCGAGAATCACGGTTTTCTGGGGATCAACACTCATCCGAAGTGGAAGACGCTACGTGGTGGCAGCCACTCGTACATCGCTCCGCTCACTAAGCCTTACGCGGCGAATGTCCATCTCGGAGCCCATATTGGCACGGTTCAGCGCGACGATCGGGGGGTAACTTTGCGCTTCACCGACGGCTCCAAGGGTGAGTTCGATCAGGTTGTTGTCGCGACTCATGGTGACCAGGTGCTTCCGCTGCTGGAAGATCCGACACAAGCAGAACAGCAAATTCTAGGGGCCTTTCGAACTTCTACCAGCCAGACGTGGCTGCACACAGACACTGCGGTGCTGCCCAAACGACAACCTGCGTGGGCGTCGTGGAACTATCACGTCAGCTTCGAGGGCATGCACGATCTCGCTTCCCGCAGCGTAGCTGTGACCTATGACATGAATCGCTTGCAATCGATTGACTCACCGACGCGGTTTTGTGTCACATTGAACGCGACCCACGCAATCCGTGAGAAAAAAGTATTGCAGCGGATGGAGTATTCGCATCCGCTGTACACACTCTACAGCGTACGCGCCCAAGCCCGCTGGTCGGAGATCAGCGGACAGAATCGAACACACTACTGCGGAGCCTACTGGTTCTATGGCTTCCACGAAGACGGATTGAACTCGGCTTTGCGTGTGTCGCGGACTTTAGGAGTGGAATGGTGAACGTCCAGCCAGCTGTTTATGTAGGCACACTGCGGCATCGGCGGTTCCGCCCGAAGCACCACGAATTCACGTATCCCATATTCATGGTGTCCCTCGATGTAGATTGGATTGCAGAGATGATGTCCATCTCGCCTTTTACCGGCTACAATCGCTGGAACTGGGCGAGCTTCTCGGACGACGACCATTTCGGGAATTCGGCTCTGGCCCTTCGAGAGCGTTTGGCTTTAGACGCTAAAACTCACCGAACCTGCTTACCTGAAGGAAAAATCTATTTACTCACACACCTTCGCTACCTCGGATACAACTTTAATCCGGTTTCGTTCTTTTTTTGCGAGAGCCCGAGCGGCAAGACCGAGACTATCGTGGCCGAGGTAAACAATACGTTCGGTGAAACTCACAATTACTGGCTTAGTCGCGGCGAGAGAAACGGCAATTCAGATCATTACCGATTTCAAAAACAGTTTCATGTGTCCCCTTTCATGGAGATGAATCAGCAGTACGACTGGACATTCGCGTCGTCGGGTGATTCTCTGATTATCCAGACGAACTCCTTTGAAAACCGCACCCACATCTTCGATGCGACTATGAAACTCGAAGCGCGAGAGTGGAATCGCACGAACCTTCATGCTGCGTTGCGGAGCTATCCCTGGATGACCTTGAAAGTGATCACCGCGATTCATTGGCAAGCAGTACGGCTATGGTGGAAGAGCGTTCCAGTAGTTCATCATCCCGGAGCCGGGAGATTTGCGCGTTCCAACGTTCACCATTTTGCTGCCTCATGGAGCGCGGGAGTAGCTAAGACTGCGAATGCTGAATGCCGAACCGGGAAATCAAACTCGGGGATACAGCCCTCGGCTGCGGGCGTTACAGAAAAGGCCGGGACAACGAGTTATCCGAGGCTTGAGCCACGATGAAACTCGCAAAGAAGCTCATATTTCGAATGCTCAGGGGCTTGCAGGGCGGCACCCTTGAACTTGTTTGCCCGCATGAGACCTACCACTTCGGACTTGCACAAGAAACTGCAGAAGCTCCCCTTCGTGCCGTCATCGCCGTTCACGATGAGAGTTTCTTCGAGCGCGCTCTCTTCGGCGGGGACATCGGACTGGGCGAATCGTATATGCAAGGCGAATGGTCTTCTCCCGATCTTGTCGCGGTCATTCGCCTCGCGGTTCGAAGTTTAAGTCGGTTGGAGCAAGGCAATCGTCTCTTCTCGCTGCTGAGCCGTATGGCAAACATTGCTCGACATCGTCTGCGCGAGAATAGCATTACCGGCAGCAGAAAGAATATCCATCATCATTACGACCTTGGTAACGAGTTCTACAAACTCTTCCTCGATCCTTCGATGGCATATTCCTGTGCCTATTTTGAACGCGAAGACGACGCCTTGGCATTGGCCCAGCTTCAGAAGTTCGATCGCATTTGCCGGAAGCTGAGACTTTCGCCGGAAGACCACTTGCTGGAGATTGGCACTGGGTGGGGCGGATTTACTGTGCACGCAGCCACCCGTTACGGCTGCCGCATAACGACGACCACAATCAGTCGCGAACAGCATGACTACGCCGCGGAATGGTTTTCCGAAATGGGACTCAGTACGGGATCGCATCCGAAGGTGAGCCTTCTTCATGAAGACTATCGACGATTGCAAGGCAAGTACGACAAGATCGTGTCGATCGAAATGTTCGAGGCGGTCGGCCTTAAACATTACGACGACTACTTCGGCGCCTGCGATCGGCTGCTGGCATCGCACGGAACCATGCTGCTACAGACTATTAACATAAACGAGCACACGTTTCCTTCGTACGTCCGCGGCTGCGACTGGATTCAAAAGTATATCTTTCCTGGAGCGGAACTCGCTTCCCTGATTGAAATTCAACGCTCATTGACGCGCTGCACGGGCATGCGGCTCTATAATGCCGAGGACATAGGCTCCCACTACGCGCAAACACTCAATCGTTGGCGATCCGCTTTTCTCGATCGTCTCAATGAAGTCCGCGCACTCGGCTTCGACGACGTCTTCATCCGCATGTGGGATTACTATCTCGCGTACTGCGAAGGCGCCTTTCGCGAGCGTCACATCGGCGACTTTCAACTGCTACTTAGCAAGAAGCTGCATGCGGCGCGACTGATGGACGAGCCTTGGACTGATGAAGACGTGCGGCAATCGGAATACCGTCATCAGTAGCGCTTTGCCCTCACCGATGCTTGATAAACGCACCCGTCTGCAGTTCACCGATGGCCTGGCGAATCTGCTCTTGAGTATTCATTACGATTGGCCCATACCAGGCAACTGGCTCTGCGATCGGTTTGCCTGAAACCAGCAGGAATCGAATGCCCTCGTCGCCAGCTTGAACAACGATCTCATCGCCTCGATCGAACAACACTAGCGAGTGATTTTTTACGTCGTACACCGGGGTAGCGTTGGGATCTATTCCTGACTCAGTCAGAACGGCGCGTGGGTCTGATGCATCGCGAAACGCCCCGGAACCAGCGAAGATGTAAGCGAAGGCGTTGCGTGTCGTCTCAACTTTCAGTGGCTTGCGCTGGCCAGGAGGCACCGAGATATCAAGGTAATTCGGATCGGCAGCAACGCCCTCGACCGGTCCTCGTTTACCTCCGAATTCACCGCAGATAACTCGCACACGAGAGCCGTCATCGTCCGTGACTTCAGGAATCGCGCTCGAGGAAATGTCCTGATAACGCGGATCGGTCATCTTCAGTGACGATGGTAGGTTAGCCCATAGCTGGAAGCCGTGCATGCGACCGTGTGTATCTCCCTTGGGCATCTCTTGATGCAAGATACCGCTTCCTGCGGTCATCCATTGCACGTCGCCAGCGTTCATTTTGCCTTTGTTGCCCAGGCTATCGCCGTGTTCGACGGAGCCGGCGAGGACATACGTGATGGTCTCGATCCCACGATGCGGATGCCAGGGGAATCCAGCTAAATAGTCCTCTGGATTGTCGTTGCGGAAGTCATCCAGCAGAAGAAAAGGATCGAATTCCTTCGTCTTGCCGAAGCCGAAAGCGCGCTGGAGCTTTACACCCGCACCCTCAATCGTGGGCGTTGTTTGAATAATGTGTTTGACTGGGCGGAGTGACATGACTTCTCTCTTTCTGTGGGCACGAAACGCAGAGGTTTTGATGCTCCAGGGATGAAAACGATTCGGCGTGGGAGAACGTGCAAGCCACACCTGTAGATTCATCGGACACTCCCAGTCTGCGGTAGATAAATGTCCTCCATGAGCGCGTTGACCTACAGAGAGGCCTGCAAGTCCGACATTCCCGCTATGGCTCGTTTGCGCTCTGCGGTCTATTGCAAATATGGCGCGACTGAGCTGAACACGCACTGGCTGGTTTGGGATGGCATTGGTGTCGTGCTTGCGCCATAACTCACTTGCGGATTGAGATTTGCCGCTTTTCTGTTACTCTTTGCCTTCAATTTTCGGAGCAGACACTCTTGACGACTTACTCAATTCCCTTCCTGCGGTTGATGTTCTTCGCTGTTCTGATTGCCAGCGCTGCCATTGCGCCTGCCCAACAACGGAATGCTTCGTCTGGAGAAACGACGTTGCCCTACTCGCCGAGCCTGGATCTGACGTCCATGGATAAGTCTGCCGATCCGTGCTCCGACTTTTATCAATACTCATGCGGAGGCTGGCAGAAAAAGAATCCGATTCCTCCTGACCAGACTTCCTGGGGAGTCTACGGCAAGCTCTATCAGGACAATCTTGGCTTCCTCCGCGGCATTCTTGAAGAGGCGGCCAAAGCCAAACAGCGCGATGCTGTTACTGAGAAGATCGGCGACTACTACTCCGCGTGCATGGATGAAGCAGCGGTGAACAAACGCGGCGTGCAGGCTATCAAGCCGGAGCTCGATAGCATAGCCGCCCTGAAGTCTGTACACGACCTTGCTCCTCTAGTTGCGAAACTGCAGCTCGAGGCTGCCGGAACAACGATGTTCGGATCATCCTCGATTCAAGATCCAGACAACTCTGAGGAGCAAATCGCTGGTATCAATCAAGGTGGCCTGGGACTCCCCGATCGCGACTACTACACGAAGGACGATCCCAAATCCAAGGAGACTCGCGACCGCTATTTGCAGCACGTACAAAAGGTATTCGAGCTTCTCGGCGATTCACCGGACAAGGCAAAAACAGAAGCACAGGACGTGATGCGCATGGAGACTGGATTAGCAGAGGCCTCGCTCACACGCGTGGAGCGCCGCGATCCGTACAAGCGCAAGAACAAGATGAAAGTTGCCGACCTTCAGACGGTGGCTCCAAGTTTCGACTGGCCAACATTCTTCAAGGCGGCGAGCACGCCGCCGTTTGAGATCCTAAATGTGACAGCGCCGCCTTTCTTCAAGGCTCTTAATTCCGAATTGGAGAAAGAGCCCCTGGATAACTGGAAGAACTATCTGCGCTTCCATGTCGCGAATGCTTACTCACCTTATTTATCTCAATCATTCGTGGCCGAGAACTTTGCTTTCTATCGGGAGTACTTGCGTGGTGCGAAGGAGCAGCAGCCCCGATGGAAGCGCTGCGTGCAATACGTCGACGGCGACCTGGGAGAAGCTTTGGGCCAGGCGTACGTGCGCAAGGTTTTTTCTCCAGAGCTTAAGGCCAGCACGCTAGACATGGTTCGCCGCATTGAAGAAGCGATGGGACAACGCATTCAGCAGCTCGATTGGATGAGTCCGGAGACGAAGCAGCAAGCGATCCTCAAACTGCAAGGCATGCGCAACAAGATTGGATATCCAGACAAATGGCGCGACTACAGCTCCGTGAAGATTACGGCGACAGATTTCGTCGCGGACGTTCGCAATGCAAATTTGTTTGAATCACACCGGCGCATCAACAAAATTGGACAGCCCGTCGACCATAGCGAATGGGGCATGACGCCTCCCACAGTAAACGCCTACTACAACCCGGCGATGAATGACATCAACTTCCCAGCCGGAGTGCTCCAGCCGCCGCTCTACGACTCGAAGATGGACGATGCTCCCAATTACGGAGATACCGGCGGCACGATTGGTCACGAGCTAACACATGGCTTCGACGATCAGGGACGCAAGTACGACGCGAAGGGTAATCTGCGCGACTGGTGGACGAAGGAAGACGCAGAGAAGTTTACGCAGCGCACGCAATGCATCGAAGACCAATACTCAAAGTATGTGGTCGTCGACGATGTACACATCAATGGCAAGCTCACACTTGGTGAAGACGTTGCCGATCTTGGCGGTGAGATTCTCGCTTATAACGCGTGGAAAGAAACAACCAAGGACAAGAATCTCCAGCCATCGAACGACTTAACCCCAGATCAACGGTTTTTTGTGGGGTTTGCGCAGTGGGCCTGTGAGAATACGCGTCCGGAGGATGCACGGCTGCGGGCGCTTACTGATCCACACTCACCTGCAAGGTATCGCATAAACGGCGTCGTCGTGAACATGCCGGAATTTACGCATGCCTTCTCCTGTAAGGCCGGACAACCGATGACAAAGGCGGCGGATCAGGTATGCAAGGTGTGGTGAGTCGAGGTAAGACGCAACTAGATTCTTGAGATCGCGTCCTGCAGGTGGTCGAGCGATTGGATTCTTGGCTCACTTCTCATCGCGTAGACTCCCGCGATGTCCATGAGCATTGCGTTCATACCGACCCTCTTAGCTCCGAGATAGTCGATTGAATAAATGTCGCCGAGATAGATCGATCGATCAGGCGACACAGACATATTTTTGAGTGCAGCTTGAAAAATCTGCGGAGAGGGCTTCTCGTAGCCGACGCTACCTGAGTCGATCACTTGCTCGAAGTACTTGCCCAGACCAATGGAGGCCAGCCGTTCTCCCATGTGTCCGTCAGAATTTGAGATGACCGCCAACCGATAGTTCGGCTTCATCGACTCGAGTACTTCGAGTGTCCCGGGAAGCATGCGACTCCAGTTCGATGATGTTCGCACCAACGCAACCAGTTCAAGCCTCAGTGAAATGTCGCTGACATTGAGCGTGCGTAGGAGATGCCCATAATAAGTTTCCCAATATTGGACGTCAACCCTGTGCGCTTGCGAGACAGTCAAGTCCATTTCTTGGCGCGCGACGCGCTCTGCAGCGAAGAGCTGAGCCTCAGTCGGACGGATCCCGCGATTCCACAGTGGGGCCAGGGTCTTTTCGTGATCGGGAAACAGGAGCGTGTTACCTACGTCGAAAAAGATAACCTCGATGGGCATGCTCAAGCTTATCGCGATGCGGATTCACTTCTTCGTCCAGTGAGGTAGAAGTACACAGCGGGGGTGACGAGAAGCGAGAGCACCATCGAAATCAGAATACCGCCGATAACCGCAATCGCTAGCGGCTGAAGCATTTCTGATCCAGCACCAAGAGCGAAAGCTAAGGGCAGCATGCCTGCTACAGCAGCGATCGCGGTCATCGCGATGGGACGCAGTCGGCGCCGGCCAGCGCGCATCATCGCTTCTTCCGATGAAAATCCTGCGCGCCTGAATTCATGCTCTGCATCGAGCAGCAGAATTCCATTCTTCGCGACGATACCAATGACCATGATGAGTCCCATGAAGGCGGAAACACTGAAGGTGGTGCCGGTAATCAACAAGGCGAAAAATACACCCGCAGTCGAAAGCAAAGCAGAGGAGAGAATCGCTGTCGGAGCTGAGAAGCTACGGAATTCGAACAGCAGCACGGCAAATACAAACGCGAACGCCATAACAAACACGAAGACGAAGTCATGAAACGTCTGCTGCTGTTCCGCGTAGAGCCCACCATACTCGATGCGCATCGATGATGGGAGATTTAGCTTGGAAACCGCATCTTGCACCTTCTCAACGCCAGAGCCAAGATCGACGCCTTCCAAACGTGCCGTTACCTGCAAGTCGCGCTGTAGATTCTCGCGGCGAATTTCTGTTTGGCCGGGAAGCTGGGTAACTGTAGCAAGCGATCCCAAAGTCGCAGTCCTTCCCGCCGAACTTGCCAGAAGCGTGTTATTCATGGCTTCGATACTGCTTCGGCTCGCGTCAGGAAAGCGAACGCGGACGGTGTAGGCGCGGTCGTTAACGACTACGGGAGTTGCTGCTGGCTCTCCTTCTAGGATTGCGGCCGCATCGATGGCTACTTCGTCGGGAGCAAAACCAGCCCGCGCCGTGGTCGCAGGATCGATTTGATAATTCACTGCGGGGCCGCTAGTTGTGTTCTCTACACCATCCTGAACGTCCACCACTCCATCAATCTTAGAAATAGCTTCTGCGACTCGCGGTCCAGTCTTCGCGAGTAGAGCAGCGTCATTCGAAAAGAATTTGATCACGACCGGCTCCGGTGCGCTGGTAAGGTCTCCGATCATATCCTGCAGTAGTTGGGGAAATTCAGTATCCAGCTCAGGTTCCTGCTGCTTAATCTTCACCCTCAGGTCAGCGATCACCTCGTCAGACGAGCGCTTGTGATTAGGCTTCAGCTTAACGGAAAGGTCGCCGGTATTTGCTTCAGTGACTGCCGCCAGGCCGAGCTGCAAACCCGTGCGTCTAGAAGTGCTCTCAACTTCGGGTTCAGAGCGGATAATCTGCTCGACGTGGCCTATCACGCGATTCGTCTCCGCGAGCGAACTTCCGGGCGGCATGATGTAGTCAACGATGAACCCACCTTCGTCCATGGCCGGGAGAAGGTCGCTGCCGAGCGCTCGATAACAGAGGTAGGCAACAACGATGAGCGCAAGGCTAAGTCCAGCAAGAAGGAGCGGACGTTCTAGCGCGCGACGCAACCATCGCTCGTAGAAGTCGACAACGGCATGAAAGCGGCGGCCATAGGAAGCCTCCTCTGCCTCAATCATGTGCTCGAGACGCTCGCGTTGGGTCCAGTGTTCCGCCGCAGCTTCGTCGATTTCTCGTTCAGATTTGCGCCGGACAAAGTACTGGCTCAAGTTAGGAGTCCAAGTAAGCGCCAGCGCCAGCGAAGTGAACAGTGAGACGCCCATTGTGATTGCCAAAGCACGGAAAAACGTACCGTACACACCGTGAATTGCGACTAACGGAAGGAAGACAACGATGGGCGTGATCGTTGATCCAATCAGTGGGGCCATTACTTCGTTCAACGCGCTATGGATCGCCTGAAATCTAGCCTGGCCCAAGTCCCGGTGGAGCACGATGTTCTCAATCACGACAATCGCATCGTCGATTACAAGCCCGACCGCGGCGGCGAGACCACCTAGCGTCATCAGATTGAAGCTCTCGCCCAACGCCTTGAGTACGATGAAAGTAACCAGGATGGTGATTGGAATTACCAAGCCAGCTACGGCGGAACTGCCCCAGTCACGCAGGAAAAGCACGATCACAATGGAAGCTAGTAAGAGGCCGATCAGGATTGCATCGCGCACGCTCTTGATAGAGTCGCGCACTAATCCCGATTGATCGTAATAAGGCAGCAGCTTGATCCCCGGCGGCAACGTCTTCCTAAGTTCAGCTACCTTCGCGTTTACTGCATCAGCAACGTTCACGGTGTTGCTGTCGGGCTGGCGATTGATGGAGAGCAGCACTGCTGGCTTGCCGTTCGCGGTGACCATCGTGTATTTCGGCTTCGTGCCATTCGTGACCGAAGCCACATCTCCGATGTGAACGGGCACTCCCGCAGCATTGGTCTTAATAACGATCTGGCCAAGTTGTTCCGGGCTTCGAACCTGTCCGTTGACCAATCCGAGAATAAGCTGATGATTTGCCTGAATGAGTCCCGGCGAATCGACCAGATTGGTTTTCGCCACAGCGTTCAAGACATCTTGTACCGTAACCGAAGCACTAAGCAGCTTCGAAGGATCGGGCGTGATTAGATACTCTGGCTCGTCTCCCCCTTGCACTACAACCGTCGCGACGCCGTCCAAGCGATTGATCTGCGGCTTCAAGGTGTAGGTCGCTAACTCCCAGAGCTGCGTTTGCGGAACGGTATCTGAAGTGAGGCTATAGCCCAAAATAGGAAAGCTAGCAAACGTAAGACGGTGGGTGTCGATCTTTGCTGTGTTCGGCAGTGAGGTTTGTACCTGCGCCACGGCCGAGTTCACTAACTGTAACGTCGTCACCATATCGACATTCCAGTTGAAGTAGAGGTCGACTTCCGCAGAGCCACGGCTAGTAATGGAGTTCACGCGCTGCAGTCCGGGAACGCTGTTTACGGCGTCTTCCACCGGACGGGTGATTGTCACCATCATCTGATCGATCGGCATTACGCCGTTGTCGATTCCAATGATGATGCGCGGAAAGTTCACTTCCGGGAAAACGGCTACCGGAATGGTGAACGCCAGGTACACCCCCATGATGGCGAGCGCGAAAATAAAAAAGATGAGTGGCTTCGAGAAACGCGAGAACCAAAAGTCGGGAAGCGGAGCCGGAGCGCGAGGTGCTTCGTCGATTGCCGTGATCTTGGTCGCCATGCTTACGGCTCGCTCCCGCCCTCGCCTTTGTCTTTGCCTTCGTCGCCACCTTCCTTACCCGGAGGGGCAGGCGCTTCGACCTTGACTTTAGTCTTGTCCGGCAGACCGTAGGCTCCCGCGCTCACTACTTGCTCGCCGGGCTTGACTCCGCTGACGATTTGCAGGGAATCGGTAGTTTGCACGCCAGTCTCGACTTCTCGCTTGTGTGCAATCCCATCGCTGCCGATAACCATGACTGACTTCTTTCCTTCGTCGTCCACCACCAGTGCCTCAGCAGGAACAATGAGGGCATCGGGCACGGTTTGTGCCACCATGGAGACCGAGGCTGAGGATCCGGCCTTTAACGCGCCTTTGGGATTAGCGGCCTGCACCCAGACTTCGACGGTTGTGCTGCCCGGATCAAGCGCGGGACTAATCAGAATTACCTTGCCTTTAACCTCGCCTTCAAGGCCGGGCATCTTGATGGTCGCATCGTCACCTTTCTTCAACAACGACGCCTGGTTCTGAGGAACGTGCGCCTTCGCAATCATCTGCGACAGATTCATCACTGTAATTAGCGGCACACCAGCCTGGGGCTGCATTCCCGGGTACAACGGTCCGTCCGTGACCACGCCATCGATCGGACTGCGAATCTGTGAGTATTGGAGCTGGGCCTGTGCTCCCTTGTATTTGCCCTCGGCAGCAACGAATTGTGCGCTTGCGGACTTCACTGCCTGCTGATTTCCTCCCGATTTCAATCCATCGAGGTGCTTCTGCGCCTGTTCGAATTGAGCACGAGCTTGGACCAAACTAACAGTGGCCGCATCGAGATCCTTTCTCGGAATCGCACCCTGACTGAACAGATTCTGCCGACTATCAAACAGCTTCTGCTGGGCATCAAGGTTTTCTCTTGCAGCTCGCGTGTCTGACTCGGCCTTCTGCAGTTCTTCAGGTATGGAGTTTTTGATCGCGATGTCAGTTTGCGCCTGAGCCGCATCCCGGTTCCCCCGATTCTCCTGCTCGGCCGCCGCTAGGTCTTTGTTCTCGAGCTCTACCAGCAGCTGGCCCTGGTGAACCTGCGATCCGCGAGTTACGTAGGTCTTCAGCACAGGAGCGGCGATTTTGGGAGTGATCGTCGCCTGATTGATCGGAAAGAGTACCGCATCCGCTGTCACGGTTTGCGAAATGCTTCCCTGCTTCACGGGCGCTGCCTGTACCGACACAATCGGCTGCGGCTCGCCCTTCTCCTTTGAACACGCGGCGAGCGGCAGAAGACTCAGAACCGCAAGCCATCGAGTTGAACGAAAAATCAAACGAGTTTTCATTGAATTAGAAGACGCCGGTCAAAGTTTGTAAATTAGCGATGGCCAGCCGGTATCGAGCTTCGCCGTCATCATAATTGTTGCGGGCCGCAACCAACGAATTCTGCGCATCGACGACTTCCAGCGCTGTGGCTTCTCCACCGCGATACCGCAGATTCGTAAGTCGAACGCTCTCTGCCGCCAAATCAGCCGATTGTTGCAAGATGTCGAGTTCGATCTTTGCAGCTTCGGCTTCCGCATAGAAGGTCCTGAGGTCACCCAGAAGCTTACGCTGCGCGGCAGATAACTCTACCTGCGCCTGTTCGCGTCGAAGCTCGCTCTGCTTTACTTTGCTGCGCGTCGCTCCCCAGTTCCAGATTGGAATGTTTAGAGTCGCGGACGCGGAGTAGCCGAGGTTGCGAATTGGACCTTCGGGCGTAGGCGAATTGACGGCAAAGTGGTTCGCATCAATTCCGTAGAAATAGTCGAGTGTCAGCGTGGGCAGATAGGCCGCCTGCGACGCTCGCACTTCGTATCCCGCCGCTCGCACCGCCTGCATAGCAGCATAGAGCTGAGGATTCTTTGTCTTGGCCTGCTGCTCCACCTCCTGCATCGGAGGTAACGGTGGTGGCAGACGCAAGTCATCGACGGTTGAGTAATTCTGATTGAAATCCGGAAACACCAGCACAGCCAGCTCAGTATGACTGCTGTTCATCGCAAGTTCCGCTTCCCGGAGAGCGCGCTTTGCGTCGTTGGCCTGTAGCTGCGCTTTGATCACATCTGAATGCGCAACTTCCCCTCCTTGTTCAAGCTTCTGACTCAGATCAAAGAAGCGCTGAGCTTCGTCTGCTGCAAGCTGTGCGTTCGCATACTTTCGTTTGGCGACGACTTCCGCGTAGTAGGTTTTCACAACGGTCGCAACCAGTCCCCGCGCCGCCACTTCGGCATTCGCACGTGCAGCTACTTCGGCGGCGGCTGTTCGGCTGTTATCTGCAAACTGGGCAGCGCTGATCACTTCGTGCGGATTGCCTTGGCTGATGTATTCATGAACACCGTTGTTTGCGATAAATCTCGCCGCCGGAGTGCCGTTTCCCTGCGTATACAAAAACTGGTTGTTGTAAGTGACACTGGGCAACAACGCCGCGCGAGCTTGGACATGATCTTCATGCGCCACGTCCGCTGCGGTCAGCGCGGTGCGATAGGTCGGATCGAGGTTTCGCGCGCGCCGCAGTGCATCCTGAAGGGTAATCACAACTGGCGCATTGGAATTAGGCGCAGCGGCCTGGGTCTGAACCACTAGCGCGCTGCCGCTTTGCTGAGAAAAGGCATATACCGAAAACAATACGACAACAATGCAACTTCCGGCTCCGAATCTCAACGAACGCTGTTCGATCACGATTCCTCCAGGCTGAAGATTATGGCAGAGTCTCAAAAGCAAGAACTCGGGCACCGTATTTGCCTTCGCCCGGGGAAACTGCCACGTACAAACGGTTCAATTCCGGCACTAGAAGGCATGTCTTGGCGCCAGGCGCGGTCGGTACCTTGGCCATTAGCTCATAGTGGTCAGCGTCTATCTGCTGATACACGGCGATATACCCTTCAGCTCCAGGAACATAGATGCGTTTGTGAGCAGAATCGAAAGCCATGCCATCAGAATGTCCGGCGGTGTCCCACGCACCGACCTGCTTGCCGGTTTCCGTGTCCACAACCACCAGCTTTGCCGGCTTGCGGCAGACAATAAACAGGCGGTGGTTCAGCTCGTCGAGGATCATCGGTGAGTTTTCACCCACGTTCTGGAGCGGCCAGCGATCGACGATCTTCATGCTGTCACGATTTACAACGTCAACCTCATTGTGGTCCGTGACGTTGACAAACATGCGTCTTCCCTGTGATTCAAGCGCCATCCCTTCGACGTGGGCCGAGTCGAACTTGAGATCAGCCTTCTTGCTGAAGTCAGTAGTGTCGATTACGGATAGCACCGACTCCTTCATCTTTACGTCTTTCCCTCCGGTAACCACGTAGGCTCGGTGATTCTTCGGATCGTAGGCGAGCGAGTCCGCTCCTGGTACTAGACGTACCTTCTTGAGGACTTGAAAATCCGGCCCATTGAGCACTTTTGACATGCTTTCGCCGCCGTCGGTCACAAACAGCTTTTGCGAGGCAGGAAGATAGAGGATGCTGTGCGGCACCTCGAAGCCCCGGATGGTCTTGATCCACTTCGCGCTTTTCAGGTCAAAGACCTCGAGAGTTCCGTGATCCTCCGCAGCCAGGAACAGACGATTTCCGCTTATGTCGGCCGCAAAGTGGTCGAAATCGCCGGAATACTTAGGCAAATCGACGCTCTTTACAAGCTTTAGAGGGTTGCTGTCACTGGCTGCCGCGAAGGCTGCCCCAAAGAGTACTAACGTCAACAAAGCTCTCTTCATGTTTCCTCTCAAGATGGCGTATTGAAGGCTAGTAGGGAGGCATGAGTGTGTCCTTAAATCACAATGAAATTTCGTTCAGAAACTTCAGCTCGATTGGAGAGAAAATGTGTGCGTGAACGCACGTCTACGTTCTATGAACAAACTTTCATTCTGAGTTCATGCACAGTTCATTGCAGCCGCGCGTAATAGGGAGCCGCAAATGCGAATTCTGTTGATTGAAGATGAAGTGAAGTTAGCAAGCTTCATCAAGCGAGGCTTAGTAGCAGAAAGGTATGCAGTCGATGTTGCCAAGGATGGTCGAAGCGGATTGGAACTCGCGCAGACATACCAGTACGACCTCCTACTGCTCGACCTCATGTTACCTGGCATGGATGGCAGCGAAGTGCTGCGCCGCATCCGGAAAGAGAACTCTTCCGTGCCGGTATTGATACTTTCTGCCCGCGATACCGTCCAGGACAAGGTCGCGAATATGGAGACCGGTGCCGACGATTACCTCACGAAACCGTTCGCGTTTGCTGAGCTTTCGGTTCGGATCAAAGCACTCATGCGGCGAGGTCCGGTCAATCGTGCCAGCACGATCCGAGTAAGTGATCTCGAGTTGGATCGGCTCTCGCAGCAAGTGAAACGTGCCGGACAGCGAATTGATCTCACCGCGAAGGAGTATGCGCTGCTTGAGTATTTGATGAGCAACGCCGGACGCGTCCTTTCCCGCAACATGATCATCGAGCATGTGTGGGACCAGAGCTTCGACGGAATTACCAACATCGTCGATGTCTACATCCGGCACTTGCGCAATAAGGTGGACACCGGTCACGAGTCGAAGCTGCTGCGCACCGTGCGCGGAGTTGGATACACCATTCGTGAAGGAGCGGAAGCATGAAGTTCAATTCCCTCCGCTTACGAATGGCTGGCCTATATGCCGGCGTACTTGCCATCTGCTTGCTGATCTTCGGCGCGGCAGTCTATCTGGGTCTCGCGCGCTATCTCGATTCCACCTTAAGAAACTCGCTTCGTAGTGAAGGGCAATCGATCGGCGAGAAATTGCTGGTCGATGTGAACAAAAAAGGCGAGTCGTTTGTCATTGATGAAATCAATGAAATGGCCCCGGAGATTAGCGGGCGTTTCATTCGCATCACTCGGCAAGACGGAAGCAATCTTTATCAGTCGCCGGCGCCCATTAATCAGAACTTCCTGCCGTCAAGGATTCCCATCCTGAAAAGCTGGGGCTCTCGTCCTTTTTCCATTGTGGAGTCCGGAGCCGGGAACCACCCTGTGCTCATTGAGGCCGTTCCTTTCGTCACACCGGAAGGCAGTTCGTTCTTAATCGAGATCGGGGCGTCTGCTCGCGACATTGATTCGGTTCTGCATGGACTGATCCTCACACTCTCGCTGGGTATGCCGCTGATTATCGCGGCTGCCATCCTGGGTGGAATCGTCGTCATGAAGCGCGCATTACGCCCACTAGATGAGATCACGCGCACGGCTGAAACCATCACTTCGCGCAACTTCGGCGAGAGGCTGGCTGCAGTTCGAACCGGGGATGAAATCGAGCGGCTCACGACTTCGCTGAATCGCATGATGGCGCGGCTGGAAGACTCCTTCCGCCACATCAGCCGCTTCTCTGCGGATGTATCGCATGAGCTGCGTACGCCGCTGACCATCCTTCGCGGCGAGCTCGAATCGCTCACACAATATGAGCACCTGTCGCCCGCAACGTTGGAAATCGTCGGCAGTGCGCTTGAAGAGATCGCGCGGCTCACCAAAATCGTGACCCAGTTGCTTGAAATTTCCAGGCTCGAGGCGGGCGAGGCCACTAAGGAAATTTCGGTCGTGAATCTTGGTGAGCTTGCAACTTCCACTGCCGAGCAGATGCGACTGCTAGCCGACGAGAAATCGATCCGTCTTGAGTATCTGGTTTCTTCCGGAGTGATGGTGATCGGCAATCCCTCGCTGATGAAGCAAGTCGTCGTCAACCTTCTCGACAACGCGATCAAGTACACGCCATCAGGCGGCTCGGTTGAGCTTCTGGTCGAGAACCAGGGGACGAAAGCAGTCCTGGAAGTACGAGACACCGGAATCGGAATTCCCAATACCGCCCTGCCGCATATCTGTGAGCGGTTTTATCGAGCAGACAAGGCACGATCGCGCCACTCGGGTGGCGCCGGCCTCGGACTATCAATCGTGAAGTCCATCTGCTCAGCGCAGGGCGGGGAGTTATCCATTTTCAGTAGTGAAGGAGAGGGCACGCGGGTTCGCATCGAAATGCCGCGGACCAACGGTAAGGCTCAAGTAGCAGAGGAAGGCTCAGCGAAAGAATATTTGCATCTCGAACGCTGAAGCATTGCATTGAGCACCCCCCTCTCCTTAGAAAAGTTCGTTGAAGAGTCGCCGGCTCAGCGGAAACCGGCAATGGAGAGGCAGCGATGTTCACTCAAATTCAAAAGCGTGCGTGTTTCAACTTTGCAATCGCAGTTTGTGTATGCCTGCTTGCATCCTCACTGCAAGCGCAAACTGTGGGAGCAACTCTGTCGGGCACAGTCGCAGATCCTTCTGGTTCCGTAATCCCCAGCGCGCAAGTCACGATTCGCAACACCGAAACTGGGAACGTTACGGTGGTGGCTTCGAACTCATCAGGGTTTTACAGCGCACCTAACCTTCAGGCAGGAGAATACGAAATACGAACCGCGGCCACCGGATTTGCCACAACGCAATCGCACATCAAACTGGAGGTTGGCGCTCAACCCCTCCTCAACATTGCTCTCCAGCCAGGCAGCGTGACCCAAAGTGTCGAAGTAACCGACACACCCGCCAACATTGAATTAGCCTCTTCGCAAATCAGTGAGGTAGTGGATGCGCAAACGGTTCGCGAACTCCCACTGAACGGGCGTGACTGGACGCAGCTCGCCACCTTGCAACCGGGGGTAGCCGCTGTAAGGACCGAAAAAGCCGTCGCCGTTGGAGCCGATCGCGGCAATCGAGGCTATGGCGTGCAGATTACGATCGCAGGAGCTCGTCCGCAGCAGAACAATTACAGGCTGGACGGAATCAGCATTAATGATTTCTCAAATGGCGCGCCCGGCAGCGTTGTCGGGCTCAATTTGGGAGTCGATGCCATCCAGGAATTCTCCGTCGTGACGAGCAATTACTCGGCGGAGTACGGCAGAACTTCCGGTGGAGTCATCAATGCAATCTCTCGCGCGGGAACGAACCAGTACCACGGAAGTGCATACGAGTTTTTCCGCAACAGCGCACTCGACGCTCGCAACTTTTTCGACAAAGCTCAGATTCCCCCTTTTAAGCGCAATCAGTTTGGCGCCTCGATCGGTGGACCGATCATCCAAGACCGGACATTCATTTTTGGAGATTACGAAGGTCTTCGACAATCGCTAGGATTTACTTCCGTTGGTCAGGTACCTTCCCCAGCTGCGCGAGCCTCCGCCAGTCCCGCAACGCAGCCTTATCTAGTCTTTTATCCTTTGCCGAATGGACCGACTCCGGCAGGCAGCTTGACCGGACAATACTCGCTTGTCGGACAACAGGTCACACCCGAAGACTTCTTCACGGTTCGTGCAGACCACCGGCTTACCGACAAGGACACACTGCATGGCTCGTACATGTTCGATAACGGCGATTTCACTCAACCCGATTCGCTTAACGACATCTTTCTAAAGTCACACACCCGCCGGCAGTCCGGTTCAGGTGAAACAACGCATACCTTTAGCCCGACTCTTATCAACACCGTTCGTTTCGGAGTAAGTCGCGTTGCAGCAGACATAAACGGCTCTGCGCCAGGGCCAGTGGCAGCTGGAAACGATCCCAAATTGGGAGTTGTGCCCGGCCAGAATGCTCCCAGCCTCATCACTGCTGGACTCATCACATTTGGCGGCGGGGTAAATGGGCCGTCGGCTTATCACTACGGGTGGACCTCCATTCAGGCCTATGACGACGCCTTTCTTACCAAGGGCGTGCACTTCTTGAAATTCGGCTTCGCGTTCGAGCGAATGCGGAACAATATCCTGGCGCTATCGAATCCGAGTGGATTGTTCCGCTTCAACTCGGTTGCCGCTTTCGTCGCAGGACAAGCCAATGAATTCGACGCCAGCATTCCCGGCACAACATCACCTCGCAATCTGCGGCAGAGTCTTTTTGGAGGTTATGTACAGGACGATATTCACTTTCGGCCCTACCTTACTTTTAACGTAGGCCTGCGCTACGAAATGTCAACCGTTCCCACGGAAGTGAACGGCAAGCTGTCTACACTGCGAAGTTTGACTGACGCACAGCCTCACCTCGGTGACCCGTACTTTTCGAATCCAACGACGAAAAACTTTGAGCCTCGCGTCGGGTTTGCGTGGGATCCGTTCCATACCGGAACCACATCGGTTCGAGGAGCTTTCGGGCTATTCGATAGTCTTCCTCTACCATATGAATTTGAACTTCTCTCCTCCTTGGCAGCGCCGTTTCTGGAGCTAGGAAGCGCAGTCCCGCTGCCGCCTGGCTCGTTCCCGAACGGATCGTTTTCACTTATCTCTGCGTCTCCCAGCGCCCTGCGGCAGACGTATATTCAGCCGAATCCCAGCAGGAACTATGTCATGCAGTGGAACCTGTTCCTCGAACGCCAGGTCGTCAGAAATCTCATTGTGACCGCGGGTTACGTCGGAACTCGGGGAATTCATCAGCCGTTCCGTTCGGACGATGTAAACACCGTACTCCCCACCGCGACGCCTCAGGGACTCGTGTGGCCATCTCCGCGCAACAGCGGAACGAAATTAAACACAAATGCAGGGCAGATCGCCGCGTTAGCCTGGACTGGACATTCGTATTACGACGGCCTGCAGTTGCAAGTTGTAAAGAGAATGAGCCATGGATTCCAGAGCCAAAGCTCCTTCACATACAGCAAGGCAATCGACGATGGTTCCGCAAGCCTCGCAGGAGATCCTTTCGGCAATTCCATCTCCGGCCTTTTCTTTTTTGACGAGACCTCACGGCGTGGACCTGCGGACTTCAATATCGGGAAGAACTTTGTGCAGAATCTGATTTGGACTGTACCTGCCGCAAAGTCCTTGCATGGTCCGATTGGTTGGGCCGCAAATGGCTGGGAGCTTGGCGGAATCTTTCAGGCCAGCGACGGACTCCCGTTCACTCCGCTGGTGGGCGGCGATCCACTTGGCCTCAAGAATACTGCTCCATACGACGTTCCCGACCGGGTGCCTGGTTGCGGTTCGCCGACACATCTGCAGTACAACACTCCGGCGCAGGGTCAGGTCCAATACATTAACCTAAGCTGCTTCGCATCTCCCAACCCGCTCACTCGGCTGGGAAACGTTACGCGTAATTCGCTCACCGGACCCGGACTCAAGAACCTTGATTTCTCCATATTCAAAAACAATAAAATCCCTGCGATTTCAGAGGCTTTCAACGTGCAATTCAGAGCGGAATTCTTCAACATCCTGAACTTCACAAATTTTGCTCCCCCCAGTTCGGGAAAGACACTATTTCCTGTAACCGGAGGGACAATTCCGATCACCGGCGCAGGCTTGGTAACGTCGACGCAGACCGCATCGCGTCAGATCCAGTTTGCGTTGAAGGTGAGTTGGTAATCGGATTTCGGAGTGTGAGCGTGAAGCAAATTGTGTCAATGGTCTCACTGGTTTTGGCTGGAGTCCTTACTTGTATGGGACAGACAGCGACGCAGCCATATGCGCAAATCCTGGTAAATGAAACTATGTTGCGCAACGCGGAGGTTTCAAGTCTGTCGATGGTCGTCCCGGATCCAGCGACGAGGGAAACCAAGGTTTTAGCGAGCAACGTTGCCGATGCGATCGGTCGTGAGCCCGGCAGCCAAGAGCAAAAAATTCTTGCCGGCGATCAACCCGTGACGACGCTTGACGTCGAAAACCATCGATGTCAAGCGATCGTCCCGTTGCGTAGTGTTTCGGGCCAGGCAATCGGAGTCTTGCATGCGACATTCAAATCTGAAACTGGTACTAGAGATGACTGTCGGCGTCGAGCAGAGGAACTGCGCGACGAACTCGCCAAGGTGATCCCTTCAGCGCAAGTACTATTCGATCCGTTCATCGTTGCCAGTTCTTCTACAGACATGCTTGCGCAGCGATTAACCATAGAAACCTTAACCAGACATCCAGATGTCCTCGTGCTGGCGTTTCATGTTACTGCTCCCGGCGAAACAACAAATCGCGTTGTGGGCATCAACGTACCGAAGCTTCTTGGCCGAGCCTCTGATGATGTCGATCACGACGTTTCAAAAACAGGAAAAACGATCGTTCAAGTAATTCCCAGCACCCATCGAATGGAGGTTCACATGCCTCTGCGTGCGGTGGACGGATCGCTCGTGGGTACGCTGGTCACCGTGTACTTGTGGCGGCAGGAGGCTGAAGCACCAGGACTCATTTCTCAATCAATGAAGATCCGTGACGAACTACAACCGCGCATTCCCAACTTAAGCGCTCTACTTAGCCGTGAACAGCAGAACTGAGATCGACTGATCAGGAGAGAACTCGGTGGGTATTTCAACGCCTCCAATTTCGGCAGAGACGCAGGTGCGACGTCGCCCGCCCTTCCTCACGCGGGTGAGCAGCTCCATCGTGTATCTGATGGAGCGCATTCTTCCCGATCCATATGTGTTTGCTCTTCTCCTAACCTTCCTGACCGCAATTTTGGCGTTCACCCTAACTCCGACTCGCTCCACCGGCGCTATCGGACTTGCGTGGTACAACGGTGTTTTCAACATCTTGACGTTTGGTTTTCAGATGGTGCTCATACTGGTTACTGGATATGCCCTGGCCAGCTCTCCCCTTGTACACAGGGCACTCGAACGACTAGCGTCAATTCCCAAGACTCCAAGGAATGCAGTATCGCTCACCATTGTGATCGGCATGATCGCTTCGTGGCTGAACTGGGGCTTCGGATTGGTAATTGCAGGGCTGCTGGCGCGCGAGATCGCCAAACGAGTCCGAATGGATTTCGGTTGGCTGGTAGCTGCTGCCTATACCGGTTTCGTGATTTCGACTGAAGGTCTGTCCGGATCGATTGTATTGTCGCAGGCCACCCCAGGATCCGCACTCAACTTAGTCGAGAAAGTAGCTGGCTACAGCCTGCCACTGCGCGCGACCGTCTTTACGGCGTTCAACCTTGTACCGGTTGTCGCGCTGTTAATTCTCTTGCCGTTCATCTTTCGATATACGGAACCAACTCCCGCAGATTCGATATATGTTGACCCGGAGCGCCTAAGGCACGAAGATCAGACCAAGATTATTGGAGAAAAAGCTGGAACGCTCGGCGGGTGGCTGGATCACGCCTGGATTTTCACCATTTTTCTCGTAGGGCTCGGAATCTCTGCGCTCGTCGCACACTGGAAAGGTTTTACCGTCGACTTGAATACGGTAATCTTGATTTTCCTGCTGTTGGGCATGGTCTTCCATTTGCGGCCCATCGCGTACGTCTCAGCAGTCAAGAATGCAGCCCGCGTAACCGGACCACTTATTTTGCAGTATCCGCTTTACGGCGGAATCATGGGAATCATGACCGCTACTGGTCTTGCGGGAGTCATCTCTAAAGGATTTTTGGCGATTTCAACTGGCAGGTCTCTCCCATTTTGGACCTACATCTCTTCACTCATTATTACGTTGTTTGTTCCCAGCGGCGGCGGGCATTGGGCTGTACAAGGACCATTCGTGTTACCGGCAGCGAAGGAGCTGCATGCTTCCATGGCAGGTACCACAATGGGAGTAGCTATGGGTGAGTCTGTGGCCAATATGCTGCAACCGTTCTTCGCCCTTCCCATTTTGGCTATCGCGGGAATCGGCATGCGTCGGATGATGGGATACATGGTGATCACGTTCGCAGTAGCTTTGTTGGCATTTGGGTTGTCCCTTCTATTCTTGCTACCTTCCAGTTAGAAAGTACAGATCCGTTGATCGACATTTGTAGGCATTTCGTTGTGACTTACCAAACTAAACCGAGGTGAGATTGTATGACTCTTGCGAGAACAATCCTGTGGGCATCGATATTAGCGTCGCCGCTGCTAGTGGCGCAGGAACCAGGTTCCAAACCCGAATTGCAGCAGCCCAAAACCTATGCTCAGAAATTAGTGAATGACACCCTGGCTAAACATAAAGAAGTTGTGATTATGGCCTTTCACGTAACGCCGCCCAATCAATCGGAGAACGTAATTATTGCCTCCAATATTGGCCGAATTGGTAAGAAGGCCGATGAAGACGACATGCGGGTTATCGATACCGGAAAGAGCAACCTCGAAGTAAACAAAACCGGAAATCACTTCGAAGATGAACTTCCGCTGCTCGATCAGTCGGGCAACAGAATCGGTGCCGTCGGTATCGTCTTCGATTACAAACCGGGAGTGGATAAGAACAAACTTGCTAGGCAGGCAGAAAAAGTTCGTGACGAATTGGCCAAGCAGATACCATCGAAGGATAAGCTATTCGAAGAAACGAAAGAGTAACCTTCGTTCTTGGTTCGCAAAAGGTTCATTCATGCTTCATGCAATGGCTCCGTCGCTTGACGTATAGTTTTGTCGACAAGTTTTCTAACTCGTCTGCGGCGTTCTCGCCGATTGCCAAAGGAGAGAGATTATGCGATTTCCGATAAAAGCAACAATACTCTTGCTGTTCGTCGCATCGCTTGGATGGGTATATCTTATGGCTCAAGGTTCCCAAGCTAGTGGATACCATCAAATTCATGAATATAAACTGCCCGGCGATACAGGCTGGGACTACCTCACGATGGACCCCGCTTCACGCCGCCTGTACATTTCGCGGGGCACGCATGTGCAAGTCTTGAACATTGATAGTGGGAAACTCGAAGGCGACATTCCCGATTTGAAAGGCGTACACGGGATTGCTTTGGACAGGTCTGGCAACAAAGGTTACATCAGTGATGGCCGTGATAATTCCGTCGTCGTATTTGATCTGGCCTCGCTGAAGTCAACGGGCAAGGTGCAAGCCGGGACAAATCCGGACGCCATCCTTTTCGATCCAGCAACGAAGCGAGTGTTTGCATTCAACGGGCGCAGCGGCAACGCTACCGTAATCGATACCAAGGACAACAGCGTGGCAGGAACTATTGACCTGGGCGGCAAGCCGGAATTCGGAGTCTCAGACGGCAAGGGCAAAGTTTTCGTCAATCTGGAAGACAAGTCGGAGACTGCAGAGATCGATGCGAAAGAACTCAAAGTCCTGAACCACTGGTCCCTTAAGCCCTGCGATTCACCGAGCGGACTCGCGATCGACGTCGATCATGAAGTGCTCTTTGCCTCCTGCGACAACGAAACGATGGCGGTCCTAGATGGGAATAGCGGCAAACTCGTGAAAACCCTTCCGATTGGCAAGGGCACAGATGCTGCTGCCTTCGACAAGGGCGTGAAGCAGGCCTATAGCTCCAACGGCCAGAGCGGAGACATTACAGTAATAAAGGCCGATTCGCCCACAAGCCTCAATGTGGCAGGAACCGTGCCCACTAAGCCGCGCGCACGCACGATGACCGTGGACGAGAAGACTCACGATCTGATTACCGTGACAGCCGATTTCGAAAAGGCCCCCGAAGCTGCCGCGGGACAGCCTCGGCCGCGTCCAAAAATGGTTCCCGACTCCTTCGTTGTTCTCGTGTACCACAAGTAGAGCCGCCACTGTTGTGCTGACATGCTTAAGCCCCGCCCATGGGCGGGGCTTCTTGTTGCCGATTCCAGGGAGAAACTTCATACTCTTGAGCGGGTTTTTGGACTGGGAGCGGTCGCTCAAAGGCATTAGACGTATGCGCAGGTTACGGACTGAAGTCGTCGCGTTGGCAGTTTTCGTGACAGTTGCACAACTGGTTCTTCCAGCCGCAACAAAGCCGCCCGCAAAAAGGAAACCGCTTGCTCCGCTTACCAAGGAGCAGCGGGCAATTCATGCCCTGAATCGCCTCACCTTTGGTCCACGTCCTGGAGACTTAGGCCAAGTCCTCTCCCTTGGCGTTGACAAATGGATCGACCATCAGCTTCACCCGGAAGCTGTCGACGATTCTGCTCTAAATGCGCGCTTGGGACCTCTGCGAACCCTGAACATGAAGCCAAGGGATTTGGTTCAGGCCTTTCCGAATCCGGGAATGATTAAAGCAGTCGTGGATGGAAAGGCAACCACGCCTAATGACCCAATGCGCGCGATGATCTATCGGGCGCAACTTACGCGACTGCAAGTTCAAACTCAGCAGAAGGCGAACGCAGCGTCTGCAACGACCGTCGACGCGAACAGCAAGAGCCCGGACGAGTTATTGCGAGACCAGCAGAAGCAGACGGCAACGGCTCTTGCCAAGGACCTGCTTGCCCTTCCGAAAGAGCAACGCATCCCAACTCTCGAGGGCTATTCAGGCGATCAACTACTCGCGCTCGGCGCCGCTACTCCCGGCGACTTACGCGACAAGTTGAATGCAGATTTCACACCTGAACAGCGCGAAGCGTTCCAGGCGCTCGGATATCCGCCGAGCGTGCCCGCGAACGAATTGCAACAGGCAAAGCTGCTGCGCGCAATCTACAGCGAGCGTCAGTTGCAGGAGGTAATGACCGACTTTTGGCTCAACCACTTCAATGTCTTCCTGAACAAGGACGCGGACCAGCACTACACCACGAGCTACGAACGTGACGGGCTCCGTCCCCATGCCTTGGGGAAGTTCCGCGATCTGCTGATTGCGACGGCACAGAGCCCGGCCATGCTTTTTTATCTCGATAACTGGTCGAGCATCGGTCCGAATTCCCAAGCGGCTGGCGGAGGTAAGAATAAGTCTCCCGATCCGAAGCGTGGCCTCAACGAGAACTATGCCCGCGAAATCATGGAATTGCACACCCTAAGCGTCAACGGCGGATACACACAAGCTGACGTCACCGAACTAGCGAAGGTGCTAACCGGCTGGACAATCGACAATCCCGGGCAGGGCGGCGGGTTTGTTTTCGATCCGAAAAAGCACGAGCCCGGCGATAAAAACGTCCTTGGAAAAATCATTCACGAGAATGGCGGGCAAGAGGGGATGGAGATGCTGGACGCGCTGGCGCGCAGTCCGCAAACAGCGCACTTCATCTCCAAGAAACTTGCTCAGCGTTTTGTAGCTGATGATCCGCCGGCAGCACTCGTGAATCGCCTTGCTGATCGCTTCGAAGAGAGTGACGGTGACATCCGCGAGGTACTACACACGCTGTTCGCCTCGCCGGAGTTCTGGTCTCCGCAATCCTACCGTGCGAAGGTGAAGACACCGCTGGAGTTTGTGGTTTCCGCAGTGCGGGCTAGCGGAGCAGATGTCGTGAACCCAGGTCCATTAATTCAGGTTTTAGCAAAGATGGGCGAGCCGTTGTACCAAATGCAGCCACCGACCGGATATTCCATGCGCGCCGATTATTGGATCAACTCCGACGCACTCCTCGATCGCCTGAACTTCGCGCTGCAGATGAGCAACAGTCAGGTTGGCGGGATAAAGTTCGACGCTCCCAAACTTCTCAGTCTCGGCGTACTGACCGAGCCTCCAACGCCTGACAACGCCGCAGTCAATTCGCGCGACCTCGAGATGCGAGGCGCAGATCGCGCAATGTCTTTGCTCGAGTGGACACTACTTCAAGGCGACGTCTCACGACAGACACAACGTCTCCTGGAACAGCACCTGAAAGAGCAGCAGGAAGGCGCACCGCTTGTCAAAGATCCCGCTAAAGGACTGGCCATGATAGCGGGAATCCTTCTGGGCTCGCCAGAGTTCCAAAGACGTTAGTCGGAAATCAGTTTCGAGCTCTAGGTCTTGAATTCTCCGCAAGCCACAGCAGGTCTCAGTTTGCCGTCCGCCATCACGCTACGCCTCGAATGACAGCAACAAACTGCCTGTGATAGAACCAACTGTTTGTTCACACGCATGAAAACCCCACCATCAGGACCCCAATGTTAAGGGCAGCTTTTATTGCTCTTTCTGAAAACCGTTCTCTGCGCCACATGGCAGAGAGTTCTTCCCTTGGACACCGGGTCTCAGGCCGCTTCGTCGCCGGTACCACGATCGAAGAAGCGTTGAAGGCCACGAAGGAGACGAACGCGCTTGGCATGAGCGTGAGCCTCGACAATCTGGGCGAGAACGTTACCAATGCAGACGAGGCGCGAGAGAGCGCTCAGCTCTATCACGAGTTGCTCGATCAGATCGGCGAACGAGGACTCGACGCCAATGTGAGTTTGAAGCTAACGCACATGGGCTTTGATATCGATCAGCAACTTGCGATTGGAATTGTGCAGAGGCTTGTCGAACATGCGCGCGAGAAACACAACTTCGTTCGCATCGACATGGAAGGATCTCCATACACGCAACCCACTCTGAATCTAGTTGAGGAGATTCACTCCAGAGACGGCAACCGTGGAACCGTGGGAGCGGTAATTCAGGCTTATCTCCGGCGCAGCGAGGCAGACATCCAGAATCTCATCTCGCGGGGCACTCGCATTCGGCTCTGCAAAGGCGCGTACAAAGAGACACCAGAGATCGCATTTCCCGATAAGTCTGATGTCGATGCGAATTATTTAAAGCTCATGAAGCTGCTCTTGAAGAGCGGGATCTATCATGGCATTGCGACTCACGACGAAAAAATGATCGGAGCCACAATCGCCTTCGCACAAACAGAAAAAATCCCGCCAACGGCTTTCGAATTTCAGATGCTCTATGGAATACGTCGCGATCTTCAGCGTGATCTAGTGAAGCAAGGATGGCGCATGCGGGTGTACATACCATTTGGTTCTGAATGGTATCCATACTTCATGCGACGATTGGCTGAGCGCCCGGCAAACGCGATATTTGTAGCAAGAAATCTGTTGAGGTCGTAAGGTGAAGGATCAGCAAAAAAGGAGCGCGGAGCGCTCCTTTTGTCGGCTTTATTGCTAATTGCTGGTCGCTGCCTTTTAGCGCGGCCCGCCTGCATTGCTATCTTCCGGATTGAACCCGGAGTCGAGCAAACCCTTCAGCGTTGACCGCTCTTGATCGTTAAAAGTTGAGAGGAAACGATCGGAGTTCATAGTCTGTTCCTGCTGATCGGGCGGCATTTGCCGCAGGCCAAGCCATGCACGTCGCACCGCCCGGCGGCGATCGTCTGGGAGTTGTCGCAATTGCTGCAATGAGTTTCGCAGAATATCCTGACGATCTCGCGGTAGAGAATCAAACGCCCGCATCCGGTTCAGAGTTCGCTTTTGCTGTTCCGGCGGCAGACTGTTGAATTGGTTCAATCTCTGTTGCAAGTGCTGCTGTTGTTGGGGATTGAGCTGTTTGAATTCCGGATCGTTCGAGAGTTCCTTCTGCTGTTGTTCCGGCGAGAGGTTCAAGTGCTTACTGAGCCAGTCTCCCGGCTTGGGAGCGGGAGGATTGTTCTGAACCCTACCCGGCGGCATGCGATCGCGGTCGTGATCGTTGTGCCCGCGATTCTGGTTGGGCTTCTGTGCCGCTGCCATCCCGGGGAGACAAAGAGTGCCAGCCAGCAACACAACTGTCGCGGATTGGCGCATGAGTTTCATAGTGGGACCGTTATTCTCGTCTTACTCGCTCAATGGTACCTGCGAGTTATCGTTGGAGCTGTCGTCATCCAGATCCTGAAGCTCGCTCAGAACCTGTTGGTTCTTATCCAACGCCTGCAAATCTACGACTGGGCAAGCCGCCTGCACAACTGGCTTTCTTGTAGTACCGATGCCGGGCATCTCGACATAAACTCCGACTGCCATTACCAGAGCGAACACGCTTGCTGCCACCGGCTTCCAACTGAGGCGATGAATACCAATCTTCTCCATCCATCGAGCAAAGAATCCTTGTGGCTGCTCCTTCACCTCTCGGAGACGTGCCTGGAGCCGCACGTCAAAGTATGGCGACGGCTCAGGCGTGGTCCATGTTTCGAGCACGTTCATGGTTGAACGCAGGCTCTGAAATTCGTGCTCACAGGCGGCACATGCGGACATGTGCGCCTTCACACTCTCACCCGGAGCTGCACCCGAGAGCGCAGCCTCGAAGATTTCATCTTTTAAATCCTTGCACAACATAATTGCAGCCTTTCCCGGAAGTAAACCATTACACAAACTCTTTCAATCGCTCTCGCAGCGTTTCATACGCGCGGAACAGGAGCGACTTTGTCGCGGACTCGCTAAGCTTCAAAACCTTGCCGATTTCCTTGTAGTCGAGTCCCTGATACTTATGCATTAAAACCGCTACGCGCTGGCGCTCTGGCAATGCCATCACATGCTTGCGGATAGCCGCCATTCGCTCGTCGCGCAAAATGTCCGCTTCGATCGTCGGCTTCGCGTCCGCCACATCCGGCGTTGTTCCCGTTTCTGGATCAGTTTCGTCCAGGTTTACCGTCGCGGCCGTACGTTCCGACCTGGTATCTCGTGCGTGATTCACCGCCAGGTTCGTCGCAATTCGGTACAGCCACGTGCTGAACTTCGCCTCTGCCTGATACGAACTTCGCGAACGATACACCCGCAGAAAGACTTCCTGCGCCAATTCTTCGGCAATCGCTTGATTGTGGGTCATCCGATACATGAAACTGATAATCGGACGCCGGAACTTCTCTACCAGATATCCAAATGCCGAGTCGTCGCCGGTCCCGGCGAGCAGCATAACCTCAGCATCGCTCATCTCACTCATCGGTCGCGACGCAGCCCGCACAGAGGCCTGATTCGGCGCCCCATTCTGGACGGAAACCTTGCCGGCAACTCCTCGATACCCCTCCGGATTGAGAGCTATCGTACCCACACCCCGTTTAACCCCTTCTGAGGGCGAAAGTTGCGTCGAGTCAGATGGCGGCAAGCCACTGGATTCATGGGACTTCGGCCGGATTGGATCGTCCGGAAACGGCATGCTTCAGAGCACCTCGGTGAGGTACAGTCAAATTAGACGCTACACCCAGGCGCGGGGGCAGCTAATTGTAACGCTTTGTTACGTAAAACCGAACCGGAGACTGCCTCAATGTTGTAGCTCATAGCTGGGTTCGCCGGAAGCATTTCTGGCTGTGATCGTTCACGATTCCCACGGCTTGCATGAACGCGTAGCAGATCGTGGAACCCACAAAACCGAACCCACGTTTTCTCAAATCCTTACTCATTCGGTCGGAATCGTCAGTTCGCGTGGGCACGTCACCTAAACCTTTGGGTCCTTTGCCGGGCTTCTTCGGAGTGAACTGCCAGATGTATTTGTCGAAACTGCCGAACTCTTTCTGTACTGAAAGAAAGGCCTTGGCATTCTCAATCACGGAGGCGATCTTCATGCGATTACGGACAATCCCTGCATCGGCAAGAAGCGCCGCAATCTTCTTTTTGTTGTACTTCACGATGGTTTCAGGCCGGAAACTATCAAATGCGTTGCGATAGTTCTCCCGCTTCTTTAGAATCGTCTCCCAGCTCAACCCCGCCTGGGCGCCCTCAAGACACAGAAACTCGAAGAGCATCCGGTCATCGTGCAGCGGCACACCCCACTCCTGGTCGTGGTACCGCACCATGAGGTCACTCTTAGCCCACCCACATCGATTCAACTCTTTCATATTCGTTGCTGTCACCGTTCGCGTATTGCCTGTCCTATTGCCCAAATGCTGGCTTTTCGCGTGATATTCTGATGTTACCGCGATCGTTTTGGGCGCTTAACTCAGCGGTAGAGTGCCATCTTCACACCTCTTCCTGATTCAATAATTTCAACAACTTAACAGGCTTTTAGGGACTGCCAAGTGCCTCGAAATACCTGTAAATCTGAAGTGCCGACGGGAGTCGATCCGGGAGTTTTAGAGTGCCACCTTTTATAGGTGGATGTGACGTAGACACTGAGTTGAAGAAGGTGGGTTCAGGGCCGTACCTTTTCTATTACGCGTTTTTCGTACCACTACAGCGGCAACACTCTGACGAAATCGAATTCCAGCGGCACGATGCATACGCGTGGATTTCGAGAACTGTAGGGCAAAACGGAATAACGAAGGTCGTCGCGGAACGTAACGATCGCGCGCAACTGCTGCGGTTTACTTTCGTCTTTAAAATATGACCTTTGTCTTTTATAAGAGACAATAGTATATTCTAGTAGACAATGCGGCCTCCTAAGGAACATCAAAATCGTCTCGTGCATCCGTTGAATGAGATCTTCGGCACCGAGGCCAACGTCCGTCTTTTACGTGTGTTGGCGCTGCAAAACACTTCATTGACAGCGGGCGAACTCGCAAAACGCGCTATGCTCGGCCGAAGTTCGATATATCCCCCTCTGCGCGAGCTTGAGCGCGCCGGAGTTGTCGAGTTCATCGGAGCAGGGGCGCGAAAGCTCGTGCAACTTCGCGGTGGTTATCCGCTCTCACGAACTCTAAAGGAACTGTTTCGTACGGAGGCTAGCCGATTTGATGCGCTCACTATTGCCCTCCGCGAATTGGCGTCGGCCATGCCGCGCGCCCCGATCTCAGCGTGGATCGACCGTGGAGGAGAGGATCTGGAGAGCACGGACACAATCACGCTGTACGTCGTCGCTCGACCCGAAGAGCTGGATACCTTAACGGACTATCTGAACGAGCAGCTAGCGGATTTGGAACGCAAATACGATGTTCATATTGCAGTCCGCGGCCTCATGCCCAGCGAACTAGAGACGTTGGACAGGACTCCATTAACCACGTCCAATAGAGTAGTTTTGCTGGGCGGGGTTCCGCCCCTTGCGCTGCTCGAGCGGTCTCGATCCACAGCTAAGACGTCCACGATCGACTCACACGATGAACATGATGCACGTTCTCGCAGATTAGCCGTAGCGATTGCAGCCAAGATCAGGAGGGACCCGGGATTGATCGCGATTGCAGAGGAGCGCGTCAAGCGCCGGGCTCGTGAAGCCAGTCCTCGCGAACGCCGCGAGCTCATGGAATGGATTCGGATTCTC
>Ga0126371_10000481_pt1 | contig 32713 bp, 26 predicted proteins | sample PanSoiMetaPlot_4_FD_110145 | JGI IMG/M metagenome (GOLD analysis project Ga0126371, IMG submission 110145) | Tropical forest soil microbial communities from Panama - MetaG Plot_4 | ecosystem: Environmental > Terrestrial > Soil > Tropical forest > Bulk soil | place: Panama | collected 2016-02-17 | reverse complement strand
GTCTTGCGAACAGGCTAATTCGCGCTGAGTGCGAAGCCGGTCAACTTCCGCCATCTGGGCCTGCATCACCGAAGGGGATGGTCCGCTGCAAGTTGTGTTCGCCGCAGCGCAGGCTCCCGAACCATCGTACGTGCTGCACCACACCACGTTCCCAGACCGAGCACAGCCAGACTTCGTCATCACTTGCCCCTGCGAACATCCGGAGGGACAGTTCTTTCCACGGCATGGGGGATTGCCTTTGCGATGTGGAGCGAGAAACGCGAACAAGTGGTGTGGCAGCGTGGGATGTTTGGTCACTTTCACAGGCTGGCCAGGATTGCGTAGCGGTGGCTTGTTCGCCTCCGCCGGCACATTGCGGGCGTTCATGCCATGGGGAGCGCTTCCCGAATGCGGAGACGACGATGGCGCACGACCCGATCCAGCGTGGGACGCTCCGCCACCGTGACTTGGAGCCGACGACCCGCTCGAACTGTGCGAACCGCCACCAGCTCCGCCGGCGGAACCTCCAGACGATCCGCCCGACGCATGCGATCCACCGCCGGAACTGCTACCCGACGAGGAACCGCCGCTGGAGCCACCACCCGAATGTTGCGCAAACACAAAGAGTGGAACGGCGAGCACGAGAATGGACAACGGGATGGTGCGGAGCATCGGAGCCTCCTCTCGGAGAAGCCCTGCTGCTGCGACCGTTCCTACAGCTTAACGATCACACAGGCTATCGAATGGTTGCGTAAAATTTTGTAACTGCGGCCGGCCCGCGTCCCTGATCAGGAGGGCGTTTCAGACCTAGTTAATTATGCGGCGTGGCGCTTGGAAGGGTCGTGAGGACCAGCCATCACTCCTGAATCAGGCAGTCCTACGGGCTCGCGCAGTGGGACGAACACCGTACAGTACACGCGACGAAAACAGTTCGCGCATCGGGCAGGACGGAGGAGGAACAAGGGAAGGATGAAATTTTCCCAGGGACCGCGTTTTCGGGAACGAAGCGCTATGTGGCAACCACAATCCTGACAAGTGAAAACTGAGTTCATCGTATGACCCCCACGATCCAGGGACGTCCCTTCCTATCGCGGATAGCAACGACTGTTAGACAGAAACGACAAGAAGCATAGCTACAAAAATTTCAAGTAGAAAAATCTGGTGGACCTGGTCGGGTTCGAACCGACGACCTCTTCCATGCCATGGAAGCGCGCTCCCAACTGCGCCACAGGCCCACAATCACGCGATAAAAACCTCGCGTTGAGAGGAAATGAGTCGATTTCATTCTCCCCCAGTCGTTGCCTATAGTCAAACCATTCTGCCGTTGACGCTTTGAGAAATAAGGCGAAAATCGGTATTCTGACGAAGACGCGCCCTGTCCAAAAATGAACTTAAAGCGATCTGGCATTATTCTTCTCCTCGGTCTCCTTGTCTGTGCGATTACGTTAGACGCCCAAATCACGCCCGTCTCTCCTTCACCAGTTCCTTACGCTTCGGTGAGCGAACTGAATGGTCTGCTTGCCGGCCTTGAACAGACGTCGCAAACAACTCAGGCCGATCTCGGAAAATTGCGGATCGAAAAGTGGAAGATGGATTCGGGGTACAGGAAACAGACACTTGCGAACGCCGATTCTGTCCGCAGGAATCTGCAGGCCGCCCTGCCTGAGATCATGACGCAATTGCGCAATTCGCCCGAGGATCTCGGTGCAAGTTTCAAGCTGTATCGCAACCTGGACGCGTTATACGACGTCCTGTCAAACGTCGCCGAGTCCGCCGGTGCTTTTGGCTCGAAAGATGAGTTTCAATCCCTTTCCAACGATTTAAGCTCGTTCGAACGGAGTCGGCGCGCGTTTGCTGATCGCATGGAAAGTCTTAGCACCGCGAAAGAGGCTGAGTTAGCTCAGCTCAGGACGCAGGTGAAGACTCTGCAGGCAGCGACGCCCCCGCCACCGCCCAAGAAAATCGTCGTCGACGACAACGCTCCACCGAAACCGCCTAAGAAAAAGAAGCCGATCCCAAAACCGCCGACGGCCTCGAATCCGACGGGCACGACGCCGTCTACGACGCCTCCAACTCAACCCAAGCCGCAGTGAGCCTTGTCTCCGGTGACTGGAGCGAAACTTCAGCCTCCCCACATTGTGGACGCTACCTGTCATTCCTTGTGCGGTGTGGCGATGTACGCCTGAAAAGTCCCTGACACCCCGAAGTAACCACCGACTTGACCGTGGTCGTTAACAGCGCGTAATCCCGAAAGATCCGAGTCGGGATAGTCGAAGGAAAGCAAGTTCGAACCATTCGTCAAGAACCCGTGCCCGAGACGAAGGGTGTACTCGCCAGCCATGGTCCCGCGGTTGTTGATCTGATTCACGCTGGAAGCTTCCGAGAGCGGAAACTCGATCGTTTGAAAACTCCCGTCGCGCGCGTTTCGAACGAATCCGTGAGTGTTGCCGAGCAGATCGATGAACGAACCGCAAGTCTGATCCAGGTCGTTGATTGAGAATGCAAACGTAGTTTGCGGCGCGGCATCTGGGTCTTCGAAGGCGTCAAAGACGCCGGCGCGCCTTATGAAACTGATGGCTTGGCAGTGCGGGCTCGGGCAGTGCGTACTTCCCAGATTGCCAAGATCATAGACACCACTGTTGTGACCGAGATTGTTGACGCCGGTCAACTGGGAATCGGGCACGCCCGGGAAGTCCACTGTAGTGTAGATCCCCGAAGGGCTTCGTCGAAAACCGTGGAGAACGTTATTGGAATCCCGGTAAGCTCCGACGATAACTCCCGCATCGTTGATGGAAAACGCGCTTGTCGCCGCAGCGGTCGGTGGATCGATCGTAACGAACATGCCTGTGTGTGTGCGCAAAAAGCCGTGTCCGTCCCAATGCGAATCAAAATAGTCGCCCACGGCATCACCCTTGTTGTTCATGCCGCGAACCCAAGAAAATTGGCTACCCGGCGGCGCGATGGGCTGAAATCGATAGGACAAGATCAACGGCTGAGCGCGACTGGACAGGCTTACATCTTCCGGGTTGGAGCGAGCGGGCAAGGTGGCGACAACGCTGTTGGTCGATGAATCGATTACCGAAACTGTGCCATCGCCAAAATTCGCTACGTAAGCTCGACCGTTGGGCGCCATAGCCAAGCCCCACGGACTGTTTCCCACGGTAATAGGGGTACCGAGATTGGTCTGGGAGGCAACATCCAGAACATCGACTGCATTGCCAGCAAAATTAGCAACGTACGCGCGTCGGCCATCGGGTGAGAAGCCAATACCACGGGGCAACGGACCAACCGGAATAGAGTTAACCACCATGTTTGTCGCGGTGTCGACAAGCTTTACCGAGGAGTCGCACTGCGAACTGACGAAGAGCAGGCGCCCCCCGCGAGCGAAGGCTGAATGAAAGGGCTCGCAGAAACCCGGGATCGTGGCGATAACTACATTCGACGCGGTGTCAAGCACGCTTAAACTGGCGCTCTCTTGGTTGGAGACATAGGCACGCGCACCATTCCCACTGAATGTCACCCAGATTGGCTCCGTGCCAGTCGCGATCGTACTGACAACTTGGTTCGTCGCCGTGGCTATGACCGACACCGTTCCATCAAATTGGTTGGTTGCATAAACACGCGTTCCGTCCGGACTTACAGCCACACTGATGGGACCATTACCGATCGGTATCTGCGCAATGGGCACATTGGTACTCGTATCGAACACGATCACTCTGGGTACGTCCCTGTCCGCAGCGTACATTCGATGGCCGTCGGGAGTTATGGCTACACCGTTGGCATTGTCTGGAAATGGCGCAGTGGCGATTACGGATTGGGTCGCAGTGTTGATTTCTGATATGCCTCCTCCTGCGGTGCTCACATAAACGATTGTCGGATTTTGCTGGCCGCTCTCGTCAGAAGCTTGGAGCGGAAGGTTGATGGTTATGAGAACTAAGAAACTCAGGACCGTCCCTACACGGCGATGGTGCGAACACAGCGTTCGACGAAGTGGCATGATTTGCTCCTCCAGTTTTGGATTTATCGAATACTGTTTGCGTTCGACACAAGCGACAAGACCCGAAATGGGGCGGCTTGTCGTGCCATGTCGCTTGGAGTTTTGCGTTCGATTTTTGTGAGGGGAAAGCGTCTGGCCTGATTGGACCTGATGTTGTTCCTAGAATTGCGCCTTGTCAAGGGAAGCATCACTGGGCCCGGGCGGGACTCAACTTCGACTGCAACCGAAACGATTCCTAGATCTGCTGTTTAAGCTCTCGCGTCCCCGACCATGGGTAATCGGGGAGTAGGTCAGCTGGGGAATCGCTCCCGCTCTTGCGGGTAAAGGCCGGCACCTATCTTGTAGATACCATTGGCCATACCGTGGGAACTCCAGACCCCTCTCCGGGGTCTATGTCTTTAGGAACGGATGTCTGTTTCGGGACGACCCTGGTGGAGCGTTGTAGCGAAGTTTGTTGTCAGCTTGGCCGCGCGAAAATCCTATAATACGGGGTGCGCCGTGAAAGTCACGGCGGGAGTAGCCACCTTGGGTGATCTGGCAAGTGCGATCGGAGCCCGCGCGCAAGAGGCCGCGATCGTAGCCGAGCTAAAAGCAGGATCTGAAGACGCGTACGCGTGGCTGATTGGTGAATTCCATCAGCCGATTTACGGATTGGTGTATCGCATATTGACCGATCCTGCGGACGCGGCGGACACCACGCAGGAAGTGTTCCTGAAGGTGTTTCGTGGGATGAAGCACTTCCACGGTGAGTCCAGCCTGAAGACATGGATTTACCGGATCGCAGTACACGAGGCATCGAATCGCCGGCGCTGGTGGTTTCGGCACAAGGCCCACGAAACATCGATGGAGCCTCTCGATAACGAGACCTCAGGTAGCTTGGCCGTAGGAGAGATGTTGATCGACGGTCGCGAGTCTCCGTTCGAAAGCATGGCGCACGAAGAAGTGCGCGCCCGGGTCGAACTCGAGCTGCGCAAAGTGCCTGAGCCGTATCGCAGCACCTTGATCCTGCGCGACCTGGAAGAGATGTCCTACGAAGAGATTGCCGAGATCACGCAAGTCTCGCTCGGCACGGTGAAGTCCCGTTTAACACGAGGCCGCGACGCTCTGAAGAAACGGCTGGTGGGTTATATCCGCGAAGCGGGATCGGAACTGGGTTTGCGAAGCCCGGACGAGCCAAGAAGAGTTCGCCGGATTGCTGGCGGGGAGGAAGTCGAGGTGACGTCATGAAGTGCGCCGAGGCTAAATTGATGTTCTCGCCGTACCTTGACGGAGCTGTTACCGGAACACAGATGCACAGTCTGAGCCGGCATTTGGAAGGCTGCTCAGATTGCAACCGGGAGTATGCGCTGCTCCGTCGTACTCAAGAAATGCTGGCCACTGTGAAACGACAGAAGGCTCCAGCGGATTTGCAGCTCAAGTTGCGCCTTGCGATCTCTCGCGAAGCTGCGCTAGCACGGCATTCTCGTCTTCAGGGCTTTTTCCTTCGTCTGGAAAATGCGATGCGTGCCTTTATGGTGCCGGCGACCGCTGGACTCGTGGCCGCGATCTTCATCTTCGCTTTCGTGATCGGCGCGACCATGTCTGAAGTGCAGGCTCGCAACACCAACGATGTTCCATTGATGCTCTATACAGGCCCGGAATTGCAGGAGTCTTCTTTCGCAACTACGGTCAGCGCCGTGAACGACGATTCGCTCGTCATCGAGGCCTTGGTCGACGCCAACGGCCGGGTTCAGGACTATCGGATACTTTCGGACTCCGATAATTCGCAGAAACTACTACCCGAAGTAAAGCGGATGCTGATTTTCACGACTTTCCGGCCAGCGATGTCGATGGGGCGTCCGACGGCGAGCCGCGCAGTCCTGTCGTTCGCGAAAATTAACGTTCGCGGGTAAGCGTGAGAGGGCCGGTTTCAGGGGCACCCTAACTGGGTTAACCCGAGCATTCCCTTGTGTTTGACCCACCGAGCCGAACCTCATAAACTAGGCTAGTATTCCCACAGTTTTTCCGTCCTGCTGGAGGACTTCCTGCGTTTTCGTTTTAGACGTTCGGCATGGGTCGCGTTCGTTGCCCTGATGGCTCAGGTGTGCTTCTCCCAGAACACCCCCAAGGTCACGTTAGACACCAGCGAGACGGTTTTCACGATTCTCGCCTCGATCAATGCCTGCGGCTACGACGACGAACTGACCGGCTCCGATCCGTTGCGAAAACAGATCCGATCAGAAGTTAACTTCGCCAGTCGCACGTCCGACGAGGCACTGCAAGCTACGAACGCAATGTGTCAGTTCTACCGTGAGCACATCAGGCCTGATCCCGGACGCAATCTCGCTCAGTATGTCTCCCTGAGCCTGTATCTCGAGGGTCCGCCCAATTTTGTTCCCAAGGTGGTCGAATCCGAAATGGCACCCGACGCCATGAACGTCGTCGGATTCGCACGATTGGCTGCCGTTTTCTATGAGAAAGCAGGGCTTCACGGCATCTGGCAAAGGCATCGCGACGCCTATGCGAGGCTGGCGGCTGGGTATCACGAACCCCTGTCGAAGATGGTGGCGACCACTGAGGTCTACTTGAAGCTGCCATCTGGTTACCTGGGACGGGGATTCACGGTTTTCCTAGACCCAATGGGAGCGCCGGGACAGGTGAACGCCCGCAACTATGGCAACGAGTATTATGTGGTGATCTCGCCGGGCGGTTCAGGTCTTAAGACCGATCAGATTCGTCACACATATCTTCACTACCTGCTTGATCCTTTGGCTTTAAAGTATCCGACATCCGTGAAACATCTGGAACCTCTACTGGAGTCTGTGAAGCGGGCACCCTTGGACGAAGGGTTCAAGACCGATATCTCTCTGCTGATCAACGAATGTCTGATACGCGCGATCGAGATCCGGACAGAAGGTACGAAAACCACGCCTGAGGCAGTACGGGCTGAAGACGTCCAGAAATCTACCGAACAGGGCTTTATCCTTACGCACTCTTTTTATGACGCGCTGGTCGCATTCGAAAAAGATCCTGCGGGCATTCAGAGCGACTATCCTGAATGGCTGACCAACATCGATCTCAAGAAGGAAGAAAAGCGCGCGGCCGACACGCAGTTCGCCAGCGTCGCAGCCCCGGAGCTTCTGCACTTTTCCAAACCGAACCAGAAGCGGCTACTGCAGACCGCAGAGAATTACCTTGCGGCAGGGGATCTCAAGACCGCGCAGGAATTGGCGGAACAGGCAATCAAGGAAAAGTCTGAAGATCAAGGTCGCGCGTTATTTATCCTGGCCCGAGTAGCGACGGCGAACCGCGACATGAGTGGCGCTACCGGCTACTTCGAGCAGGCGTTGAAAGTGGCTAAGGAGCCGAAAGTGATTGGGTGGTCGCACATCTATCTGGGGCGCATATACGATTTGAAAGAGCAACGCGAGACGGCACTCGATCATTATCGCGCTGCCTTGAGCACTGGTGGCATACTTCCAGACGTGAAGGCAGCGGCCGAGCGTGGTATACGCCAGCCTTACGAACCACCAGCCAGTCGTCAATAAGTTCTGAAAGCAAGCGCAAGAGACTGATTCTCCGCAGTCGAGAATCGGGATTCCCAAGGAGAGAGCATGAAGCAACTAGCAACGATTGTCGCGGTGTTGGTACTGGCCACCTGGAGTGTCGCGCAGGCGGATAAGCCCGCCACCCAGAATCCACCCGCGGGACAGCAGGCAGCACCCGCTCCGGCCGGCAAGCGGCCTCCCCAGGCGAAAACACAGGCGGAATTTGACGCCTACAAGACGGCTAACGCTCTCACTGATCCGGCGGCGCAGGAAAAGGCTGCCGACGATTTCGCCGCGAAGTTTCCCGATAGCGAATTACGCGTGATCCTCTGGAAGACCGTGATGCACAACTATCAGCGCACCGGAAATTCCGACAAGACGGTGGAAACGGCACGCAAGGGGCTCGCAATCGACGGCGATGATCCGGAGTTGCTGGTAACTGTAGCCGGCGAACTCGCCGAGAAGACACGCGATACCGACCTCGACAAGGACCAGCGACTCGACGAAGCCATGAAGATGGCACAGAAAGCATTGCAGACGGTCGACACCGACGTTGCAATACCGGCAAACACTCCTCAGGAGCAGATCGACGCTTACAAGGGCCAGTTGCGCTCCTTCGCGTATTCGATCATCGGAACCCTTGAATTCAAGAAAGACAATTTTACCGGCGCAGAAACTGACCTGCGGAAATCGATTGATGCATTTCCCTCACAGCCAGATCCTGTCGTCGTACTTCGGCTGGCCATTTCACTCGATCGTCAGGGCAAATATCAGGACGCTCTGAAAGAGGCGAACCGGGCAGTCGAGCTTACGCAGGACGGGACCGGTGCTGGAAAACTGGCTCGCCAGGAGCGTGACCGGCTCACGCAGCTTGTACCTGGGGCGGCAAAGGCGGGAGATCAACCGAAATAAACGCTAATTCCGCTCGTAGCGCAGTCCGCTGATAGTAGCTGTCAGTTCCCTCCCCCCAAAGAAAGCGAGCGGGGAGGCCGCTGCTCAACAACTCATGAAAGCGAGAGAAATTGCGGCCCTGGAAGGACAGCTGGGATATCACTTTCAGCATCCTGAACTGATTGATCAGGCGCTGACTCACAGCTCGCAAGCGCGCGAGCTTGAGGCTCTGCAGCCGTCAAAGGACGGCTTAAAACCTCAAGACAACGAACAACTGGAATTCCTGGGCGACACGGTCCTCGCGCTCGTCACCAGCGAAGAACTTTTTCGGCGATTCCCTAACTTTCGCGAGGGTGAACTCTCGAAGTTGCGCGCACACCTCGTCAGCGAGCGGCATTTGATCCGAGTGGCGCAAACGCTTGAGCTTGGTCACTACCTGCGATTAGGGCGCGGCGAGGAAAAAAGTGGCGGTCGAGGAAAGACAGCGCTGTTGGTGGATGCACTCGAGGCGGTGCTGGCGGCTATTTATCTGGATGGCGGTCTGGAGGCCGCGCGAAAATTCATCCTTGACAGCGTCGTTGTACCGGAGCTGGAGCGCATGAACCCCGGCAGCAGCGGCGTGCCAGTGATGGACTTCAAATCTGCGCTGCAGGAATCATTGCAAGCGATGAGCCGTCCGCAGGCATCTTATGTACTGGTGAAGGAAACCGGCCCTGAGCACAACAAGACGTTTACGGTTGAAGCGAGGCTGCATTCTCTGACAACAAAAGGCAAAGTGGAATTCACGGGGCGCGCGGAAGGGTCTACGAAAAAGAAAGCCGAGCAGGACGCCGCCCGCCAGGTGCTCGATTATCTTTCCTCGCTGGTTGCGGTGGCCGAGGTGAAGGAAAATGAGAAGGAACCTCCCGCCACTCGCTGATCAGCATGACCACGAATCCCAATCCGAAAGATGCCGGCACCGACTGGCTGACTTCAATCCAGTCGCTGCTTGGAACGGTGGTCATTGCCGTCTTTGTCATCACCTTCATCGTGCAAGCCTTCCAGATACCGTCTGAGTCGATGGAGAACACGCTGTTGATCGGCGACTACCTGCTGGTCGACAAGCTGTGTTATGGCGGTGGCGGAATCGCAGACCACATCATCCCCTATCGCCAGATTCGCCGTGGCGACATCATCGTGTTCCACTATCCGGTCAATCCTTCGCAACATTTCGTGAAGCGTGTCGTTGGAGTGCCGGGCGATCGGATCCGCCTGGTGAAGAAGCGGGTTTTCATCAACGGCATTCCTCTGAAGGAGCCGTACGTTCGCTATTTCAAACTCGACGCCAATCCCTTTCGCGATGACTTCCCGCGGCTGGATTTTCTGGACCCCGGCATCAACTCGGAGTGGTGGCTGTCGATGCCTAAATTGGTGGAAGATAACCAGCTTATCGTCCCCGAAGGACACTACTTCGCGATGGGCGACAATCGCGACGACAGCCTCGACAGCCGTTACTGGGGCTTCGTACCGCGCGAAAATATCATCGGGCGGCCGCTGTTAATTTACTGGTCAATACGCAATCCAGAGAGTGAAATCGCCCTGGGCTCGCCATCATTAGGCGACAGGCTTTATCATTTCGCTTACGCGGTTACGCATTTTTTTCAAATCACTCGTTGGGATCGTACGTTCCGGCTGGTTAGTTGACGCAGTTAACTTGATCTACCAGGAACCGAAAATTGGCGAAGAAAGACAACACCCCGGAAGAAAAACCGCGCGAAACAACGGTTGAGTTTCTCGCTTCCTTGGCAGCAGTGCTGGTCACGGGCCTTTTCATCATCACATTCATCCTCCAGGCATTCGAGATCCCGTCGAGTTCCATGGAGGACACACTCCTCATCGGCGACCACGTCTTCGTCAATCGCGAACAGTTCGCTCCAAAAACATCCTGGATGCCGATCTTGCCGTATCGCGACATCAAGCGGGGAGACATCGTCGTTTTCCTTTCGCCCGCCGAGCCGGGGCTTTATGTCGTGAAGAGAATCATCGGAATTCCGGGCGACCGGATCCACCTCATCGACGGCGCGGTGTATCGAAATGGCGAAAAGCTCAACGAGCCCTATGTCATGCATAAAGGACCCATCGCTTACGATCCGTATCGCGACAACTTCCCGGCCGTACCGCCCTCTGAGACCTACAACGTCTCTCCCGAGTGGCAGCTGCTCATGCGCACTCATATTGAAGGACAAGACATTGTTGTCCCGAAGGACGGCTATTTCGGGATGGGGGACAATCGCGACGTCAGCCTCGACAGCCGGTATTGGGGTTTCATCCCGAAAGAGAATGTCATTGGGCGGCCAATGTTCATTTACTGGTCGTTCAACACCCCGGCGGACCAGTATCGGCGTACTGACTTCAGCGAGCGCATCGGCTTCCTCGCGCATGTTGCGCTTCATTTCTTTGACGAGACCCGTTGGCGCCGTACATTTCGGATAGTGCAGTGAGTTTCCTTCGTTCAAGACGCGGCATCGCGGCAGTGTGCGCAACAGTGCTGCTTGCCATGTTTGTCGTAAGGCCGGGCGCATCCCGGCTTAAAACCCGCATTGCCAACTCCATCGGGAACGCCCTGCAGCGCCGTGTAGAAATTGGTGGCGTTCACCTCAGACTGCTTCCCCGGCCCGGTTTCGACCTCGAAAATTTCGTCGTTCAGGACGATCCGGCGTTCGGCGCGGAGCCGGTCTTGCGGGCCGGAGAAGTCAGCGCATCCTTGCGTTTGAGTTCCCTGCTCCGCGGCCATATCGAGATATCCCAGCTCAGCTTGACCGAGCCTAGCCTGAATCTCACCCGCACAGCAGACGGCCATTGGAACATCGAGAATCTTCTGGAGCGGACCTCTGCCACGGCAGTTGCGCCAACCTCGAAAACTGCGCGCGAATCGCGTCCGGCATTCCCCTACATTGAAGCCGATCGCGGGCGCATCAATTTCAAACTTGGCCCGGAGAAAAAACCCTTTACTCTGACCGACGCGGATTATTCCTTTTGGCAGGATTCGGAGAATACGTGGGGAATGCGGCTCAAAGCGAGGCCCACCCGCACCGATCTCAGTCTGAGCGACACCGGTCAATTGAGAATCAACGGCGCCTGGCAGAGAGCAAGCACTCTTCGCGAGACTCCTGTCAAATTCGAAGTTCAATGGGAAGGAGCGCAGCTTGGACAAGTCACCAAATTTTTTACGGGAAAGGATCGAGGCTGGCGCGGCGGGATTTCCGCAACCGTAGAGTTGGCTGGCACTCCTGCCGATTTAAGTGTTCGCAGCGACGCAATGCTCGAAGACTTCCGCCGTTACGACCTCCTTGGTGGCGGCCAGCTCACGTTGCATACTCACTGCGAGGCCCACTACAGCACGGTCGACCGAGGGCTTCATCAGATTTTCTGCCAGACTCCGGCGGGTGATGGTGCGGTGGCTGTTTTAGGGGAAGTTCGTAACGTACCGGGACCCCGCGAATACGAGCTCAAACTTGCTGCGGATAGGTTCCCGGCGCAGTCGTTGCTCGCCTTGATTCGCCACGCAAAAAAAGATCTGCCCGATGACTTGCTGGCGACGGGTGCACTGGCGGCGGAGTTTAACCTGCGGAACGAAGCGACTTCGCCAATCCCGCAACTCACAGGCAATGGCCAGATAAGCGATTTGCGAATTCGTTCCAGTTCGGCGAAGGCCGAACTCGCGCTTGGTACAGTACCGTTTTCGGTTGCAGAAACAACCGTCGAGACGAAGAAGTCTCACGTGGTGCGTTCCGCGGCGGCGACTGATTCGCACCTAGCGAAACTTCTCATTGGTCCATTCCCGCTGAAACTCGGACGCCCGGCACCCGCCACAGCGCAAATATTGATCAGTCCCGCCAGCTATGACGTTGCTGTGAATGGCGAGGCGGACATCCCGCGCATTCTGCAAGTCGCGCGGACCATCGGGTTGCCCGCGATCAATCCGCGCACAGATGGATGGGCGAAGCTCGATCTGCACGTCTCTGGACCATGGACTGGATTTGCCAGTCCCAGGACAACGGGCACGGCTCAGTTACATGCTATTCGCGCAGAGTTACGGGGAGTGCAAGCACCCGTCGAGATCTCTTCCGCGACCGTGAACCTCGCGGAAAACGGCGTTCGCGTTGACTCTGTTTCCGCGTCACTGGCAGGATCGCACTGGATCGGGTGGCTCTCGTTCCCACGCATGTGCGCGACTCCGCTTACTTGCCCAGTGGAGTTCAACTTGCACTCCGACGAACTCATCATGGCCCAATTGACCGACGCATTCCGGCCGCATCCTGCGAAGAAAAAGTGGTACGGCCTGCTGTCCGACGACACGCCTGCCCCGCCGACGTTTCTCGCGCAGATGAAGGCAACCGGGAAGGTAACCGCCAATCGCGTCGTTTTGAGTTCGGTCGTCGCCACGCGCGCTTCCGCAAACATCACAAAAGACGGCGGTCGCCTCGACATTTCTGATTTGCGCGCTGATGTGCTCGGCGGCCAACATCGCGGCGAGTGGCACGCCGACTTTTCCGCGAGTCCTGCGAAGTATTCGTTGTCCGGCCTTATGCGCGGCGCATCTCTGGCTCAACTCGCCGCTGCGATGCATGATGACTGGATTACAGGAACTGCCGACACTGCCTACAAAATCGAAACCGCCGGACGCGACCGCGATGACCTCACGCAGTCGGCGAAGGGCACTCTTGATTTCGAGATGCAAGAGGGGACCCTCCCTCACATCGCCCTTACCAACGGTGAACTAAAAGTTCGCCACTTCTCCGGACGGCTCACTCTTGCAGACGGCCATATCGAGATGCAAGACGGCAAATTGCAATCTCCTACAGCGACCTATGCAGTTACCGGCAGGGCCACACTGACGCGCGACCTGGAATTCAAGCTGCTCCAGGACGGGGCGTCCACCATCCTGGTAACGGGAACGATCGCGGACACACAAGTGGAGTTCTCGCGGCGCATTGAGACGCGCGCCGAACTCAAGCAGTAACCGCGTACTCCTCTCGAAGCGGCCAACAAACGAAATCTTCTCCACCAGGCGAGGCGGATTCGGCCTCTCTGGTTTTCTGTCATAATCGCCTTGAAGCATGATTTTCTCCTACCTATCTTTTCGGGCCACGATGCAACAGTGGGGATTGTGGCCGACCGGAAGGTTGGCACGAGGTGCGTGGTACTCCCTCGCCCTAGCGGTACTCCTTTTTGTTTTGCAAACAATCTTGGCAGCGTTCAAGTCGTCCTGGGGCCAAAGCCTTGGTGGGTGGGTCGGATTTCTCAGCTCTATTTCGATTCTCTTCTTCACAATCCTGGGATTCCGCTGGCTGAAGGCGAAAATTCTGTGGCGCCTGCGGAACCGGTTGATTGTCACCTATATGTTCATTGGCGTTGTGCCAACGCTTTTGCTGATCGCGATGGCCTCTGCAACCTTGTACCTTTTGGCCGGACAGTTCGCGAACTTCATCGTCACCTCTGAAATCCACCTGCAATTGCACAGCGTAGAGGCGGTCAATTCGGCGATTGCGCACGAAATGGCGTCGCGGTTAGAGCGAGGAGAAGCTCCGAACGTAGAACTTCTTCAGCGTCTGCGGAAAACGGAAGCGATTTGGAAGGATCGGCAGGTCTGCGCCTGGTACGGAAACAAGCTTCTCCCCGTTTGTGGCAATGGAGACCATCAGCAACCCTTTGCGTTCCCGGCATTCATTCACGGGCAGTTCGATGAAATTGTGCGAGATCATGGCGAACTTTATCTTCGCGCCGCTACCGTGGTGCCTCTGCGCACTGAAAAACTGATGGTGGTTTCTTCTGAGGCTCTGGATGAAGACCTTGTAAAGGAGATTGCGAACAATCTCGGCGAGATCACTCTCTATCAAACTGGCCTTCAGATACAGGGCTCCTCTGACGGTTCCACCAGCAGCACTGGGGGTGTGGGCAACAATAGCTCCAAAGGTGAAACGACTATCACCCTCGACAGTCATGGGCGACCGGTCGAAACTAACTCAGAGCCCTTGCGCTCAACCTTTACGGCCGGATCCGTCCCTGCTGCAGCCAGCGCGATGGATCGCCAGATTACGTTCGGTACTCCGCTCCCGGTGATCAATTGGGAGACGGGTGAGCACGAACTTCGAGAACCGCTGGTTCGCGTCCAGACGCGACCATCAGTTCTGTACAGCCGATTGTTCGCAGCGCTTGGTGACTTTGCAAAAGGCGTTGAGTTGATCATGTTGAGTACCGCGATTGTTCTCGCGGTCATCGAACTCCTTGCACTGATCATTGGCGCCAGCCTCACTCGCTCTATTACTAGCGCCGTTGCCCAGCTCTACCGTGCTACCCAACACGTGGACCGTGGAGATTTCAGCCATCGGATTCCTGTGAAGTCGAAGGATCAGTTAGCCGAGCTGGCAAACTCCTTCAACAGCATGACTGCGTCCATCGAGAGGCTCGTTCTCGAGCAGAAGGAGAAGCAGCGTCTCGAGAACGAACTCGCGATCGCGCAGGAAGTTCAGGCACAGCTCTTTCCCCGCGAGATCACGCAACTCGAATCACTTGAGGTTCACGGATTCTGCCGCCCGGCTCGAACTGTAAGCGGAGACTACTACGATTTTGTCACGATCAGTTCGGACAAGATGATCTTCGCCGCCGGCGACGTGAGCGGGAAGGGAATTTCCGCCGCATTGCTGATGGCAACGATTCACTCCGCGGTGCGTGCCTACAGTATCGAAGGCATTCCGATCTTGCGTGAGTCGGTTGCCGTCGGAATGGCTGCCGGCGGAGAGGTCGCGCTCGCGTCCGGTTCCGACGGTGCCGAAGTATCGCCCGCCCTCTTACTCTCGCTGCTCAATCATCAGCTTTACGAGAGTACGCCCCAGGAAAAATACGCCACACTGTTTTTAGGGATCTACGACGGCCGCACGCGGAAACTGACGTACAGCAATGGCGGCCATCTACCACCCATAGTGATCAGCGACGACGGTTCCATCCGACGACTGGACCAAGGCGGCACTGTCGTCGGACTATTCGACAACCTTTCTTTCGACGAAGCGACTGTCCACCTGAGAGACAACGACATCATCCTTGCCTACAGCGACGGTGTGACCGAGCCTGAAAACGATTTTGGCGAGTTTGGCGAAAGTCGCCTGATCGACCTCGTGCGCGAGAACCGCGAACTCCCTCTCACGGAAATTACAAACCTCGTGACGGCGGCCGTCGACGACTGGATCGGTGACAAGGAACAACCCGACGACATAACTCTGGTTCTTGCGCGAGCTCGATAGGATCAGAAAAGGTGGGGTGGGAGGGCGGTGTAGCACCGCCATCTCCGGGATTTCTCCCGGCGCATTACTGAAGCTATGCTACCCCCGCATTATGGCTGCGGCGCGTTGAAGCAGCCGCTCACAGCGTCAAAATCCGAACAGGCTTACTACGGAACAACCGCCCCGCCGCAGAGAACGGTTCTGCAGTTCAAGCATCAGTCACACCTGGAGGAGGGAATGCTGCTAACAACGCAACGTACAAAGAAGAGAACTGCTCACTGCTGGGTGCTGCTCCTGACTAGAGACTGAGATGCGCAGGTCGTTGACGGATCGGTTATTTCCCACGAACGGATTCAACACAGCAAGCGCAGAATAGGCGATCGGCGCAGAATTCACCTGTAGTTTCGCCAGAACCGGAGTGTGTCCATCGCGGAACGCGGTATCTGGCAGATCAACCTGGGAAAGGATCAGGATGAGGGCAAGGAGAAATAGCTCGAAAAGCAGCAAAGCCCAGGGCCAGCGTGTCATGGTCGCGCCCAAAAACAGGTGCCAAAGCTGCTTTATTCAAGACCACGTGTCGAGCTGCGAACCCCAATATCCATGGCCTCGGAAGGGCATCCCTCGCGGCCTTCAAGCAACCATATCGGGTTACGATCTCATACGCTCCGACGTGATCCCTAGCGCCAAAGAACGCCATATCGCTGCGTCGGAGAACACCGAACTCGCCAGGTGAAAGCTTACATGCAGTTGTGAGCTATCTCACCTTTGCACGTGGCTGGAGTCACTGCCACACTTCTGTCGGCGTCATGTAATGAGCTACGGGTTGGCGTCCATTTGGCCTGCCCACGGGCTCCCCAAGCCCTATCGAGGAAAAGAACCCATGATCGACAATCATGACCTGATGAAGTGCCCGCTATGCGAGGGGCATGGAGAAGTCCGTCATGCTGGCGGGGTGCTCCTGAACCGTCTGGAAGACTCCGTCTTAGTCCAAGCCGAACCGACTCCAGACCCGACTGAATTACAGGAAGTCGGAGTCAGCAATCGCACACAACGCGACTTTCAGAAGGATGTTCACAGCTGGAATCCGCAGCTGTCGATATGGCGAAGGAGCCCAAAGGAGTAACGCCCGGTACCCATCGGAAGTTCATGCCTGCGCACAGGGAACAACCGGGTGCAGCCGCCCTATGTCGAAAGGTGTAGAGTTACTGACCGCAGCCCTAACGGATTTGAGGAGGTTATTCATATGAGCGTAAGTACGCTGACTCCGTCCGAGACAAGAACCTCGGGCGATTACATTGAACAAGTCATGACTCAGGTGAAGGCGAAGAATCCCGCCGAGCCTGAATTTCACCAGGCTGTGCAGGAAGTATTCGATTCACTTCGCCTCGTCCTGCAACGGCATCCGGAGTATCGCGAGGCCCGCATTCTGGAGCGCATTGTCGAGCCCGAGCGCGTCATCATGTTCCGGGTTCCCTGGTTCGACGATCAGGGAAAGATTCAGGTCAACCGAGGCTTCCGCATCGAGATGAATAGCGCGATCGGCCCCTACAAAGGCGGCCTGCGCTTCCATCCGTCCGTGACACTCGGCATTTTGAAGTTCCTCGCATTCGAACAGGTATTCAAGAACTCGCTGACCACGCTGCCCATGGGCGGCGGCAAGGGCGGATCAGACTTTGATCCCAAGGGCAAAAGCGATAACGAAGTGATGCGGTTCTGCCAGAGTTTTATGACTGAACTCTATCGCCACCTCGGCCCCGACACAGACGTTCCGGCTGGTGACATCGGCGTGGGCGGTCGCGAAATCGGCTTCCTGTTCGGCCAATACAAACGGCTCGCCAACGAATTCACGGGGGTGCTCACGGGCAAAGGTCTGAATTGGGGTGGCTCGCTGATTCGTCCGGAAGCGACCGGCTATGGCTGCGTGTACTTTGCGGCCGAGATGTTGAAGACGCGCAAAGAGACGCTGGAAGGCAAGCTCTGTCTGGTCTCAGGCAGCGGGAACGTGTCTCAATACACCATCGAAAAGCTGCTGGATCTCGGCGCAAAGCCGCTCACAGTTTCCGATTCCAATGGCGTGATCTGCGATCCCGATGGCATCGATCGCGAGAAACTAGCCTACATTCTGGATCTCAAGAACAATCTCCGTGGACGCATTCGCGAATACGCCGAGAAGTTCAAGAGAGCCATCTTCATCCCGACCGACATCAAGTCGGATCACAATCCCCTGTGGAACATCAAGGCGGATTGCGCATTCCCGAGTGCCACGCAGAACGAAATCAACGCCAAGGATGCCGCGAACCTGATCACCAACGGCGTGAAAGTTGTGGCCGAGGGCGCGAACATGCCAAGCACCCTGGAGGCTACGAAGCTGTTCCTCGAGGCCGGTGTTCTCTACGGTCCCGCGAAGGCCGCGAATGCCGGCGGCGTCGCAACGTCTGGACTCGAGATGGCGCAAAACAGCGCTCGCTTGAGCTGGACGCGTGAGGAAGTCGATGATCGTTTGCACAAGATCATGATCGCGATTCACAAGAACTGCTTCGAAACGGCCGAGACGTACGGCACCCCGGGCAATCTCGTGAATGGCGCCAACATCGGCGGCTTCCTGAAAGTCGCTAATTCCATGCTGGACCAGGGCCTCGTCTAGGCTCTCGTCAGGCAACAATCCGGGCGGGGTGGACGAATTCCTCCCCGCCTGTTTCTATATGGGGATACCAGCGAGGCTCGTGCCATGAGCGTCAAGTTCGCACCCGACGCTGAGATCGACGCGCAGCGGCTCTTTGAGGGTTTTGAGAACCTCATGCCCTTCCGTGTGCGCGACATCTTGCTGGTTTCCAGCCTGTACGACTCCTTCATCCTGCGCGAAGACGGGCGACTCAACGAATTGCTGATAGGCGAATCGCTGGATCTGAACCTGCAACAGATTCCGGGCATCACACAGGTTTCCACGGGCGCGGAGGCCCTTGCTATCGCCCGCTCCAACTCCCGCTTCAACCTGATTGTCACCAATCTCCAGGTTGGTGACATGGATGCCGCGCGGCTGGCGCGCGAGATCAAGAAGTCCGGCCTGGATATTCCTGTTGTTGTTCTTGCCTATGACTATCGCGAACTGAAGAACTTCGTTGCGAAGAAAGATGTCAGCGATATCGAACGCGTTTTCCTGTGGCAAGGCAACGTGCGCATGCTGATCGCGATCGTCAAATACATCGAGGACAAGCGGAACGCGCAACACGATACAGCGGCGATCGGCGTCCCCGTAATCCTCGTTGTCGAAGACAACATCCGCTACTACTCATCGTTTCTCCCCGTCATCTACACCGAGCTGATCACGCAATCACGGCGCGTCATCCGCGAAGGCATCAATGTCGCGCACAAGCTTCTGCGCATGCGCGCACGCCCGAAAATCCTGTTGGCGTCTTCCTACGAAGAAGCAGAAGAACTCGTCGCGAAATACCAGGACTATTTGCTCGGCGTGGTCTCCGACGTAGAGTTTCCGCGCAACAAGCAGCTCAGCGCAGAAGCCGGTTTCGAACTCGCGCGCATGATCCGCGAGGCAGTTCCCGATGTCCCGATTGTTCTGCAATCGAGTCGCACACAGTTTCGATCGCGGGCCCACAGCGAGGGACTTGCTTTCTTGCGTAAACGTTCGCCAACGTTGTTAGCGGACCTCCGACGGTTGCTCAAGGAACAATTCGGGTTTGGGGATTTCGTCTTCCGGCTCGCCGACCGCAGCGAAGTCGGCCGTGCGGGCGATCTGGGCGCTCTGGAAATGGCTCTGCAGGAAGTGCCCGCCGAGAGTCTTGCTTACCACGCGCAAAGCAATCATTTTTCGCACTGGCTGATGGCCCGGACCGAGTTCGCCCTTGCCCAGAAACTGCGCCCACGGAAAGTCTCAGATTTTGCCAGCACCGAGCACCTGCGGCGTGATCTGATCCAGTCGATTGCCGATTATCGCAGCGAACAAAGCGATGTCCTGATTGGCGACTTCAGTCCGAATGCTCTTGCATCGACCGACGCGTTCTTCCTTCGCATCGGCAATGGCTCTCTGGGCGGGAAGGCGCGAGGCCTTGCGTTCATGCGGCATCTCCTTCACCGGCACCGGTTGCCTGCCCAATTTTCCAGCATCCGCATCACCGTGCCCCCTGCGGTTGTCCTGGCGACCGACGTGTTCGACCGCTTTCTCAGCGACAACAACCTGGCGGACTTCGCTCTGAACTGTACCGACGATCAGGAGATCGAGCAGCGCTTCCTGGAAGCCTCGCTTCCCGCGCAGGTTCGCGACAGCCTGCTCGAATTCCTCGGCGGAATTCGCTATCCTCTCGCGGTGCGTTCGTCGAGCCTTCTGGAGGATTCGCAATACCAGCCGTTCACCGGCGTTTACGAGACCTTCATGCTGGCCAATGACGAGTCAGATCTTTCGGTTCGGCTCGAGCGGTTGATGGAAGCGATCAAGCGCGTGTATGCCTCAACATTCAGCCAACACGCAAAAGCTTATGTGCGCGCCACACCGTATCGACTGGAAGAAGAAAAAATGGCCGTGATCCTTCAGCAGGTAGTTGGGACGCGGCATGGTGAGCGCTTTTATCCAGATTTTTCGGGGGTAGTTCGATCGCACAACTTCTATCCAGTGCCTCCAATGAAATACGAAGATGGGGTGGCCGCGGTCGCGTTCGGCCTGGGACGCGCGGTTGTCGATGGTGGCAAGTGCCTGATGTTCTGTCCGCGCTACCCTCGCAACATCCTGCAGTTCTCCTCGGTAGAGGACATTCTGACCAACTCACAATCCGAGTTTTGGGCTCTCGCGATGAATCACAAAGAGAGTCATGATCCCGAGCCTGCCGCCGCCCTCCGGGAAGCACGATTTGGCCTGAACGCCGCCGAAACGGATGGGACACTTTACTCGGTGTGTTCGACGTACTCTGCGGATAATCACGTAGTGTACGACGGCGTAAGTCGTCCCGGGTCGCGCGTTGTCACCTTCGCGCCGATTCTGAAGTACGACCTCTTTCCTTTAGCTCCGCTGCTCGACCAACTGATGTTCATCGGCGAAGATGCATTCGGGCGTCCTGTGGAGATCGAGTTTGCGGTCCGCCTGCCACAACAGCCCGGCGAACCCGCCGATTTTGGCTTCCTGCAAATCCGACCGCTGGTGCTCTCGCGCGAAGGGGAAGCATTGCTGATCGACGATGTCGATCGTGCCAGCATTGTCTGTCAAAGCTGCCAGGTGCTGGGCAACGGCCGCATCTCGGATCTCTGCGATGTCATCGTCGTTGACTTTCATCGATTCGAGCGTGCGCGCAGTGCCGATGTCGCACGAGGGGTAGCGCAGTTCAACGCGAAGCTTAACGCCGAAGGTCGCCCGTATCTCCTGATCGGCGTGGGCCGCTGGGGTTCAACGGAGCCGTGGCTCGGCATCCCCGTGGCTTGGGACGAGATCTCGGGTGCGCGCGTGATCGTTGAAGCAGGCTTCCGGGATTTCCGTGTCACCCCCTCGCAGGGCAGCCATTTCTTCCAGAACCTTTCAGCCTTCCAGGTCGGCTACTTCACCGTGAACCCTGATGCGGGCGAAGGCTTCATCGATTGGGAATGGCTTGGCACAAGCCTGGCGGTGGAGGAAGACGGTTGCGTTCGACACTTGCGTTTCGCGGCTCCTCTCACCATTGTCATGAACGGCAAGACCAGTGAGGGTCTGATTCTGAAGCCCCAGTACAATGGGTAGCGCGCGAGTTCCCCCGAATTCCGGTATTTCCCCGCCAACTTCCGTGATACCACTCTCAACTTCGCGTGACACATGTCACAGCCCGTGGGCAAAAGCCTTCGACACAATGGTGGGTAAGCTACTCGCGGGGTGCCGGTGTTCAAAATTGTTCACGCTGCCTTTATCGCCCCTGGAATCAAGCGCTTCGTCATTGAAGCTCCAAGAATCGCCAAGAAGCAGAAACCAGGACAGTTCGTCATCCTTCGCCTCTACGAGCAGGGAGAACGGATTCCCCTCACCATCGAGCGCTCTGATCCCAGCCAGGGCACGATCAGCATGGTGGTGCAGTCGGCTGGAAAAACCACTCACTTTCTGAACTGTCTCGAAACTGGCGACCACATTCTCGACGTGGTTGGCCCACTCGGTAAGCCGTCAGAGACCGCGAAATTCGGCACCGTGGTCGTAATGGGCGGCGGCGTTGGAACCGCCATGGCCTACCCGACGGCCGCGGCACTGAAGAGCGCGGGCAATCGAGTGATCTCGATCGTCGGCGCGCGCAATAAGGACTTGGTCATCCTCGAACGCGAGGTTGGTGAAGTCAGCGATGAATTGCTGATCACGACCGACGACGGGAGCTACGCAGAAAAAGGATTCGTCACCGACAAGTTGCGACAACTCATTGCGAGTGGCGAACGCATCGATCTGGTGCTCGCGGTAGGTCCAATTCCGATGATGAAAGCGGTCGCCGACGTAACACGCGAACACGGCATCCGCACCATCGTCAGCCTGAACCCCATCATGATCGACGGCACAGGCATGTGCGGGGGCTGCCGCGTGCTCGTCGACAGCAAAAGCGAATTCGCCTGTGTTGACGGCCCACAATTCGATGCGCACCGGGTCAATTTCGAGGTGCTGATCCAGCGCAATGCGATGTATCGCGAAGCAGAACGCAGGTCGATGGATGGGTTCCGCCAGCTAGGCGCAGTCAAACTAAAAGCGCTACGCCAGGAACTGGAGCACGCTTGCACTCTGAATGGAGGCCGTCGATGACGCCTCCTGTAAAAACCCCGTCTCTGAATCCTTTATCCCTGAAAGAACGGATGAAAGTTCCGCGCCAACACATGCCGGAACAAGACGCCCATTGGCGCGCGACAAACTTCACCGAGGTGAACCTCGGTTACTCGGTCGAACTCGCCCGACAAGAAGCAGCTCGCTGCCTCGAATGCGCAAAACCGGCCTGCACTGACAAATGCCCCGTCGGTGTCAAAGTTCGCGAGTTCGTGCAGCTGATCGTCGCCGGACACTTCATGGCTGCCGCAGCCAAGATTCGCGAAGACAACGTGCTTCCTGCCATCACCGGCCGCGTCTGCCCGCAGGAAGATCACTGCGAAGGCGGCTGCCTCATGGGAAAGAAAGTGCAATCGCTCGGAATCGGCTATCTGGAACGTTTCGTCGCCGACTACGAGCAGCAGCACTTGGATTTCAGCCAGATCCGGAAAGTCGCCTCAACGGGCAAAAGAGTCGCGATTGTAGGCAGCGGGCCGTCGGGACTCACAGCCGCCGGCGACCTCGTTCAAAAAGGGCACCAGGTCCGCGTGTTCGAGGCGCTTCACGAAATCGGCGGCGTTCTGGTTTACGGGATTCCCGAATTTCGCCTTCCGAAGAAAATCATCCGCGAGCAGGTCGATTACATGCGTGCCATGGGTGTTGAGTTCGAGACCGACGTCGTCGTCGGCCGCACCGTCACCATCGACGAACTCATGAATGAAGAAGGCTACGATGCCGTTTTCATCGGCACCGGCGCGGGCTTGCCCCAGTTCATGGGCATCCCGGGTGAACATCTCAACGGCGTCTATGCGGCAAACGAATTTCTGACGCGTATCAACCTGATGCACGCTTACGAATTTCCCCACTACGACGAACCCGTGGTCGACCTGATCGGCAAGAACGTCGCCGTGATCGGGGGAGGAAACACCGCACTCGATGCGATTCGCTCCGCTCTCCGCCTGGGTGCCAGGAAAGCTTATGTCCTGTATCGACGAAGTGAAAGCGAAATGCCCGCGCGCGCCGAAGAAGTCAAACATGCGATGCAGGAGGGCATCGACTTCCAAGTGCTGACCGCGCCGGTCGAATTCCTTTCCGACGGCAAAGGCTGGCTTAAGTCCGCGCGTTGCGTTCGCATGGAACTCGGCGAGCCCGATTCATCCGGCCGCAGACGCCCCGTTCCCCTGCCCGGATCCGAATTCGAAATCCCGCTCTCGGTGGCAGTCATGGCGATCGGCACCAGCGCGAATCCGATTGTCCAGAGCACGACGCCCGGTCTTGCGACGAACAAACGCGGGTACATCCAGGCGGACGAGAGCACCCAGCGTACGTCGCGCGTAGGTGTCTTCGCGGGAGGTGACATCGTTACCGGAAGCGCCACGGTGATCCTCGCTATGGGTGCAGGACGCCGCGCCGCGAAATCAATTCACGAATACTTGACGACTGGAGTCTGGTAGTGAACGGAAGTCTAACTTCCGTCGAGGTGCGAGATGAGTGAAAACCTATTGTTCTCCGCGTTCGATCCAATTCGGGTCGATGCACCAAACCGATGCGACGTGTGCGCCTCGAAAGCGCCTGTTTTTCGCTATGAGTGCGATATCGACGCAAGCGTAGGGCACTCCGTTAGTGGCTTCTGTTGCCGGGCATGTGCGGGCAAAATGCTCGATCGGCTGCAACGTTTCGAATCGCAGACCTGGGCTGAGGAGGAAGCATCCCTTCAAACCGAAGATATTGATATCAGCGATTTGAAACACCGCCGCCTTGCTACTTTCGGCAAATAGTTACGAGCCGAATTGAAAAAACGCCACGCCATCGATCAAGTATTCCAAAAGAAAGGCGACCGACTTGCGCCGGCCGCCCCTCCCATCAGGAGGTCTCGACTCCGTTCGTTGATTGCTAGACGATCTTACAAACTAGGTCTGGGATAGACCAGATCACTTAGGGTCGTACTCGCAATAGAGCGAAATGCTCGGATTAAGTTGGCGGAAATACGGGCCCTCGTTCAGCGTTCCTTCCGCAACACCACCTGGACTTTGTCCGTCACCTGCTGTCCCTTCTCCATGCCGCCGATCACCACCATGCCTGCCGAGATCTCGATCAAGCCGCGATGGTCCATGGTCGGATTTGGAGTGTCTTCCGTATCCATCTCCCATTGCAGATCTTTCACATTGAAATCGAAGGTCGTCGACACGGGTTCGGCGGGTTGCCCATCGTAGCCGATGCCGTTGTAGTCATACGGATTGGCGGTCCCGCCAGAGAAATAAATCCTGCGGTCTTTCTCTGACACGCCGGCTGCAATTCGAAAGCGTCCGCCGCCGGGATGTTGCTCGGCCACTTTATTCCAATGGATCTCTTTCACATTCTTGTGATCGATCTTTCCCACCCACGCTTCGTCAGAAGCAATGTATCTCGGGTTGCCCTCGGGATTGACCTTCGCTCCGTCCACGTAGACGATCGTGTCCTCGTACAGAGCGCCGGCATGGCCGAAAACGGGCGCGCCCGGCAGCGGCGTCGCCTGCTCCCAATGATTCTTGGAGACGTCGTACACCTGAACATTCGGAACCGGATCTCTTCCCGATTTCCCGCCGATCACGTAAAGGTATCGGTCTCGATAAACCGCCACCACCGCGTCGGCAACGGGAATCGGCAGGTCGGTTCCACGGAACCACTTCTTGTTTTCCGGCGAGTACACGGAAATGTCGCGCACTGTCAGTTCATCGCCGTGCCCATCGACGGTATATCCACCCATGAGAAAAACCTGCCCGCGAACCCCGACTGCCGACGCCCCGATGCGGCCAGCCGGCCCCGGAACTGGATGCAGTTTCGTCCATTGTTTTGATCCGAGTTCGTGAGAGTAACCGTCGTTGGTGATGGCATCCCAGGTTTTCTTGGGTCCGATGCCCATGAACGAAAACAATACTTCGTGTTTGCCGCTCTTCAGGCTGGCGACGGCGTTGTTGGAAACCGGGGCAGGCAGGGGGACAAACGCTGGTTGAGCGACTGCTACGGCACACAGTCCGACAAACAAGGCGATGACTAAACGGATTTTTAAGGTCATAAGCAAACTGCGAAGCTTACACTCTGCGGAGAAATTGCGAAAGCGCGAAGCAAGCCGTCAGAACCAGGTGTGGCTGCGATAAGCGCGGTATTCATCACCAAACTTCGCTTCCAATATTGCGGCTTCGCGGCGAGCGCGCACAACCTGCATCACAATGATTAGGGTGAACAGCACCCAAAGAACCGGGCGCTGGATGATCAGGAAAAGACCCGCCGTCGCGAACGCTCCGAACAAATAAATCGGATTGCGGATGCGCGAATAGAGGCCATGAGTCACCAGCTTTCTCGCTTGTGGCGTTAGCGAGAAAGATCGGCCCAACTGAAAGCGAGCCAGCAAAAGCAAGCTGCTTCCGGCAATCAGCAGGATCGAGCCAACCACGCGTTGTTCGTTCCAGGCTCCCGGGCAGTAGACAACGAATGCCAGCAGCAGTACGTTCGCGATCATCTGCAACACGATGTACAAGCGAAACGTCCAGTCGTTCATTGGCACGTCACTTCACCAGCCCCTGGCGCACTCCGTGAATGAAGTCGGTGTAAGCTGACACCTGTCCCGCTTGGCGCGTGTCCGCTGCAATCTGGCCGCGATGATAGGCGGAATGCATGAACACGTGCGTTAGGATGTCCCGCACCAGGTTATGCCATGTCTCGCCCTTCGTGTTCCTGTATGCGAGCTCTTGATCGAGACCACCTGACGCGAGTCCACTGAGATAGACACGCCACGCGGTCGCAAGAATCTTTGCCTCCCGCTCGCATTCTTCCAGTGTTAACTCCGGCCAAACCGCGTATGGCTGTTGCCGATGCAGCAGTCGCGAGAGCCAAACATGCTCGGCGGACAGAATGTGCGCAATCCATTGTTGCGAACGTGCCAGCGGGGTCCCCGATCGCCGCAACGATGCGAGGACTTCCAGGTTGGCCCATTCGTCGTAGTTCACCAACTGCACATAGTGGTGCAAAAGATCCATGATGTTCCTCTTCAAATAATTGTAATCTGGAGATGCGCGGCGAATCGCACTATGCGCCGCCGCAACTGTAAAGATCCCTTCTCTTTTCGTGAAAGGACGAAGTGACACCCAACTCAACGCCAATGATGATTCTCATCGCGGGGCCCTACCGTTCCGGTACAAACGATGATCCCGCGCTGATCCGCAAAAATGTCGAGCAGATGGAATCTTTCGCGCTTCCCATTTTTCGAGCCGGCCATATCCCGATTCTCGGGGAATGGCTGGCGCTCCCCCTCGTCGATCTCGCGGGCTCGAAAAAGATCGGTGATGACGCGTTTAACGAGATGTTTCATCCGATCGCAAGTCGGCTTCTCGCGAAGTGCGACGCCGTCCTGCGTGTTGGCGGACCTTCTGTTGGAGCCGACGAAATGGTTCGCATTGGCCGTAGTCTGAATTTGCCGATTTACAGTTCCGTTGGCGAAATTCCGAAAGCGGCGTAGCGCGGCACTTTATGCCCAATCTCTCGTGCGAGAATCCATCGAAGTCGCTGTGCTAGCCTTGGACCACATGAAACGTGGACTCATCCTGACTTGGCTATTTCTCGCTCTCTGTGCAGAAATAGCGGCCCAGCCCCCGCAAAAACTTCCTCCCAACGTTTACCTGATCACGATCGACACTCTACGCGCCGATCATGTCCGCTGTTACGGATACGAGAAGATTGCGACTCCGGCGCTCGACGGTCTCGCCAAAGCTGGAGTTCGTTTCTCACAAGCTTTCACGCCGAGCCCAATCACCAACACCTCGCACACCACGATCTTGACAGGCCTGTTGCCGAGCGATCACGGCGTCACCGATTTTGGTATTCCCCTCTCGGCCACCCATCCAACGCTCGCACAATTGCTCGGCCAGCGCGGCTATCACACAGCGGCTTTCATCGGCGCGGTGATCCTCGACAGCAAGTCTCTCTCGCCAGGGCTCGATCACGGCTTTGATTTCTACGACAATTTCCCCGAGCACTCGACAACAAAAGAGCGTTGGGGACGCGTGGAGCGCCGAGGAACCGACGTCGTAAATCGCGCCGAAACCTGGATGACTGCGCACCCTCGCACGCCTCAGTTTGTGTGGGTTCATCTCTACGATCCGCACGACCCCTACGAGCCACCGCCGCCATACTCACAGACCTACAAAGATCGTCTTTACGATGGCGAGATTGCCTATGCCGATTCGGGGCTCACAAATTTCGTCGCTTATCTGAAGGCACATAACCTCTACGACAACGCGATCATCATCGTCGTCGGAGATCACGGCGAAGGCTTGGGCGAACATCACGAGGACACTCACGGTATCTTTCTTTACGATTCGACGCTGCACGTGCCTCTAATCTTGAAGCTCCCAAAAAACGCAAACGCGGGCGCCGTGGTTGATACTCAAGTTCGAACCACAGACATCCTGCCAACGGTGCTCGATTTCATAGATGTGCCCAAACCAGAGCATCTCGATGGTGAGTCTCTAAAACCACTCCTGGCCAGGTCCGAATCGGCTCAGCGAATTGCCTTTGGTGAAACTGACTATCCGCTTCGCTTCGGATGGGCTCCGTTGCGCTCCGTTCGTCAAAGTGAATTCAAGTTCATCGAGGCGCCTCGCCCGGAGCTCTACGATCTCCGCAACGACGCGAGCGAATCACAAAATACGTACGCTCCGTGGAATTCCGAGGTGAAGAAATCGCGCGGACTTCTTGCCGATCTGCGTTCGAAGTTGCCGCCGAAGGCTTCTTCGGACGCCACTGTCGGGCAAGGCACACTCTCCGAGTTGCGCGCTCTCGGTTATCTCGGGCCGGCCGACGCCGGAAGTTCGACCACCGTGCCCGAACCATCTTTGTTGCCTGACCCGAAAGACAAGATCGAAGAGCAAAACCTGCTCCATCGCGCGATGTTGGCCGCCGACTCGGGCGATACGGCGCAAGCGCAAGCGAACCTGCAGAAGGTTTTGGAATTGAATCCGGCGTCGCCAACCGCGCTTCGGCAACTCGGTGAGCTTGAACTGCGAACTGGCGAATATTCGAAAGCCGCCGAGCACTTGAAGGCCGCTCGCACGAACCAACCCAACGATGCGGCTGTGGCCTATGAACTCGGTGAGGCACTCGCGAAATTGAACAACTTTTCGGAGGCTCGCGATGCCCTCGAAGCAAGCCTAAAGATTGCGCCCGCGCAGCTTCCCGCTCGGATTCTGTTGGGGAAGGCTTATCTGGAATTGAAAAATCCGGCGGCAGCGGCCGATCAATTTGAAGCCGTCCTGCTCCTCGATCCAAAGAACGCAGACGCCATGTCAGGACTGGCTCAGGCCCAGTCAGCCGAGAAATCAAACTAGCGTTTCGCAGCCTTTGCGATTTTCTCCAATTGCTGCAAGTGGTTCAGATCGTGTCCGGCAAACATCTCCACGATCCGTGAGATCGTTTCTTTGCCCCGTTCGGCGTGCATGCCGTGGTTTTCCCAAAGCTCCGCAGGGATAGTTTCCAGCAGTTCGACATTGTTCTCGCGCAACACGCGAAACACTCTTAGAGATTCCTTCGGATCACGATCCGCATAGTTGAATGTCTTCGCCCAAACCTCCTGATCGTAAGCCTGGATCGGAAGCCCAGTGCTGCCCAGAATGAACCGCAGCCTCCAGCTGCCAACGACTTCGGCGTCGGACAAATGCGCCAAAATCTCGGCGATCGACCACTGATTGGGTCCGGGACGCCGCCGCATTTGTTTCTTGCTGAGCGGCTTGATCAACTTCCGCAGCTTCTTCGCCGTGCTCTTCTGAATCTTGAGAGGATCCTTGCCATCGACGTACCCGCGAATACGTTTGGTGTACTCCTGCGGAGTCTCTTTCATGCGCACCCTTCCCTTTTCTTTTCCTTTGACCGTGCAGACTCAACCAAGTCGCTGACTGATCGTCGCAGCCTTGTTGTAGCGCCGGCGTCCCGCCGGCTGTCCTGAGGGCGTCTCGCCCTCAGAGCCGCTGGCTACTTTTGGGCAACCTTGTTGGGCGAGTTCTCGAAAATTTCCGTCAGCACGTGCCCGCGCATCTGCATCGGCTGCTCGATCCCGTAGATATGCAGAATTGTCGGCGTAATGTCGTAAACGCTGGCCTCGAATCCCATCAGCCGCTGATCGTGCTTGATTCCCGGCCCCATTGCGACGAACGACCCTGGCACATCGTCCCCGTCTGCGAAATCGTGCTTGGCGATCACCGGCGTCGTCTTCTCGTGGTCCATGTGCGCATGCGGATCGGTTTCTTCAAATTCACGCAGCGGCTTGATCCCGTGATCCGAGATGATGAATAGATACGTGTTCTCATCCACGTGCTTCAAAATCGTGCCCAACACACTGTCGAAAGCGATGTATTGGTTCGGAAACGCATCGGTCCGCACTGAATTGATTTTCGGGTTGTAGCCGGCGTTATAGGGTGCGATCGGATAGAGCCAATGACCGGTGCGGTCTTCGCACGATTGCACCATCCATGTGAAGTCGGTCGGATGATTCGTCAGCAGGTAATCAAACAGCTTGGTCTGCTCTTCGCGGATGACCTGCACTTTCTTCAGCCACGCATCGATGACTTCCGGCTCATGACCGCGCAACTGCTCCGCCGAAGGCATGCGCTCACAATCGATGTAAAAGTCGCCCACGTTCTTCAGCAACTCTGCCTTCATCGCTGCTGGATACACCGGATCTCCGCCTTGTACTTCCGAAAGCTTCGGTGCGCAGAGGACACCGTCTTCGCACTCCTTGCCGCGGGTCAGCATCCCGCTGATCATGTATCCGTTAACCGGTAGCACTGGGAAGGTGGCCGGCACATTCGCCATCCCGACCGTGACTCCGCTTTTCGACAGATACGACCAGATCGGCTCCTGCTTCAGCATGTTGGTGTTGGCCGTGATCCCGCCAACGATGAAACCCGTCACTCCATGCTCCTCAGGTTTCATGCTGGTGAACATGGTGGAGTAGACGCGCGGGCAATTCGGCGCGGAGACCGTCCGCAGTTTCCCGTAGGTTCCGCTCTTGATGACTTTTGAGAGATTGGGCAGCTTTCCCTGCAGCAGAAGAGGACGAAGGATGTCCCATTCCATGCCATTTACACCCACAACAACGACCCGGGGCTTTGGCTTTGTAGTGCTCTGGTTCTGCGCCAGAACGGGTGTGAGCAACAGCAAAAAAATCAGGGACGGGACGGAAAACCTGCGGAAACCCATGGGAAAACCTCACCGGAAGTGTCGCCAAATTATACACGCGACACCCCTGCCCCTGGCCAAAACATCCTCACCACCGAGCCATAACCGACCTTCCGCAAGCCCGCTCAACTACCTCGCAAAAGCCGCTTTTAACCCGTTATTCACAAAAACGCGTCTACAATTCGGAAAGAAATTGCTTTCAAATTTGGCAATCGTAGAACCCATGCCGCGAAAAGCCGTTGTGCCCAACGACACCGAGGAGACTTCATCGCAGAACGAAGGAGGGCCTCCCTCGAAAGTTTCGCGCAAGAAGACAAAGGCCCCTCGCCGCGATAAGCCCGACCCTACTCAAAGCGAACTCATGCGCATGACTCTGCGGGCGTGCCTGATCGCCCGGGACGCAACATTTAACATCCAGGACTTGTTAACCAACTCCTCGCGTATGGCGTTTCTTGCCATTCGAGATTGCGAAAAAGAGCTCGACCAGATTGAGCGAAGCATTGATGAACAACTTCCCGGCGCCATCACGCGAGTCAACGAACGCCGGGCACGCCAGCTCCTTGCATGCCTGAAGTGCATCACCGATCTGGAGCGCATCGGCGATCTGGTAATGAGCGTCGCCCATCGTGTCCAGGCTCGTACGGATCAGATCCCAGGCAGCGACGTCCGTTATCTCATCCAGATGGCCGCCATCGTTCACGATATGCTCGACGAAATCCACAGCGGATTCGCCGCCCTTGATATCGAGAAGGCCCGCAAAGTATTGCGCAGTGACAGCGATCTTGATCACATCTGCCACACGCTGTTTCAACGCCACCTCGTCGCCGACAACACTCGCGATCCCATGGGATTCGAGGTCTTACTCATGGCACAGGCTCTTGAGCGCTCCGGCGATCATGCCAAGAATCTTGCGGAGGAACTCTACAGCCTGATTGAAGGCCATACCCTCCGCCATTCTCCGAAAAGAACAGCGGCGCAATAATGGACCTTCCAGTCCATTGCGTAGAACTGCTAAACAGCCGAAACTATTTCCCTTCACTGCAAAATTAACCGTCCCTTAACCAACGGGCAACAATCTCGCAACATTCCTTCCCTAGATTCTCAAGTGGGTGTGCTTCTTGCGATCGTTTTCGATCGCATCCGTGTTTTTGCGGGCAATCTCAGGCGTCAAGAATGCAGCCTTCAGTCGACGTGTCGGAACCCGAAGCGCCGCCTGCCACTAGACGGCAGCGCGTTTTCGTTGTCGAAGACGACGAAGATATCGCGCGTCTTATTCGTCACAACCTCGTGACCGCCGGATATGACGTTCGGATTTTCCTTAACGGAACCAATGTGATTCCGCAAGCCGTTCGCGAACAACCCTCACTCTTTCTCCTCGACGTCATGCTCCCGGGCTCCGATGGCTTCGATTTGTGCCGGCAGATCCGCCAACATGAGACGTTGTCCAAAACGCCCGTCATTTTTCTGACTGCGAAGAGCGAAGAGGCAGATCGCATCAAGGGCCTGGAACTCGGTGGCGACGACTACATCACCAAACCGTTCAGCCCGCGCGAACTTGTCGCCCGTGTTCGAACTGTCTTGCGAACAGTCCGAGAGACCACGGTTCCCGAGACACTGAAAATTGGCGATCTGGAAATCGACGGCTCGTCGATGACGGTGAAAGTCGAGGGCCGCTCCGTGCTCACCACAGTTCGCGAGTTCCGGCTGCTGGAGTACTTAGCCGCGCACCGCGGACGAGTCTTCACTCGCGATCAACTTCTCGATGCCGTTTGGAAAGAAACGGCTTTTGTCACGCCCCGGTCGGTTGATGTCTACGTCCGCCGCATTCGCGAAAAGATCGAAGCCGACCCACGCCACCCGCGTTATCTGAAAACTCTTCGTGGAATTGGCTATCGCCTGGAGAGCCCGAAGTAGCGAAGCGCCGAGCCGGTTACCGTCTGTGCAGTCGGCGAATCCCGATTTCCCCTTTGTTATAATAGACATCTGCCCAAGTGGCGCTATCGTCTAGGGGTTAGGACGGAAGATTCTCAATCTTCAAACCCGGGTTCGATTCCCGGTAGCGCTACCAGCACTTTCCCATCCTGCTGATTCGTAACCCTGTTCTGAATCC
>Ga0126371_10000480_pt1 | contig 32766 bp, 26 predicted proteins | sample PanSoiMetaPlot_4_FD_110145 | JGI IMG/M metagenome (GOLD analysis project Ga0126371, IMG submission 110145) | Tropical forest soil microbial communities from Panama - MetaG Plot_4 | ecosystem: Environmental > Terrestrial > Soil > Tropical forest > Bulk soil | place: Panama | collected 2016-02-17 | reverse complement strand
ATCCCGATGCTCGCCGTGATGCGCACCTCGTTGCCGTCGATCAGGAAGGGGCGCGCCAGGATCTGGTTGATCTTGCGGGCCACCGCATCCGGGGTGACGCTGCTCACGTCCGATTGCAGCACCGCGAACTCGTCGCCGCCGAAGCGCGCGACCGCGTCGCTTTGGCGCACGGTGCCGAGGACGCGCTCCGCCACCTGCTGCAGCAGCCGATCGCCGATCGGGTGCCCGAGCGTGTCGTTGGCGTCCTTGAAGTGATCGAGATCGAAGTAGAGTACCGCGAAGCCCGCGGCGCCGCGCCGGCAGGCCGCGAAGGCGGCGTCGAGGCGGTCCGTGAAGGCTCGCCGGTTCATCAGGCCGGTGAGCGCGTCGGTCTGCGCCAGTTCGGAGATGCGCTCGCCCGCGGCGATCAGGCGACGGGTCTGGCGCCCCGACGTGTAGATGTGGAACAGCGCGATGGCGCCGACCAGGAGGCTCGCGAAGAGTACCAGCCAGGCGCGGTCGTGGCGCAGGTCGAGCGGTCCGCCCGGCGCCGGAACGGCGGTGAAGATCCAGCGCGCATCGCCTGCCGCGATCAGGTTGGTGAAATGCGGCTGGCCGAGCACGCGTGCGAGCGGCATGGCGTCGGCCGTTTCGCCGCGCAGGCGCGAGGAATGGACGTGCAGCGGCAGCGCGTCCGCCGCCGCGCCGGCCGGATAGAGAAAAAGATCGAGGCCGATCGGGTTGGTGGCGGAGTCGATGATGCGGTCGAACGCCTTGCCGGTCATGAAGGCGCCGTGGACGAAGCCCAGCAGGTTTTGTCGGCGCGACTCGACGCTGTCGTGCGGCAGGCCGGGCCGGTAGACCGGCAGCGAGAACAGGAAGCCGTGCACGGAGCCGGCGACGCTGTGCAGCCTGAAGTCGGGCACCACCGAGAGGCCGTTGGTGTCGCGCGCGTGGTCGAGCCGTTCGCGGATGATCGGCTGCGAGAGAAGGTCGATGCCGCTCACTCTGCGGCTTCCCGCCGTCGAGTAGAAGATCGGCAGGTACTCGTCCTTGGCCGGCGAGGGGACGATGCGGTCGTCCGCGGTCACCTCCTTGATGACGTAGTCGGGAATGCCGTCGCGCGCGGCCGCCTGCTCGAACCTCGCCCGGTCAGCGCGCGTGACGCGCGGGACCCAGGAGAAGTTCTGCACGGCAGGTTCGTTCTCCAGGAGCCTGCGCGTGAATGTCGCGAATTGAGCGCGCGTCACCTCGGGCGACGCCTCGAACAAGCCGCGCAGCGCTGAGAGCTTTCCGAGGTAATCGTCGAGCCCGTCCTGCACGGCGAGAAAATGATTGCGGGCGGTGGCGGTGAGCTTGCTCTGCCCGAGCGTCTCCTCCCAATGCCAGACGGAGCAGAAAGCAGCCGCCGACACCGCGAGGGTGAGGAGGGCGGCCGCGACGAGGGAATGGCGCACGCGCGAGCGCCACGCGCTGCCGTCGAGGGGATGTTGAGGCTCGCTCAGCACGGGGTGGCGCGTCGCCGAACGGGGAGTTGTACCGGGGCCGGCCATGTCTCTGACCTCATAGCCAGATACCTAGCGCGGGATACCTCCGCGCGTCACTCCGTGACGCTACGTAGTGCCCGCACAAGCTACTGTTTTGGTTAGTGAATATTGAATTTTCCCCGACCGCCGGTGGCGCGACCGCGGCCACGTGTAGAAGGAGTTGTGTATGATGAGTTGTGATTGACGTCATACACATCGGTTTCTAGGGTCTGCCGGCAGGGGCGGCCGCCCCGGTTCGAGGGGCAGGGGCAGCGGGTGCGGCGTTTCCTGTTGGTGTGCGCCGTGCTGTTGAGCACCGCGGTCGAGGAGATCGCGGTCGCGCAGGGAATCCCGCAGCCATCTCCCCAAGGCGCGCCGGCCGCGAGGCTGCCGACGATCACGGTCGTCTCGCGCGCGAAGCGCAAGCCAGCGGCGCGCAGGTTACACCGGGAGAAATCGACCCCTACAACGACCGCGCAACCAGCGCCCGCCGCTGCGCCGGCGACAGCCGCTGGCGCGTCCAACGTCGCAAGCGGCCCGCCGATCGTTCCGTCGATGGCGAGCCAGATGACCGTGACGGGGACCGAGCTCAACACACGCCCGGTGACGCGCCCCGGCGAGCTGCTCGAGGCCGCGCCCGGGCTGATCGTCACGCAGCACAGCGGCGAGGGCAAGGCCAACCAGTATTTCCTGCGCGGCTACAATCTCGATCACGGCACCGACCTCGCGATCACGGTCGACGACATGCCGATCAACATGCGCACGCACGCGCACGGGCAGGGCTATTCCGACCTCAACTGGCTCATCCCCGAGCTCATCGGCTCGCTCGAAATCCGCAAGGGTCCGTATTTCGCCGACGTGGGCGACTTCGGCTCCGCCGGTAGCCTGCGGATCGGCCTTGTCGACCGTCTCGACAAGAACATCGCGCAGATGACGCTGGGCAGTTTCGGTTACCAGCGCTACCTCGGGATCGGATCGACCAGGCTCGGCGACGGATCGTTGCTGATGGCCGGCGAGGTGGGCGCCTACAACGGCCCATGGGCGAACCCCGACGACATGCGCAAGTTCAACGGTCTCGTGCGCTACTCGCGGGGCACGGCGACCGACGGCTTCACGCTCACCGGCATGGCCTATTCGAACAAGTGGAATTCGACCGACCAGATCCCGGAGCGCGCGACGCCCTTGATCGGCCGGTGCGGCTCGGAAGACCCGACCGACGGCGGCAATACCCAACGCTTCTCGCTGTCGGCGCGGATCGCCCAGACCGACGACGCCGGCTCATGGAAAGCCAATGCCTACGTAATCAAGAGCGAGCTCGATCTGTTCAACAACTTCACCTACTTTTTGAACAATCCGATACTCGGCGATCAATTCCATCAGCACGACGATCGCATCGTGACCGGCGCCAACGCGTCGCGTACGTACGACGGCTCGCTCGCCGGCCTGCCGACCGCGACCACCTTCGGCATCCAGACCCGCTACGACGCCATCGATCTCGCGCTGACTGACACGTTCCGGCGCACGTTCCTGTCCAACATCCGCAGCGACAAGGTGGGCGAGGGCAGCGTCGGCATCTATGCGGAGAACACGGTGCACTGGACCTCGTGGTTCAGGACCACGGTCGGCTGGCGCGGCGATTATTTTGCGGCGGGCGTCAACTCACTCTTCGACACCGCCAATTCGGGCAGCACACGTGCGGCGATCGGCAGCCCGAAATTCCGCATGGTGCTGGGTCCCTTCTGGCGGACCGAGCTCTTCCTCGGTCTCGGAATGGGCATGCACAGCAACGATGTGCGCGGCACTGTCATCACGGAGGATCCGTCCGATCCGTCGATCAAGCTCGGTACGTCACCGCTGCTCGTGCGCACGCGCGGCGCCGAGGTCGGGGTACGCTCCAAGCTGGTGCCGGGCCTCGACTCCTCGTTGAGCCTGTTCATCCTCGATCAGGCATCCGAGATCATCTTCAGCGGCGACGCCGGCGACACACAGGCCAGCCGTGCGAGCGAGCGCTACGGAATCGAGTGGACCAACAACTATCGGCTTTCGTCCTGGCTCGCGGTCGACGCGGATCTAGCCATGACGCACGCGCGCTTTCTCGGCTACGACAGCGATCAGGCCGCGCTCTATGCCTCGCTCGCCGGCTTCCCGCAGGCACAGCTCGGCAACGCGCCGGGCAACTACATTCCCAATGCGCCCGCGATCGTGGCCTCGCTGGGCCTCACGCTCGGCCAGCAGACAGGATGGTTCGGCACGCTGCGCTGGCGCTATCTCGGACCGACGCCGCTGACCGAGGACAACGCATTTCGCTCGCCGGCGACCAGCCTGGTCAATGCGCGGATCGGATACGGCTTCGACAACGGGTGGAGCGTCCGTCTCGACGTGCTCAACCTCCTCAATGCGAGGACCAACCAGATCACCTACGCGTATGGCTCGCTGATCAAGACGGACAGCCTCTTCGTGGCATGCAATTCCGCAACACCGCCGCCCGCAGCGGTCTGTCGGAACGGCGTCATGGACAGCGTCCTGCATCCGGTCGAGCCGCTTGCGGCGCGGCTGACCGTGACGGCGAAGTTTTGACGACGAGCGTCACGAAATGCACGCGGGGCTTGCGTTGCGTTACGAGTTGTCAATGGCGCCGGCACGCTCTAGGAGAGGCGCACGCAAGCGGCCCCCCGCATCCTTCGCCTCGCCGGACTTTAGAACGCCTACAGTGTAAGGACATGAACATGTTCCGCCACAAGCGGGTGCTCGAAACGCGGACGGAAGAACGGCAGCGAGCAAACCTTTTTCGAATTAGGCTAATTCCAATGTCAAAGGTAGCGCGGCGGGCAAACGTCGCATCATTGTCTTCGATGCTGCTGGGCGCTGCGGCCTCGCTTGCTCTTGCGACGACTGCCGCGGCCCAGGAAGCCGTGCCCGCGGCGAGCGAGGGAATGCTCGTCGGCGCGTCGGCGCGGCCGCGCGACCTCTCGCCGTGGGGCATGTTCGTCTCGGCCGACAGCGTGGTCAAAGCGGTGATCATCGGCCTCGTGGTCGCCTCGGTCGTGACCTGGACGATCTGGCTGGTGAAGACCATCGAGATCATGGTCGCCAGGCGCCGGGCGCGCGCCGCCGTGGCGTCGCTCGGCCGGGCGGCGTCGCTCGACGATCTCCGCTCCGTCACGCAGCCGGCCGCCGCATTCCTCGCGGCGGCGCGCACCGAGATCGACCTCTCAGCCGATACGATCGACAAGGACGGCCTCAAGGAGCGCGTCGCCTCCCGCCTCGAGCGCATCGAGGCGGCGTTCGGCCGCCGCATGAGCCGCGCCACCGGCGTGCTCGCGACGATCGGCGCGACCGCGCCCTTCGTCGGGCTGTCGGGCACCGTGTGGGGCATCATGAACAGCTTCATCGGCATCTCGAAGGCGCACACCACCAATCTCGCGGTGGTGGCGCCCGGTATTGCCGAGGCCCTGCTCGCGACCGCGTTCGGGCTCGCGGCCGCCATCCCGGCGGTCGTGATCTACAACGTGTTCGCCCGCTCGATCGCGGGCTACCGCGCGCAGCTCGGCGACGCCTCGGCCGAGGTGCTGCGCCTGGTGAGCCGCGATCTCGATCGCTACACGGTCGCGCGCAGCCGGATGCGCGCCGCCGCCGAGTGAGGCTGTCCGCATGAGCGCGCGCCTCGATCACGGCAAGGACGAGCTCGACGAGGTCCATGAGATCAACGTCACGCCGTTCATCGACGTGATGCTGGTGCTGCTGATCATCTTCATGGTGGCGGCGCCGCTCGCGACGGTCGACATCGCGGTCGAGCTGCCGTCCTCGACCGCGCCGGAGCAGCCGCGGCCCGACAAGCCGCTGTTCCTCACCGTCAAGCCGGATCTGTCGCTGACGATCGGCGACGACGTCGTGTCGCGCGACATGCTCGGCACGGCGCTCGACCAGGCCGCGAACGGCAAGAAGGACACGCGCATCTTCGTGCGCGCCGACAAGGTCGTCCCCTATGGCGAGCTGATCAACGTGCTGAACCTGCTGCGGTCCGCCGGCTTCCTCAAGGTCGGGCTGGTCGGCCTGGAGAAGGCGCAGTGAGTGCGCAGGCGCTAGTGTCGCGAACCCGAAGTTCGCACGATTTCGCGGCGAGCACGGTTGCGAACTTCGGGTTCAAAAGCGATACCAGAAGGATAAGATTGCTAGTGTCCTTATCGATTGCGAAGTTCGCTCGGAATTCGCTGCAATGATTGCGAACTTCGGAATCGGGACACTAGCCCGCTCCGACCTGCGGCTGTGGGCCCTGAGCGCGGTCGTGGTGGTCGGACTGCACGTGGCGGCCGGCGCGATGCTGGTCACCTGGCACGATCCGGTCCCGGTCGGCGAGCCCTCCGATGCGCTCCTGATCGATCTGTCGCCCTTTGCGGCGCCGCCGAGCCCGACCGTGGAGGATATCGCGCCGGGACCGCTGCAGCAGGAGGCGGCCCCGCAGGCGGCGCCCGAGAAGCCGCAAGTCGAGGAGAAGATCGAGGAGAAGGTCGACGTGCCGCCGGCTCCGGTGCCGCCGGTCGCGGCCTTGCCGCCGCCGGAGCCGATCAAGCCGCAGCCTTCGCCGGCGCCGGTCGCGCCTGCGCCGCTGACCACGGCGCCGCCGCGCGCGCACGCCTCGGCGGCGCAGGTCAGGTCCTGGTACAGCAGCATCGTCAAGCAGCTCGAACGCCACAAATCGTATCCGCCGGCGGCGCGCAACCGCGGCGAGACGGGCGAGGTCGAGCTCGCCTTCTCGATCGACCGCGAGGGCCACGTGCTGTCGAGCAGGATCGTCAGGAGCTCGGGCTACCCGGCGCTCGATCAGGAGACGATGACGACCGTGCGCCGTGCGGCGCCGTTTCCGACCCCGCCGAACGGCCTCGACGGCCAGAAATTCGATTTCACCGTGCCGGTGAAGTTCAATATTCGATGAGACGCGCCTTCAGAACTTCGCGATCGCGGTGACCCGGAAGGTGCGCGGCGCGCCCGGCGAGATGTTGTTGTCGCCGTCCGCCGACGCCCAGTAGCCCTTGTTGAAGATGTTCTCGACGTTGAGCTGGACGCGCCACGTCTCGTCGATCTTGCGGAAGATCGCCGCATCGAAGCGGACGAAGCCGGGCAGCCGCACGAGATCGTCCGAGGTCGCGAACGAGTCCGAGAAGTAGATGACGCCGAGCGACGCCGACCACAGCGGATCGAACTGATACTTGTTCCACCAGGCGAACTGGTTGAACGGAACGAGCTGCACGCGGTTGCCGGGGAGGATGTTGGACGTCCCGGGGCCGGTCCCGGCGCTCGGATTCCCGGTTATGCGCGCGTCGGTGTAGGCGTAGCCGAGCTTCGACTGCCAATCATGCGTGATGTAGCCGGTGAGCTCGGTCTCGAATCCGCGGATCCGGTTGTTCGTCTCCACGAAGAATCCGACATTGGCAGGATCGGCCAACGGCGTGTTGGTGCGGTCGAGTTGGTACACCGCCGCGGTGTACAGGAGATTTGGCAGCGGATTCCATTTGACCCCGATCTCCTTGTTCACGAACTTCTGCGGATCGAGAATGACGTTGCCGTTGTTCAGCGCGCTGAACTGGTCGCCGGAGGCCGGCAGGTACGAGATCGCGTATGTGGCGTAGAACGACAGGTTCTCGCGCGGCTTGAGGATGATCGCCGCCTGCGGCGACGACAGGGTGTTGAGCTGCTCGCGATTGATGCTGGTGTTCTGATCGAGCGCGTTGAGCTCGAAGCGATCCAGGCGCACACCGCCCATCAGTTGCAGCCAGCGCGTGACCTCGATCGTGTCGCGCGCATAGGCCGACTGGATGTCGGCGTGATAGCGGCTGTTCGAGTCCGCCGTGGTGACGCCGTCGGTATTGGTCCCCGTCGGATGGTGCACGAAGTCGACCGGGCCGAAATAGGTCGGGCTGAATGCGCTCACCGTTAGGGCATTGGTGCTGGTTTGCGGGAAGATGCCGGTGTCGCGGAGATCGAGGCCCTGCTGGTGGCCGAGCTCGGTGCCGAACCCGATGGTGTGAAACAGCGGACCCGTGAACGTCTTGTAGGTGAAGTCGGTCTGGTCGAACGCGTTCTGCCGGTTGGTCGTGTGACGATAGGCCGACAGCTTCAATGTGCCGGTGGCGGGATCCACCGAGCTGCCCGGGAAGACGTTCTGGTAGAACTTCTGGTAGTCGGCGAACATCAGGCCGTTCTTCACCGTGAGGCCGTTCTCGAAGTCGTGCTCGAAAAAGGCCATGCCGGTGTTCACGTCGGCGAGCGCCCGGTTCAGAGTCGGGCTGCCGAAGAATGTCTTCAGGTCGCCGTTCGGCGCGAACGGCGTGGCCGGATTGGCCAGCGTTCCGGTCCCGAATGACGGATTGCCGCGGTCGGCGGTGCGGTGGTCGTGATAGGTCTCGAAGCTGAGCTTGATCTTCGTGGTGTCGTTCGGCGCGAAGGTCATCGTGGGATTGATGCCCCACCGCTCGAAGCTGGTGTAGTCGCGGAACGTGTCGCCCGCCTCGTACATCAGGTTCAGCCGGGCCGCGACATTGGGGTTGATCGCCTGGCCGGCGTCGAGCGTGACGCGCCGGTCCGCATACGAGCCGGTCTGGAACGTGCCCTCGTAGATGCGCTGCCCGTCCGCCTCCTTGAGGGTGCGGTTGAGCACGCCGCCGCCGGCGCCGCGGCCGAAGGTCAGCATGCTCGGACCCTTGAGGATCTCGATGCTCTGGGTGTTGTAGAGATCGCGATAGATCTGGACGTCGTCGCGGAAGCCGTTGACGTAGAAGTTGGCGCTCGAGTCGACGCCGCGAATGACGAGCTCGTCGCGGTTGCCCTCGCCCTGGTGCACGGCGACGCCGGGAACGTAGCGCGTCACCTCGGTGACCTGCTGGAAGTTTTGGTCGCGGATGAATTGCCTGGTGAGGACGGATACCGACTGCGGAATGTTGATGAGCGGCGTATTGCTCTTGGTCGCGACGGAAGTGCTGTTCGCATAGACGCCGACCGTGCCGGTGCGGGCATCCTGGGTATTGTTCGGGTTCGCGACGGGAGCCGGCGCGGGGGCGGGTGTCGGTGCCGCCGCGGGCGCGGGTGCCGGTCGGCGCACGGCCGTGCGCTTGGGCGGCGGGCGCTTGACCGTCGTGACCGTGACTTGCGGCAGCCTGGTCGCCTCGGAGGTCGACGGGGCGGGAGCGTCCTGGGCGAGCGCGCCGAGCGCGCCGGCGATCCAGATCAGTCCCGTCGCACCTCCCACCCGATAGCAGAAACGCCTATAGCGCAAACGATTGGCAACCACCGGCAACATTCGCCCCTCGCACCACCCCGACATACTTTGGAACGCAGCTAAAGTGGTGCGCCGTATGTCGATAGTCGCTATCGCGGACCCCGAGCGGTGCGCAATCGATTTGTTGCGAATCTATACGTATTCCAGTTTTCGCTCATCGTCGGCACGACGATCGCGCAGAGCGCGCGTCTGAGGGCGAGGCGAGAATGACCGCGGCGTTCCCGTGTCTGCGCCATCGCGTCGCAAGGGCCGGCGCCGCACGGCGCTTGCGCAATTGCCGTTGAATCGCAGGCGGGCCTCACTATGGTGTGGCGCTCACGGCGGGACCATGCATGCGCAAGAAGTTCAAGCAGTTCCTCGGGAACGCCACGGTGTCCACCGTGTCGTTCCTGGTGACCTATCTCATCTGCGAGTTTCTCTTCTTCCGTTTCATGCTGCCGTCCATGTCGTACAACATCCGGCCGTTCCTGCCGGAACGCGCCGACTTCTTCATGCAGAACTCGAAGAGCCACTACGTTCCGCACGACTATGTCGCGCTGCTCGGCGACTCCTACGCGGCTGGCGTCGGCGACTGGTTGCTCGCGAACGGCGGCAAGTCGGACAAGCCCTACCATTCGGCGAACGTCATCCACGATCTGCTGCATCGGGACGTGGCAAGCTTCGGCCGCGTCAACATCGGCAGCGCGCAGATGATGGTCGATCGCGTCGCGCGCATTCTCGACGACGGCTACTGCTACCTGTTTCCGCCGATCGAGCAGCCGCGCCGCTTCGTCGTCTACTTCTACGAGGGCAACGATTTCTCCGACAACTACGAGCTCATGCTCGACGACATCAAGCCGCATGAGGGAGAGCTGGCGCCGCAGATCGACGATTTTCTGCGCACACACTATGCCAAGCCCAATCCCTGGGCGTGCCACGGTCATTTCGGCGACATGCTGTGGCGCATGGGCCGCTACGCCGTGAAATATTCCTGGCGGCCGCCGGCCGTGATCGATCTGCCCGGTACCATAAACCCCGTCACGGTTGGCGGCGTGACGCGCACGGCGGGAGATTTTCAGGCACCCCCCCTGATCATGACCGAGGCGCAGGTCGACACCGGCGTGCTGATCTTTTCGCGGTCTCTTGCGTGGCTGCGCGGTCGTTTCCCGGACACTCCGGTGACCATCGTGTACGTGCCGGCGCCGTCCTCGGTCTATCGGCACGCCGGGAGCACGGTTCTGGTCAAAGAAGTGTACGCACCGAGCGATCCGAACGGCCCCATCTACAAGTTCGGTGTCAAGGTCATGCCCGCCGAGATCTACGCCAGGAGCCAGATGGTGTGCAGCAAGATCCGCGCCGCGACGATTGCGGGCGGAGCGGGCTTCGTCGACGCGCGTCCAGCCTTTCGTCGCGCCGCCGCGCGGGCGTTCATCCATGGTCCGCGCGACTGGAATCATCCGAACCGGCTGGGCTACACGGTGCTCGGCACCCTGGTCGCAGAGAAGATCGATCAGAGCGAGCCTGACGCGTGCGGCGACAACTGGGAGTAGTCAATCGCCCATTGGCGCAGTGTTTCTTTTACTGGCCGATCCCCCTACATTCGGCGTCGCCGATCTTGCCGGGTTTCAACGGGGGGCGGGGGCGAGCGGTGGCATTCCGTATCAGGAAATACGCGCGCGAACATCGAGGATCGTGGTTCGTCCGGAGAATCGCGTCGCAATGCGAGAAATTCCTTCACGGATATTACAACCAAGGATTTTTCGAGATCGACAAGAATGGGGAAGCGCGCGTCATCGATATCGCCGCGCGCATGCGCGGCGCTGGGGCATTCGTAGCGCTCGACGTCGGCGCGAATGTGGGCGACTGGACCGCGGCGATGCTGCAAAACAGGCCGGATGCCGCGATACATTGCTTCGAGGTCGTGCCGTCGATCGCGAGCGCCTTGCGCGAGGCGATGGCGGGCCGTTCGACGGTGCATGTTCACGAGCTTGGCTTGTCATCCGCTGCCCGCGATGTCGATGTTTTCTGGAACCATCGGTGGGAGTCGACGAGCTCCATCGCGCCGCTCCAGCAGATCGGATTTTTCCACGGATCCGAGGTTACGCCGGTGCGCTCGCGGGTGGAGAGCGGGGACGCCGTCGCGAAGCGACTGGGATTGACGCGAATTGACCTGCTCAAGGTCGACGTCGAGGGGCACGAGATCGAGGTGCTCTCGGGCTTCCGCGAGGCGCTGGCGTCGCCTGAGCTGCGGCCGCGGGTCATCCAATTCGAATACGGACCGACGTGGCTGGCGACGCGGCACAACTTACATGAAGCCTACCTGCTGCTCGAACCCTGCGGCTATGCGATCGGCCGGCTCTATCCCGATGGGGTCGAGTTCAAGCCCTACAAGTTCGAGGACGATCATTTCCGGACCGGAAACTACATCGCCGCCGAATCGAGAACTCCGCTCGCCGCGAGGCTCGCCAGCTTCGCGTCTCGTTGAGGTGTCGTGGCGATCGGCCCGGCGAACGTGGATCCGCCGCCGGCCGGCCTCAAGCGGCGCTCGAGCTGGCCGGCGCGCCTTGCAGGAACAGCCGCGAAATCTCCTCGAGCGATTTCGGCGGGCTGAACAGGTAGCCCTGGATCTCGGCGCAGCCGAGCGGGCGGACGTAATCGAGCTGCTCGGCGGTCTCGACGCCCTCGATCGTGGTGATCATGTTGAGGCTCGCCGCAAGGCTGGTGACGCCCTTGATGATCGCGAGCGAGCTGTTCTGGTCGGAGATGTCGCGGACGAACGAGCGGTCGATCTTGATCTTGTTGAACGGGAAGCTGCGCAGGTAGCTCAGGGATGAATAGCCGGTGCCGAAGTCGTCCATCGAGAAGTGGATGCCGAGCGCGCGCAATTGATGCAGCGTCGCGAGCGTGACCTCAGTGTTCTGCATCAGCACGGTCTCGGTGATCTCGAATTCGAGCCGGCCCGCCGGCAGGCCGGTGCGCGCGAGCGCGTCCGTCACCACCTCGACCAGGCCCTTGTTGATGAGCTGGAGCGGCGAGAGGTTCACGGCGACCTTGATGTGGTCCGCCCAGGTGGCGGCGTCGGCGCAGGCGCGATTGATGACCCATTCGCCGATCGGAACGATCAGGCCGAGCTCCTCGGCGAGCGAGATGAACTCGAGCGGCGCGACGAGGCCGCGCACCGGATGCTGCCAGCGGATCAGCGCCTCGAAGCTCGTGATGTCGCCGGTCTGCAGGTTGACGATCGGCTGATAGTAGAGGCGGAACTCGCCCTGGCGCAGCGCCGTGCGCAGGTCGAGCTCCATGCTGCGGCGCTCCTTGATGCGCCGATCCATGTCGGCCTCGAAGAAGCGGTAGGTGCCGCGCCCGCCCGCCTTGGCGGCGTAGGCGGCGAGGTCGGCGTTCTTGAGCAGCTCTTCGACCGTGACGCCGTCGGCCGGCGCGAGCGCGATGCCGATGCTGGCGTCGATGATCACCTGGTTGCCGTCGATGACATAGGGCGCCTTGACGGCATCCTTCAGCCGCTGCGCCAGCAGGGCCGCGTCCTTCGATTGCGGCAGTGCCGTCTCGATGACGGCGAACTCGTCGCCGCCGAGGCGCGCGACCGTGTCGATCTCGCGCACGCAGCCGCGCAGCCGGTCGGCCACCTCCTTGAGCAGCTCGTCGCCGACCAGATGGCCGAGCGTGTCGTTGACCGCCTTGAAATGGTCGAGGTCGATGTAATGCAGCGCGACGATCTCGCCGCGCTTCACCCGCGCGAGCGCCTGCTCCAGGCTCCGGCGCAGCATGACGCGATTGGGCAGGTCGGTGAGCGCGTCGTGCATCGCCATGTGCGCGATCTGCGACTCGGCGCGGCGCCGCTCGGTGATGTCCTCGTGCGTCGTCACCCATCCGCCGCCGGCCATCGGCTGGCGTGACACCACGATCGAGCGGCCGTCACTGAGCTCCTGGATCTGGATCGTCGCCTTGGTGACCGTCTCGACGCGTTCGTGCAGGTACTCGTCGGTGGATTGGCCGGAGAACACGCCCTTCGCGATACGGTGCTCGACGATGCTGCGCAGCGCGGTTCCCGGCGCGACCTGGGCCTCCGTCAGCCCGTACATCGAGGCATAGCGCCGATTCGACACGACGAGCCGCTGCCCGGCGTCGAACATCGCGAGCCCATGCGGCATGTTGTTGAGCGCGGCGTCGAACCGCATGTTCTGCGTCTGCAGCGTGTCGCGGTAGGCCGCGATCGCCCGCACCATCTGCCCGATCTCGTCGCCGCGGTCCATGTAGGTCGAGCCGAGATCGAATTTCTGCGACGATACCCGCTGCATCGCCCGCGTGACGTATCGGATCGGCCCCACGATCGAGCGGCTGATCAACAGCGTGACGAGGATGCTGAGGAGAACGCCGGCGGCGCCGCCGAAGGCGAGGATATACTGGTTCTGCTTGGCGTTCTCGGCGAGCGCGATCCCGATCGCGGCGGTCTGGCCGTCGACGAAGGCGGACAGCGTCGCGAGGCTCGCGCCGACCTTCTGGAAATCGTCGTCGGTGCCGCCGAGCATCATGGTGGCCATCGGCGCATCGGTCGCCCCGACCTCGAGCGTGTCGTTCGCCGCCGCCGCATACTTATCCCAATGCTGGGCGAGGCTGACGATGAGCTCGCGCTCCGCCGGCGCGAGGTCGCGCCGCGCCTGCAGCGTCGCGATACGCGCCTTCATCGCATTGAGGTCGTGACGTGTTTCGGCGCTGAGCGTGCGCAGCAGGCTCGCGCTGACGCTGTTGCTCGCCCACGAGACGTAGCGGAAGACCTTGAGATGGATCGCCGTGATGTCGCTTTCGAGCTTCGAGACGACCTGCTGCTTGGGGAGGTTGACGGCGGTGAGCGCGGCGAGATGGCGCGCAGCGCGATCAGACGTGAGGTAGGCGTTGCCGCCGATGCCGATCAGGCAGAGCAGCAGCACCAGCGAGGCCGCGAATGCCTTCGCGCGGATCGAGAGGGTTTTTGGCAATCGCATCGACGCCACGACCCGGCGGTCTCAGGACTTGCCGGGCAGGTCGCGATAGACGCCGACGCCGACGAAAAAGTCGCCCATCTTCTCGACGTAGCTGGCTTTGTCCTCGATCTTGTTGCTGATCGGGTTCGGCCATTTGTAGTCGACCCAGCCGTTTCCCGGGCCCTTGGCGAGCGCGATCATCTCCTGGATGAGGTAGACGCCGTTCTGGTCCTTGAGCGAGATCAGGTTCTTGCCGATCAGCGCCGGGCGCGCGCCGTGCGACACGCAGACGCCGTCGAGATCATAGATGAACGGATAGAGGTCGCGGTCGTGAAAGGCCGGATTGGACCGGTCGTCCACCGCCTTGAAAGTCGCCGCGGCGCCGGCCTCGGCGAACATCTTCTGGACGCGCTTGACCATCGCGACGGCTTCCTCGCGCGTGCCGAATTCGGTGGCGCTGGTCGGATGGACGGCGAGAAGCATCGCTACCAAGACAGCCGCAAGACGATGCATTGTTCCCTCCCGGCGACGGGCGGCGCGGCGTGGTCGGCCACCGTCCGGCGTGCGGCCCGATCCTAGCGACGGGAAGATGAAGCAACCCTAACGCGTCGTTTGGTTTGACGGGATTGGTCAACGGAGTCTTATCGGGCGCGAGCAGCGATCGAAAATCATGAACCGCATGCACGAATTAGCTGTGGCGGCGGAATTGGCGAGGCGCTATTCACTGCCGCCCGCTCCCGCTGGTTCCGACAAGTTTCCCATGGCACCGAAGACATGGCCGACGACGACATCCGGTTCAACCGCAATCTGGCGCTCGCGCCCGGCGTAGTCGAGGAGGTCGCGCCCGGCGTGCGCCGGCTGCTGTGCGACAATCCGAGCCCGTTCACCTTCAAGGGCACGATGAGCTACATCGTCGGCCGCGGGCAGGTCGCGATCATCGATCCGGGTCCGGACGATGCGCGGCACATCGCGGCGCTGCTCGATGCGGTGCGCAACGAGACCGTCACCCACATCGTGGTGACCCACACCCACCGCGACCACTCGCCCGGTGCGGCCCGCGTCAAGGCGGCGACCGGTGCAAAGACCTACGGCGAGGGGCCGCACCGGCCGGCGCGACCGTTGCACATTGGCGAGGCGCCGCGGCTCGACGCCAGCAACGACACGGGTTTTCGCCCCGACCAGCCGCTCGCCGACGGCGAGGTCGTGAGCGGCTCGGGCTTCACGCTCGAAGCGGTGGCGACGCCAGGCCACACCGCGAATCACATGGCCTACGCCTTGCGCGGGCAGGGCCTCCTGTTCTCCGGCGATCACGTCATGGGCTGGTCGACCTCGATCGTCGCGCCGCCGGACGGCGCCATGAGCGACTACATGGCCTCGCTCGCCAAGCTCGCCGGACGTGACGAAGGCATCTACCTGCCCGGCCACGGCGATGCCATTCACGAGGCGCCGCGCTTCGTGCAGTCCTACATCCGCCACCGGCAGGGCCGGGAGGACTCGATCCTGCACCGCCTGGCCAAGGGCGCCGCCGACATCCCGACGCTTGTGCGCGCCATCTATATCGGCCTCGACCCGCGCCTGACGCGTGCCGCCGGCCTCTCGGTGCTCGCCCATCTCGAGGACCTCGTCGCGCGCGGCGCGGTCGCAACAGATGGTGTGCCGTCGATCGAAGGGACTTTTCGGCTGTCGCGTTGAGGCTATCGCCTGTTGCGCTGCGGAGCCTTTTGCGGCTGAGGCTTCGCCTTCGGCGCCGGGCGCTCCGGCGCCTCGGGCTTGTCCTCGCCGGCGAGATCGTCGATATCGGAGAGCAGCGCGCGCACACGCGCCGCGTTGGTGCCGAAGTCGTGCCGCCCATAGCGCGAGGAGGAGCGCACGTCGACGCGCGCCCCTTCACCGTTCGCGCGGATGCGCACCGCGACGTCGTCGCGGAAGCCCATGACCAGCGTGCGGGCGACCGCCTCGATATAGCCGTCGCGGGCCGGCTGGCCCGATTGGCGTGGCTGCGGCGGGCGCGTATTGATCACCTGCCAGCGCCGCTTGGCGATGACCTCCATCGCGGCATCGTAGGCGCCCTGCGGGCTCGCATCGGTCTCGAGCGGCGCGATGTCCGGATAGGCGGCCTTCTGCTGTTGTGCCGCATAGAGGCCCGCATAGGCGATCGGATTTGCGTCGCGCGAGCGCAGCCGGCCAATGGTCTCGTAGCGCGGCGGGTCGATCGGGTCTGTGGTGATGTCGGCGATCTCCGGCAGGCGGGAGGCGCGCACCGCGAGGTAGGACGGATAGGCTAGCAGCACGAAGCCGATCAGGATCGCGGTCAGCGCCGCGCCGAGGCCCTCGACGCCATGCCGCCAGATCACGATCAGGGAGGCGAGCGCGATCAGGATCGCTATGGCGGCCATCATCAGAGATGCCGCGAAGGTCGCCAGCACCGGAACGATCTCGAGCAGGCCGGAACGCGCGATCACGATCGACAGGAGCGCGACGCACAGCGCGAAGCTCGCGATGCGGCGTGCCCAGATGGCGAGCCTGGACGGGGGCTCGGCGGCAATGCGGCGAATCGGCATGGCTAGGTTACGGCCGCTGCGCGCAGCTGGACGCTGAACATCCCGTCGGGGATCGGGCCTGGATCGCAGATCATCATGCGTGACTGAAACAACTATCTCGGGATCGTGGCAAATCAAATACTTGCGTGTTCGTCTTGCGTGTTCGGTCGAGCTCTTGCCGGACCCGACCTGCGACTATGACGCTGCGGCAGCCGGCAGCACGTAGTCCTTCAACTGTGCGCGCAGCGTCGTCTTCTGGATTTTCCCGGTCGCGGTATGCGGAATCTCGTCGACGAATACCACGTCGTCGGGCATCCACCATTGGGCGATCTTGCCGGCCATGAAGCCGAGGATGTCGTCGCGCGTCGCCGTCTCCCCAGACTTGAGCACCACGACCAGCAGCGGCCGCTCGTCCCATTTGGGGTGCTTGACGCCGATCACGGCCGCTTCCGCGACGGACGGATGGCCGACCGCGAGGTTTTCCAGATCGATCGACGATATCCACTCGCCGCCTGACTTGATTACGTCCTTGGCGCGGTCGGTGATCTGCATGTAGCCGTGCGAGTCCATGGTCGCGACGTCGCCGGTATCGAAGAAGCCGGCCTCGTCGAGGATGTCGCCGCCCTCGCCCTTGAAGTAGGCCTTCGCCACCGCGGGCCCGCGCACCTTGAGCCGGCCGAAGGTCTTGCCGTCCCACGGCAGGTCGCGGCCTTCATCGTCGGTGATCTTCATCTCGATCGAGAAGGGCGGCTGTCCCTGCTTCATCTGGATGTCGAGGCGCGCGTCGCCCGTAAGCTCCGCGTATTCCGGAATGAGCGTGCAAGCGCTGCCGAGTGGGCTCATCTCGGTCATGCCCCAGGCGTGGATCACCTCGACCCCGTAGGTGTCCTGGAACGTCTCGGTCATGGCGCGCGGACAGGCGGAGCCGCCGATGATGACGCGCTTGAGATAAGGCAGCTTGCCGCCGGTCTTCTCGAGATGCTGCAGCAGCATGAGCCACACTGTCGGAACGGCGGCCGTGCAGGTCACCCTGCAGGTATCGAGCAACTCGTAGACCGAGGCGCCGTCGAGCTTCATGCCGGGCATCACCAGGGTCGCGCCGGCGAGCGGGCATGAAAAGGCGAGCGACCAGCTGTTGGCATGAAAGAGCGGCACCACGGGCAGGATCACGTCGCGCGACGACATGGAGAACACGGCGCCCGAATGTACCATCGCGTGCAGCACGTTGGAGCGGTGCGAGTAGACGACGCCTTTCGGGTTCCCGGTGGTGCCCGACGTGTAGCACATGCCGGCTGCGGTGTTCTCGTCGAACTGCATCCAGGCGATGTCGCCGTCCGCCTCGGCGAGCCATTCCTCGTAGGGGACGGCATTCCTGAGCGATGTCGCCGGCATATGGGCGGCGTCGGCGTAGACGACATAGCGCTCGACCGTTTGGAGCTTGCCGGCGAGCTTCTCCAGCAGCGGCACGAAGGTCACATCCGTCATCACGATGCGGTCTTCCGCATGGTTGATGATCCAGGCGATCTGATCGGGAAACAGGCGGGGGTTGACGGTGTGATAGATGCCGCCGATGCCGACGATGCCGTACCAGGATTCGAGGTGCCGCCAGGTGTTCCACGCGAGCGTCGCGACCCGGTCGCCCGGCTTGATGCCGTCGCGCGCGAGCCGCTGCGCGACCTTCTTGGCGCGCGCTCTGACCTCGGCGTACGTGGTCGTGTGAATCGGGCCTTCGATCGACCTTGATATGATGCGCCGGCCGCCGTGGTAGGTCGCCGCATGATCGATGATGCTGTGGATGAGCAGGGGCCAATCCTGCATCTGGCCGAGCATTACGTTTCCTCCGTGGCCGCCTTGTTGTCAGACCGGTCGGCCGTTTCCCAAGGTTAGCGCGCCGCCTGCGCCGCGCAACAGTCCCCATAGCTACGGGCCTGCGGCAATTCGGGTTCAGCCGAACCGCGCCAGACTAAATCGTGAGACGTCGTGGCGGGTCGTCCCTTCCGTGACGAGGTCGGCGAGGATTTCGCCGATCACCGGGGCGAACTTGAACCCGTGGCCCGAGCAAGGGGAGGCGACGACGATCGCCGGTGCGCCGGGCAACCGGTCGAGGATGAAATCGCCGTCCGGCGCCATGGTGTAGAGGCAGGTCTGGGACGCGAGAAGCTCGCCGTTGGCGGACGGCAGGTGCGCCGCAAGGGCCGCGCGCAGCAAGGCCTCGTCGCCGGCATCCATCGGCCGCACCGGCGTTGCGGGATCGACGGCTTCGTCGGCGTGATGGTGCTTGGCGAACTTGATGCCCGGCTTCGACCCGCGCGGAAAGCCGTAGAAGACGCCGCCGGTGTTCTCGATCATGAAGATCGGGCAGCGGTCGGGCGCGAAGATCGCCGGATCGGACGGCGCGAACCACCCCACCACCTGGCGCGTGACGCGCAGCGGAACCGGGAAGCCGGGTAGAAGCTGCGGCAGCCACGGCCCCGCCGCGACGACGGCATGCCGGGCCTCGATGACGGCACGGTCGGTCACGACGCGCACGCCGGCCAAGGTCGGCTCGATCGCGTGCACCCGCTCGTTGCTCCGCAACTGTGCGCCGGCCGCCAGCGCAAGCGCGATCTGGGCGTGGATGGCAGGCTCAGGGGCGAGAATGCCCGCCTCCGGCTGCAGCACCCCGACGAAATCCGGCGGCAGGCGGAAGGCCGGAAACCGCCGCATGACGGTTGCGGCGTCGAGCACCTCGTGGGGGAGGCCGTGGGTGCGCGCCGAATGCAGCGTGCCAGCGACGAGCGTGCCGTCGGGCACCCCGATCTCGATGATGCCGGTGATGCGCAGCAGCGCCTTCCCGCTGTCGCGTTCCAGCGCGCGCCACAGCGGCAGGGCCGCCCGCACCAGCGGGACGTAGGAGGGGTGCTCGAAGTACCCGAGCCGGATGATCCGCGTCTCGCCATGGGACGAGCCGCGGTCGTGGCCCGGCTCGAACTGCTCGAGGCCGGCGACGTGCAGACCGCGCCGGGCAAGATGCAAAAGGGCGGCGCTGCCCATGGCGCCCAGCCCGATCACCGCAACGTCAACCGCCATGGATCGCCCGTTCATGTTTGACGTTAGCATGAGGCGCGGGCCCGAACCTCCTCTGGCGCCCGCAGAAAACCGCAATCCTACTCGACCCGTGGCACGTGACCCGCATTTTTCCGACAATCGCCGTACTGATGATGATGATGGCCACGACGGCCGTGGCGGCGCATCGTTCCCTGGCGCCGCAGGTTCCGCTGCCGCGCCCACGGCCGGCGCTCGCGCCGGCCGTGCCGGAGGCGCCCCCCGAACCGTCCGCCTGCAAAATGGACCTCGTCCGGCGGGCGGTCTTTACGCCGTTGCCGCCACTCGTCGGCCCCGGCGGTTGCGGGGCGCCCGACGTGGTGCGGCTCGAAGCGATCATCATGCCGGACAAGAGGCACGTGCCGGTCTCGCCGCCGCCGACCCTGCGCTGCAGCATGGCGGGCGCCATCGCCGACTGGGTGCGTGCCGACCTCGGAACGGAGCTGGCAGCGCTCGGCGCACCGCTGAAGGCGATCGAAAACTACGATTCCTATGACTGCCGCGGCATGAACCGGGTGGCAGGCGCCAAGCTGAGCGAGCACGGCAAGGCGAACGCGCTCGATATCCGCTCGTTCACGCTTGCCGACGGCAGGACCGTGCAGCCGACCGATCCGGCGGCGTCAAGCACGTTTCGCGAGGAAATGCGTGCAAGCGCCTGCGCGCGTTTCAAGACCGTGCTCGGCCCCGGCTCCGACGGCTATCACGAGGAGCACATCCACGTGGATCTGGCGGAGCGCCACAACAGCGGCTATCGCATCTGCCACTGGGAGATCCGCGTGCCGGCCCCGACCGCCGACGTGCCGCTGCCGCGCCCGCGCCCGTTCATCGCGACGACCCGCCATAAGCTTTGACGTGGCCGCGTCGGAACGGCCACAATAGCCGGGACTAATCACCCATTTATTGCCCGGACCGAAACCCCATGGCCGTTCTCAGCAATCTTGCGATCCGCGATATCGAGACGCTCGCGCATCCGAACACCAACCTGGCGCAACTGCGCGACACGGGACCGATCGTCCTCGAGCACGGCAAAGGCGTGTTCGTCTATGACAGCGACGGCAAGCCCTATCTCGAGGGCATGGCCGGCCTGTGGTGCACGGCGCTCGGCTACGGCAACGAGGAGCTTGCCGAGACCGCCGCCGCGCAGATGAAGCGGCTCGGCTTCGCCCATCTCTACAACGGCAAGAGCCACGACCCCGCGATCGAGCTCGCCAAAAAACTCAAGGAGATGGCGCCGGTGCCGATCTCCAAGGTGTTCTTCTGCAATTCCGGCTCGGAGGCGAACGACAGCCAGATCAAGCTTGTGCGGTATATGAACAACGCGCTCGGCCGGCCGCAGAAGAAGAAGATCATCGGCCGCCTGAAGGGCTTCCACGGCCTCACGTTGGGCGCCGCCTCGCTCACCGGCCTGCCGCACAATCACGCGGATTTCGACCTGCCGCTCCCCGGCATCCTGCACACGAGCTGTCCGCACCACTATCGCGGCGCCCGCGACGGCGAGAGCGAGGAGGAGTACGCGACAAGGCTCGCGGCCGAGCTCGACGAGCTGATCCAGCGCGAGGGGCCGGAGACGGTTGCCGCCTTCATCGCCGAGCCCGTGATGGGCGCGGGTGGCGTAATCGTGCCGCCGAAGACCTACTTCGAGAAGATCGGAAAGGTCTGCGCGGCGCACGACGTCTACGTGATCTCCGACGAGGTGATCTGCGGTTTCGGCCGCCTCGGACGCAATTTCGGCTGCGAGGCGCTCGGCTTCCGGCCGCACGCGATGTCGGTCGCCAAGGCGCTGTCGTCGGCCTACCTGCCGATCGCCGGCGTGATGCTGCCGGAGATGATGTACCAGGCGCTGCTCACGCAGAGCCGCAAGCTCGGCGGCTTCAACCACGGCTTCACCTATTCGGGTCATCCGGTTGCGGCGGCGGTCGCGGTCAAGACGCTCGAGATCTATGCGCGCGACAAGATCTTCGCGGCGGCGGCGGCGCGCATGCCGCAGTTTCAGCAGCATCTGCAGAAGCTCGGCGAGCACCCGCTGGTCGGCGAGGCGCGCGGGCTGGGGCTCATGGGCGGCCTCGAGCTCGTCGCCGACAAGGCGAGCAAGCGCGCCTTCGACCCGAAGCTCGGGGTCGCGGCGCGCTGCGTGCGCCTTGCCGAGGAGGAAGGGCTGATCGTACGCGCGGTGGTCGGAGACACGGTGACGGCCTGTCCGCCGTTAATCATTAAAGCCGATGAGATCGACGAGCTGTTTACGCGGCTGACACGCGCGCTCGATCGCACGCTAGACTGGGCGAAGCGCGAGCGGCTTTTCTCGAACTAACTTTCGCCATCCAGGGCGCTCAATATCCGCGCTCATTCGGGGCGCGGCCGGTTAACTATTGCCAATGTCCGACGTCGTACATCCGTTTGCCGCTGCTCCGCCGGGTCGCGCCCTGCTGCGCCCGGGGCTGACGCGCCGCGCCCTCTTTCTCGGGATGGGGACAACGGGACTGGCCGGCGCGGCGACGGCCGCCTACGGCATCGGCATCGAGCCGGAAAGCGTGCTGCTGACGCGCTATCGGCTGACGCCGCCGCGCTGGCCGGCGGGGCGGAAGCTCAGCATCACGGTCATTGCCGACTTGCATGCGGGCGGTCCGAACATGACGGCGCGCCACATCGAGCATGTCGTCGATGTCGCGGCTGACGAGCGCGCCGACATCGTGCTGCTGCTCGGCGACTATTTCGCCACCCACCGCTTCGTCACCGAGCACGTTCCGCCGCGCGTGTGGGCAGCCTCGCTGGCGCGCCTCGAGGGTCGGCTCGGGACCTGGGCGATCTTCGGCAATCACGACTGGTGGTTCGACATCAAGGGCGTTCGCGCGGGTCTTGCCGCCGTCGACATCCCGGTGCTCGAGAACCGCGCGGTCCTGCTCGGCGAGCGGGGCCATCGTTTCTGGCTCGCCGGGCTCGGCGATCAGCTCGCCCATCGGCTCGGACCGCACAGGTTCAGAGGCGAGGACGATCTCCCGGGAACGCTGCGCCAGATCGACACCGACGATCCGGTGATCCTGATGGTGCACGAGCCGGACATCTTCACCAAGGTGCCCGACCGCGTGTCGCTGACGCTCGCGGGCCACACCCACGGCGGGCAGATCCGCGTGCCTTTCGTGTGGCCGCGCTACGTGCCGTCGCGATATGGCGCGCGGTTCGCCTACGGCCACATCGTCGAGCGCGGGCGGCACATGATCGTGTCGGGCGGCCTCGGCGTGAGCGGCGTCCCGGTCCGCCTCGGCGTGCCGCCCGAGATCGTGCGCATCGAGCTCGGCTGAATCTCGCTCTCTATTGTTTGAGCGTGGTCCCATCCGAAAACCGGAGACCGCTTTTCGGGAGCACGCTCCAAATGCAAACGGCGCCGCGAGGGGCGGCGCCGTCAGCAGATCGACGATGCGGTCGGCTCAGCTGTCGCGGCCGCCCGTGAACGCCACGCGCGGATTGACCGGCGAGTCGCCCTGGCCCGGCGCGATCACCACGACCGGCGTGCCGACCTTCACCCGATTGTAGAGATCGATCACGTCCTCGTTGGTGAGGCGAATGCAGCCCGACGAGATCGCCGAGCCGATGTATTCGGGCTGATTGGTGCCGTGGATGCGAAACAGCGTGTCCTTGCCGTTGGCGAAGAGGTAGAGCGCGCGCGCCCCCATCGGGTTGTGCGGGCCGCCGCTCACGAAGTTTGGAATGTTGCCGAGGCGCTCATGCTCGCCGGCGGTCGGCGTCCATGAGGGCCATTCGGTCATGTTGCCGACCTTGGCGATGCCGGACCAGGCGAGCGCCTCTTCGCCGACCGTGATGCCGTAGCGGATCGCCTTGCCATTCGGCTGAACCAGATAGAGATAGCGCGCGTCGGTATCGACGACGATCGTGCCGGCCGTTTCCTTGCGGTGATAGTCGACGATGTGGCGGCGATAGGGTTCGGGGATCTGCGCCTGCGCGTAGGGCGCGTGGGCGAGCAGTTCCTTGTCGCGTGGCTTGAAATTGCTCGCGTCAACCGGCGCGAGTGTCGATTCCATGCATCCGCCGAGCATGAGCCCCAACCCAACCAGCGCAAATCCAGCCGCAAACTTCATCGCTTCACCTGTGAGCTACCAAAGCAAAGTGAGGATGCGCCCCCGAGTCCAGCGCCCCCGACGTTTCTAACCAAAAGCGTTCCATCCTTCCAGGTTTTGGAGCGATTGTGGCAGTCGAGGCAACGCAACTGTTGCAGGAATGCCTCAGTGGCCGGCGTAAGCTCTGGAAAGCTTGGCATTTCCAACCCGCTGACGCGGCCGCCGCGCTCTCCATGATCGTGCACGGGTGACGTTAATGGACGGTTTACCCTGCGGCGGCGAATGTGGGAGGCCGCGCGGCGCCGGGCGAAATGCCGCCTAATCGTGCCTTTTTCTGCCCACTTCCGCCGATCTCGGAGCGGAGATTGCGGTCGAACGGGACATTCGAGACGGAGGAAACGGTGGAAAAACGGACTTTCCTGTCAGAGGCTTATGCGGGCAGTGCGAACGAGCGCGAGGAACTTGACCGGCGCTATCGCAATATCGGAATCCCCGCCGTTGCTGCTGCAGTGCGCTATCAGGGCAACACCAGGATCGAGGAACCGCGCAACGACGATCGGTTCGAGGCCGAGTCGGCCGCCTGAGTGTCAGGCATCGGCTGTCGGACATCGGGCCAGCCGCACACGCGAAGCCGGTTGGTCCTGATTCCCGTCAAACGTGCTGGCCGCCATTGATGTGGATCTCGGCGCCATTCACGTAGGACGACGTCTCTGTGCACAGCACATAGATGATCTTGGCGACCTCGTCGGGCGTGCCGAGGCGGTGCATCGGAATCTGGTGAGCGACGATCGCATCGGTGCCGGGCGAGAGGATCGACGTGTCGATCTCGCCCGGCGCGATCGCGTTGACGCGCACGCCGAGCGGACCGAAGTCGAACGCCATCTCGCGCGTGAGCGACGCGAGCGCCGCCTTCGACGTCGCATAAGCCGCGCCCGCGAACGGATGCACGCGCGATCCCGCGATCGACGTGACGTTGACGACCGAGCCCTTGGCGGCCTTGAGCTGGTCGATCAGGCCGCGTGCCAGCATGATCGGCGCGAAGAAGTTGACGTGAAAGACATGCTCCCACGTGTCGAGCGTGGTGATGATGCTGCCGAGCCGACCGCCGCCCTCCGCCTTGGGCGAGATCGCGGCGTTGTTGACGAGCGCATGCAGCTCGCCGGTCTCCAGCCGCTTCTTGATCTCGGCGATCGCACCTTGCGTCGACGCCGGGTCGGCGAGATCGACCTGGATGTGGTCTTCCGGTCCCATTTCCCACGGACAGTTTTCCGGGAAAGCATGGCGCGAGCACGTGATCACGCGCCAGCCGGCGGCCGAGAAGCGCTTGACCGTCGCGTGGCCGATGCCGCGGCTCGCTCCGGTCAGGAGCAGCGTGCGGCGCGGCTGGTTGGTGGACGAGGACGGCATGGGGCGCGGCGTCTCCAGGTGCGGATGCTAGCTCAAGGATAGAGCCGCGTTTTGATCCAGGCGTCGCCCGGCGCCACGCGGCGAAACTCGACACGGTCGTGCAGCCGGTAGGGGCGGTCCTGCCAGAACTCGACGACCAGCGGCACGAGGCGATAGCCGCCCCAATACGGCGGACGTGGAACCTGGCCGACCGCGTAGCGCGCGGTCGCGAACGCGACGGCTTTCTCGAACGCGAGGCGGCTTTCGAGCGGCGCCGATTGCTTGCTCGCCCACGCGCCGATCTGCGAGAGCCGCGCGCGGGTGGCAAAATAGGCGTCCGCCTCGGCGTCGGCGACCCGCTCGACCGGTCCGCGCAGGCGCACCTGCCGCTTGAGCGACTTCCAGTGAAAGACCGCGCCGGCTGCCGCACGATCGGCCAATTCCCGCCCCTTTTGGCTGTCGTGGTTCGTGTAGAAGACGAATCCCCGCTCGTCGAATCCCTTCAGGAGAACCATGCGTGCATTGGGCAGCCCGTCGCGGTCGACGGTCGCGAGCGCCATGGCGTCAGGGTCTCCGGGCTCCGCGCGGCGGGCGTCGGCGAACCACGCGTCGAACAGGCGCAGCGGCTCGTCGGCCTCGGTGAAGTCACCGCTCGTTAACGAACCAGGGTGTTTTATCGAAGTCGTGTCGGACATGTCGCGGAGCGTACTTGTGGCCGGTTTCCCGCCAGCATCGGCGTCCCGGCTGGTCCGTTATAACGGAACCATCCGGTCGAGCATATGGCGACGGCTGCTGCCCGCGGCCATGCTCGTGCTCGCGCTGCCGGCCGGCGGCTGCAGCTACCAGCTCGGATCGATGTTCGGGCGGGACAATGCGAAGTCGGAGGTGACCGGCTCGATCCCGTCGAATGCGAAAGCGCCGGCTGCGACGCCTGCGGACGCCGATCTCGTCTATGCGCGCGCCGCCGCGACGCAGGCGCTCGCGATCGACGGAAAGACGACGAGCGTCCCGTGGGAGAATCCGCAGACGGGCGCGCGCGGGACCATCACGCCCCTGGCGGCGGCCTATACGCAGGACGGCTTTCTCTGCCGCGACTTCCTGGCGAGTTACGTGCGCCAGGGCGCCGAGTCCTGGCTGCAGGGCGAGGGCTGCCGGGTGCACGAGGGCAGGTGGGAAATCCGCGCGCTGCGGCCATGGAGGAAGACCTGAGCCGGAGTGTGGTCGTCGGTGCGCGAGCGCGCCGCGGCAGGTGACTGGGTTCCCGGCGTGACATTGCGAAGCCGTTGCGCCGGCCCCACATTTAATGGCCGGGGCCGGGGTTCCCATCCGGCAGAAGCGAGGACTGGAGTTAGCCAACCATGCGCGACCCCTATGATGTGCTGGGGGTGCAGCGGACGGCGGATGCTGCGAGCATCAAGAGCGCCTTCCGCAAGCTCGCCAAGAAGCACCATCCGGACGCCAACAAGAGCGATCCGAAGGCCGCGCAGCGTTTCGCCGAGGTGAACGCCGCCTACGAGATCCTCGGCGACGATGCCAAGCGCAAGGCGTTCGACCGCGGCGAGATCGGCGCCGACGGCAAGCAGCGCTTTCAGGGCTTCGAAGGTTTTCGCGCGCAGCCCGGCGGCGGCTTCGGCCACGCGGATTTCGAGACGATGTTTCCGGGCGGCTTTGCGCGCGGCGGGCGCGCCGGCGGCTTCGGCGGTTTCGAGGACCTGCTCAAGGGCATGTTCGGCGCCGCGGCCGCCCGCCGTACCGGATTCGAAACGCATGCCGACGCGGACGAGATGAGCGCCGCGCGCGGACGCGACGTCACGGTGCCGCTCACGATCTCGCTTGCCGAGGCCGCGCAGGGCGGCCCGCGGCGGGTGCGCTTGCCGAACGGCAAGGATGTCGACGTCAAGATTCCGGCCGGCCTCTCCGACGGCCAGCAGATCAGGCTCAAAGGGCAGGGCCTGGCCGGGGCTGGCGGGATCGGCGATGCGCTCATCACGGTGACGATCGCGCCGCACAAGCTGTTTACCCGCGAGGGGGCGAACCTGCGCCTCGAGCTGCCGGTGACGCTCTACGAAGCCGTGCTCGGCGCCAAGGTGCGGGTGCCGACGCTCGACGGCGCGGTTGAGCTTGCGATCCCGGCCGGGACCAACAGCGGCCGCACGTTCCGCCTCAAGGGCAAGGGCATGCCCGGCAAGGGCGGGGCAGGCGACCTGCTCGCGGTGGTACGCATCGTGCTGCCCGATCGCAGCGATGAGGCGCTGAGCGAGCTGATGCGCCAGTGGCGCGACGGCCGGCCCTACAATCCGCGCAAGGATATCGGCTGAGCCTTTCCGCTCAGCGCCCGACCTGGGCGTAGACGGTTTCGGCGACCTTGCGCAGGCGGGCGCCGGTCGCCTCGCCGCTGACCACATAGGCGATATTGCGCTCCGACCAATAGAGGGCGCCCACATGCCCTTTCCAATCGGTGCGGACCGCGGAATCGGGCGCCTTGTTGCGGGTGCTGTAGAGCGTGAAGCGTTCGCCCGATCCGCTTTCATACATGAAGAAGGCCGCGGCTTCGCCGCTCGGTCCGGGCAGCAGGCGCCCGCCCACGAGCTTCAATCCAACCGGCTGGAGATCGGGGATGCGCAGTTCGTAGCCGACCCGCTTGGACAGCCACTGCGCGAGGTGGGCTTGCTCGTTGGCCGGCACCTCGACCGGATGACGCACCTCGACCACGTAGACCGAGTAGGCGTCGAGCGCGTCGGTCATGGGCGTCGCAGCCGGCGGTGCCGGCACCGCGATCGTGCGCGCCACCCACCCGGCGACGCCGCCGGCGAGGAATGCCGCGACCGTGGCCGCCGCCGCCATGCCGCGCCACGAGCGTCCCGCCCACTCGATCTGCCGCAGGCTCAGCCGTGCCGGCACCGGCTCGGTCGCCACCGCGCCGTAGCGCGAGCGGATGGCGTCGGCGAGCGAGCGCCAGGCGTTGACGCGCGCGAGGTCGTCGGGATGGCTGGCAAGCCAGGCCTCGACGGCCGGCTTGCGATCGGATGCGAGCTCGCCGTCCACGTAGGCGTGGAGCTCTCCCTCCGTCACGGGCAGGTCGCGGTCGATCATCGTGCCACCTCTTGGTCACCCGCTCGCTATTTCACACGGCGAAGCGCAGGGCGCTCGCCGTCGAGAAAGCCCCTGATTTGCGCGCGTGCGCGCGCGAGACGCGACATCACGGTGCCGACCGGCACCCCCTGCACCTCGGCGACCTCGCGATAGGTGAGGCCCTCGAGTACGACGAGCAGCAGCGCGGCGCGCTGCTCCTCGACCAGGCTCGCGAGCGCCCGCTCGATGTCGCGCGAGCCGGCCTCCGGCCCTGACATGTCGGGCGCGTCGTCGTCGCCGAGCAGCGTCATCACGGGTCGGCGCGCAAGCGAGCGCAGCCGGTTGCGGTTGAGATTGGTCAGGATCGTATAGAGCCAGCTGCGCACGTCGCCGCCATGAAACAGATGTTCGGATCGCAGCGCCCGCACCAGCGTATCCTGCACCAGATCGTCGGCCGTCTCCGCGTCGCGCGTCAAAGCCCGCGCGTACCGGCGCAATGCCGGTATCGCCGCCTCGACGCCGCTTCGGAAACTGCTCACCCGACTGTTCCCACAGATCCGCGCTGGCCACTCGCCGATATCCGAGCGTGCGGATGCGGCGCTGCTCGCATTGTCAAACACCAAGGCAGCCGTGCTATTCCGGGAAGCGCGTCGCGATCAGCGTCGCATCGCCGGCGCGGTCGATGGCGGGTGGGCGCCATGCCACGGATTTGCAAGCATGTTTCGGCCAGGCTTGTTTCGATCGGGCTTGTTTCGATCGGGCTTGGGCGCGCATTCGGTTGTCGTGCCGGCAAGGCGAGGGGTGGCATGTCGGAATCGATGGGCTGATGCAGGAAGGTGAGACTTGATCGTTCGCGCTGCGTACAGTCGCTCGATAGCGTGGGGTACGGCCCACGCAGTGTACCCGCGAGGCAACGCGCTCGCCTGCGCGCCTTGCCGCGATGGTTAACGCCTTTTCACAATGTCGCAACCGCTCCTCTATTTCATTCGGCACGGCGAAACGGACTGGAATGCGCAAGGCCGGCTGCAGGGTCAGCACGACACGACGCTCAACAAGGTCGGCGTCGGGCAGGCGGTGCGCTGCGGCGGCATCCTGCGCGCGCTGATCGAGTGCGAAGGACTCGCTCCGCAGGCGTTCGACTACGTCGCAAGCCCGCTCAGCCGCGCGCGCCGGACCATGGAGCTGGTGCGCGGCGAGCTCGCGCTTGACCCGGCCGACTATCGCACCGATACGCGCCTCGCCGAGCTCTCGTTCGGCCGCTGGGAGGGCCGCACCTTCGCCGAGCTGAAAGCGCGCGAGACCGACACCCGCGTGCTCGCGACGCGCGAGCACGACAAATGGGGCTTCGTTCCGCCCGGCGGCGAGAGCTACGCCGATCTGCTCAAGCGGGTGAGCGCCTGGCACGCGAGCGTCACGCGCGACACGATCGTGGTGTCGCACGGCGGCGTCGCGCGCACCCTCATCGTTCATTTCGCGATCGAGCCGCCGGCGGCGGCGCCGATCCACAGCATCGATCAGGGCGTGGTCTACGAGTTCGCGCCCGGGCGGCTGAAGCGCTTCACCTAGACTGAGGGTGAAGCGCTCCGAAGCCTACTGGGCGGGCTTGTGGATCTTGTACAGGCGAAATCGCTGGCCACTGTAGATCAGCGTCAGCACCTCGGGCGCGGGATTGCTGAAGTCGTCCGCCGTGTACATGACGTAGAGGTAATCGAACTTGTCCTGCCATCGCTGCCAGTAGGGCGGCTCGCCCGACGCGGCGAGGCTCATGCCGTCATTGGTCAGGTCCTCGATCGACGGCAGCTCCGTGTCGGTACTCTCGGCCAGGCGGCGGTAGGCGGGCCGCACCGCCATGATCTGCTTGCCCGCGAAGACGAACGTATCGGCGACCAGTCCCGAGCGTTCGATGATGGCGAGGCAGCCCGTATGCGCGAGTCCGTAGTCGAGCGCATCGACATCCGACGTGTCGTCCGACTGGGCGACCAGCACGCGCGCGCCGCGCTCGGTGATGAGCTTCGTCGACGCCCGCACCTCGGCTTCCTGGTTTGCCAGCGTGCTCCAGCTGACGCCGACTTCCGCGATGCGCACGGCGAGCAGGAAGATGAGCGCCAGCACGATGCCGCCGTCCGCGAGCCGTTCCGGCGCTTGCAGGCGGATGAATCCGAGCGCGATCAGGATGATCGCGATCGGCAGGCGCTGATCGACGAGATAGGCGGTGTGGGTGACGTTCGGCATCGCGAGATAGACGACGGCGCCGAGACCGAGCAGGATCCAGGCGGCCGGATGAACCCGCAGCACCCGCAGGAATGCGGCCCAGGCGAGTACGGCGACGAGGCCTGCCGCGAGCGCGACATCGACGAAGCCCGAGTAGGTGCTAATCACGAAGTAGAGGCCTTCGAGCTTGGCGGAAAGCCACCACTCGTTCGTCCCGGCAAGCCGGGAGGTGGGGCTTGCGAGCAGCAGCGCGACGACCGGCAGGAGCGGCAATCCGGTCGCCGCGAAATCGGCAAGGCGCATGCCGAGCGGGACGGAGCGCCGCTTGTGCAGCCGCCACAGCTCGAACGCTAGCAGCGCCAGTCCATAGACCCCGACCGCGAAGATGTGGCTGAAGAACAGCCCGACGGCAAAAACCGCCGATACCACGAAGCGGGAAGGCCGCTCGCGCAACGCGACCCAGGCCGCCGTCGCCCACAAGGCGAGCCCGACGCCGAACCAGTAGTTCATGAGGCCGACGAGAAAGATGTGATTGTAGAGCAGCGGCAGCGCCGCAAGCGCGATCACGGGCCAGCCGCCGAAGAGCGCCCGGTTCAACGCCATCACGCCGGTCGCCACGATGAGGACGCAGATGACCGTGAAGGCCTGGCCCGCATGGTAGATGTCGGTCACCCGCGCGAGCAGCGGGACGACCATGTCCATGATCAGGTTGGGGATGATCTGCCAGTGGATCTCGTAATAGCGCGCGAGGTCCGGATCGGCGCCGCCCGTCGCGATGACGTGCATGCGCGCGAGGTGGTTGGGATAGTCGGCGAGCGGCGGGATGGTGACGGCGAGGACCGGCGCAAGCGCGAGCGCCGTCGCCACACCGAGCACGAGAAGCATGGCCCTCCCGGAGGAGGAGATGAGAGCCCGCGGCAAGACGCCAGTCGCTTTCCTTGTCGTGGCCAGCCGCCCGGTATGGCCTGCGTGCAGCCCGGTCATTGTCCAATTCCCGGGCGGCCTGTCAATCGCACCATGGCATGCGCGGCATGCCGGGAGCGCGGCGATTCAGGCGCGCAGGGTTCAGGGAAAAATGCTGCATCAACCAGCGGTTACTGCCCGGTCTTGCGGATCTTGTAGAGCTTGAAGCGGGCGCCGTCGTAGACGAGGGTGAGGAGGTCGGGGAAGGGGTTGGCGTCGTCGTGCCCCGTGTACATCAGGTACAGGTAGTCGAAGTTCCGTTGCCATTGCCGCCAATATTCGCCGGTGCCCTCGGGCTGCGCCGTCGTCTTCGTGGCCGCCGCCAGCTGGTCGACCGTCGGCAGGTCGCCGTCGACGAGCTCGGCGATCTGCCGGAACTCGGGCCTCACCTCCATGATCTGCTTGCCGGGAAACACGAACGCGTTCGCCACGAAGGCCGAGCGCTCGATGATCGCAAGGCAGGCGGCATGCGCCAGCGCGAAATCGAATGCCTCGTTCTCGGAGACCTGGTCGGATGACCCGACGAGCACACGCGCCCCGCGCTCGGCGATGAGTCCGGTCGAAGCGCGAATGTCGGCGGTCTGGCGCGCGAGCGCGATCCAGTTGACGCCGACTTCGGCGACGCGCGCGGCAAGCAGCAGGATGAGCAGCGCCGCGATGGCGTGCCGCGCGGCGGCGCGCGGCGTATCGAGCGAGACGAAGGCGAGCGCGACGATGATGAGCGCGGCGGGGAGGCGCTCGTCCGCCACATAGGTATCGAACAGGATGTTCGGCATCGCGAGGTAGACGATCGTGCCGATTGCGATCAGGACCCAGCCGGCCGGGTGTACCGCGAGCTCGCGGCGGAACGCGGTCCATGCCAGCACGGCCGCGATCACGGCGATAAGCGCAAAGTCGATGACATCCGAGTAGGTGCTGACCGCGAAGTAGAGACCTTCGAGCTTTGCGGGCAGCGACCACTGATTGGTGCCGGCAAGGCCGAGCGTGGGACTTGCGAGCAGCAGCGGAACGAAGGGCAGGAACGGCAGTCCGGTCGCCGAGAAGTCGGCGAGGCGGACCGCGAGGGGCGCCGAGCGGCGTTGTCGCAGGCGCCACAGCTCGAAAGCGAGCAGCGTCAGGCCGTAGATGCCGGCGGCGAACAGGTGGGTGAAGAAGAGGGCGGTGGCAAAGAGCGTCGACGCCGCAAGCCGCCACGGCCACGCCCGCTCGCGCAGCCGCACCCATATGGATGCCGCCCACAGCGCGAGCCCGACGCCCGTCCAATAGTTCATGGAGCCGAGAAAGAGGATGTGGTTGTACAGGAGGGGAAGCGCCGCAATGGAGAGCACGGACCAGCGGCCGAACAAGGCGCGGTTGAGGGCGAAGACCCCACTGGCGACGAGCGCCAGGCAGGCGATCGCGTAAACCTGGCCCGCTCGATAGATGTCCATGATCCGCGCGAGCGCCGGAACCACGAGGTCCATGGCGAGATTGGGAATGACCCGCCAATGGATCTCATAGTGGCGCGCGAGGTCGGGATCGGTGCCGATTGCGCCGATGACATGCATGCGTGCGAGATGGTTCGGGTAGTCGGCAAGCGGCGGCACCGGAACGATCAGGAGAGGCGCGAGCGTGAGCAGGGTCGCGACGACGAGCACGAGGATCGTGGTCGCGCCGCAGGATGCCGAAACGGCGCGCCATATCGGCGCTCGCTTCTTCGAGTGT
>Ga0126371_10000479_pt1 | contig 32787 bp, 31 predicted proteins | sample PanSoiMetaPlot_4_FD_110145 | JGI IMG/M metagenome (GOLD analysis project Ga0126371, IMG submission 110145) | Tropical forest soil microbial communities from Panama - MetaG Plot_4 | ecosystem: Environmental > Terrestrial > Soil > Tropical forest > Bulk soil | place: Panama | collected 2016-02-17 | reverse complement strand
CCGCGGAGCGCTACTCGCGTTTTTACACCGCCGTATCCCGCGCCCAGCTGACCAGCTGGCTCGCGGAGCTTGCCGGACACCGGCTTCTCGTGGACATCTCCGGGCCGGCGGCGCACGCCGCGCGGACCGCTGCCTGCGCCGGACACACCGTGCTGCGGGTGGAAGCACCCGGGATGCCGCCGGCCCGCATCGGCGGGTCCGCCGGGCGGCTCCGCGCGGTCGCGGCCGAGGCCGGAGGGCTTGAGTTCCTCGCGGACGGCTGCGTCGATGGTGTGATCGCCGAGGACCGCACCCTGTCCAGGCAACTGGCCGCTGAGTCGCTCGTCGGCGAGATCGCGCGGGTGCTCCGACCCGGCGGCAGCGTGCTCGCCTGTGTGGACTCGCTCACCCTTGGCATGGCGGTGCTCGCGGAGCAGCACCACTGGCCGCACCTGGTCGACGTGCCAAACGCGGACGTGGTGCTCGTCCCGTGGCCGGACGGCACCATTACCCGCTGCTACGGCGCCGAGCAGCTCCGTGAACTGTTCACAGGGAACGGCCTTGAGGTGAGCTGGATACGGCCGCGCACGGTGTTCTCGCCACGGACGGTCAGCTACCTGCTCGCTCGCGACCCCGGAAGCTTCGGCAGGCTCGTGACGGCCGAGCTCAGCGCCCGCAGCGACGATTCGGTCGGTGGGCAGCTCATCGTCTGCGCGCGGCGGTACTAGCTCTCCTAGCTCCCGGGGACGCCTCCCGCACGGGGGGCTCCCCACCCCCGGGGACCCCCGCACGGGGGACTATCCGTCCCCCGTTCCCCCTGACCCCTGTTCCCGCCTGATCAGCGGCGGCGCCCGTCCCGCTTGGACTGGCAGGGCACGCACCGCGCGGTAGCCGGGCGCGCCTCGAGCCGCGGTTCTGGCACCGAGTTCCCGCAGTCGACGCACTGCCCGTAGCTCCCCTTGTCCACGCGCGCGAGCGCCGCAAGCACGTCGGCGCGGTGCGCCATCGCAGCCTGGACCGACGCAAGGTTACGGTCCGCCTCGGTCAGATTCGCGCCAGCGTCACCCGCCTCCGCGGACGCGCCCCGGGACAGCGGATGTTCACCCCGAAGCACCGCGACCGTCCGGTCGAGTTCGTCTCGCATTTCCTCTAGGCGCTTGCGGGCAACGCTGATTTCCATCAGAGGTCCTCGCCTCCCGTCCGCGACGCCCGAGGGCAGGGCAGAAACCCCGCCGCCGGGCGTCGCGGGCTCAGAACAGGGGGGGCCGCTCGCCTTCGCCGGAACCGGACCCGCGGGCCTGCTGAGCAGCGTCGAAGAAGGGCTCGACGAGCTCAGGCCCGTTGTTCCGTACGGCGTTGACGGCGGTGGAAACTGAGTGCGACGTCAGCCCGCCCGCCCCCGAGGCCGTGGCGGGCTGCAATGTCGCTAGTAGCAGTTCTTTCTCGTTGTTGGCCGGGTCAAGCCAGTCAGCCCAGCTTTCCGGCGCTATCACCATCGGCGTCCGGTCGTGAATCTTGCCGATGTCGTCCTTCGCGTCGGTGGTGATAATCGACGCTGACCAGTACCACGCCTGCTCGTGGTCGGCCGGCACCGACTCGTCCCGCCACAGCTCGTAAATGCCGGCGAGGGCGAGGATCCCACCATCTGTTCGGTATATGTAAAAGGGCTTCTTGGCCTTTCCGTCGGCCTGCCACTCGTAGTAGCCGTCGGCCGGGATGATGCAACGGCGCCGGCCGAACGCGGCGCGGAACGCGGGCTTGACCGCGACAGTCTCGGCGCGTGCGTTGATCATCCTGGCGCCGCCGCTGGTGTCCTTCGCCCAGGACGGCACCAGCCCCCAGCGAACCAGTCGCAGCTCCCGCTTCGGCTGCTCATCCTCGTCGTCCTTGCGGGCCAGCACTGTGTAGATCCGCTTCGTCGGGGCAACGTTGTAGTCGGGATTGCGGTCCTCGGCCACGCGGTCACGCTCGACGGCGAACTCCTCGAGGAGTTCAAGCCGTTTGCGAGCGGAAACGAAGCGACCGCACATACGCGCCCTTCCCTGTTGGCACAGACCAGCCGGCCCTTATGCAACGGTAGAAGCCGGATTGGCACTTCATAACCAGAAAACGCGCCCGTCAAACCCCCTGCGGCCCGTGGAACACGCCACGTCAGCCGATACCCTCGACCTTATGGACTCCGGACGCTGGCGCTCGCCTGTTGCCCACAAACCGGTGCGCGCCCGGGTGCGGCTCCCCGGTTCCAAGTCGATTACCAACCGTGCGCTGGTGCTCGCCGCCCTCAGCGACTCGCCGAGCGTGATCCGCGGGCCGCTGCAGGCCCGCGACACGCGGCTCGCCGCAGCCGCGCTGCGAGCCCTGGGCTGGTCGGTCTCAGAATCATCATCCGGAACGGAGCTTGCCGTCTCTCCCGGGTCACCCGTCTCCGGCACCGTGCCGGTCGACGTCGGGAACGCGGGCACGGTCATGCGGTTCCTGCCCGCGGTAGCGGCGCTGACCACGGCGGCGGCCGAGTTCGACGGCGACCCCCGGGCCCGGGAGCGGCCGGTCGGCGCCCTGCTCGGCGCGCTGCGCGCGCTCGGCGCCGACGTCGACGACGGCGGGCGCGGCGCGCTCCCGTTCATCGTCCGCGGCCGCGGCGCGGTACGCGGCGGCACGGTTACGCTCGACGCCTCCGGTTCCTCCCAGCTCGTGTCGGGGCTGCTGCTCGCCGCGCCGCGCTTCGAGCTAGGCGCGCGGGTATGCCACGAGGGGCCGCCGGTGCCGTCACTGCCGCACATCGACATGACTGTTCGCATGCTCAACTCCTGCGGCGCTGAGGTGGCGGTCGGCGACGGGTCGCGCCCGAGCAGCTGGCGGGTGCTGCCCGTGCGCGCCGGGCGGTTCAACCTGGGCGACTTCACCGTCGAGCCAGACCTGTCCAACGCCGGCCCGTTCCTCGCCGCGGCACTGGTTACCGGCGGCTCTATCACAGTGCCTGACTGGCCGCACGACAGCCTTCAGCCCGCGGACGCGATCCTCGACGTGCTCACCAGGATGGGCGCGCGGTGCTCGCTTGGTCCAGACGGGCTGACGGTGACCGGGACAGGCACGATCAGCGGCATCGAGGCGGACCTGCGCGATATCCCCGAACTCTGCCTGCCGCTGACCTCGGTCGCCGCGCTGGCCTCCGGCCCTTCCGTCTTCACCGGCGTGGGGCATACCAGGGCACAGGAGACCGACCGGCTGGCCGCCATCGCCAAGGAAATCAACGCGCTCGGCGGCGACATAACCGAGCGGCCGGACGGCATGGAGATCCGCCCGCGCCCGCTCCGTGCCGCCGGGCACGCGTTCGAGAGCTACGACGACCACCGCATGGTGATGGCCGCGGCCGTCCTCGGCCTGGCCGTGCCCGGCATCGAGGTGGCGAACGTGGCCACGGTCGGCAAGACCTTCCCCGACTTCACGGCTTTGTGGAGCGAGATGGTTGACGTGCCTGCATCGGAGACAAGCTCCTGAGAACTAGGCCGGACCTAGACGAGGATGACGTCCGGGTCCGCGCGGGCCGGGGTTCCCGGCCGCGCACCCGGCGCCGCCCCGCGCACGAGAGCGCGACCGAGGCGTTCGTTGTCAACGTCGACCGGGGCCGGTACGGCTGCCTGATCAGTGCTAGCTCCGGGGGGAGTGATACCCCCTCGCGAATGGTCACCGCGATGAAGGCCCGCGAACTAGGCCGCAACTCCGTGGTGGTCGGCGACCGGGTGGCGCTGGCAGGCGACACCTCGGGCGCCGCCGGAACGCTGGCGCGGATCGTGCGGGTTGCCGAGCGTACCAGCGTGCTGCGGCGTTCGCCTGACGACACGGACCCGCTCGAGCGGATCGTCGTGGCGAACGCGGAGCAGATGGTGATCGTCTGCGCGCTCGCCGACCCCGCGCCCCGGCTCCGGTTCGTGGACCGCTGCCTAGTCGCCGCCTACGACGCCGGCCTCGACCCGCTCCTCGTGCTGACCAAGTCGGACCTCGCGTCGCCCCGTCAGGTCCGTGCGTTCTACCGGCCCCTTGGCCTGCCGATGCTCACCACCCGCCAGCCGCTGCCCGCGCAGACCCTGTCCCGGCTGCGACGCGCGCTCGACGGGCGGGTGAGCGTGCTGATCGGCCAGTCGGGAGTCGGCAAGTCCACGCTGGTCAACGAGCTGATACCGGCCGCCGGCCGCGCGGTCGGCCTGGTTAATCCGGTCACCGGCCGAGGCAGGCACACCTCGTCTTCGGCCATCGCTCTGCCGCTGCCCGCGCTGCCCGCCGCCGGTGGCCGCCGCGGCGCCGGGCAGAGCGGTGCCGCGGCGGCGGACACCCACGCATACCCGGTAGTGGCCGGCTGGCTGATTGACACACCTGGCGTGCGCAGCTTCGGGCTAGGCCATATCTCGGCCGATCGCGTCGTCGAGGCCTTTGGCGACCTCGCGGAGGGAATCGCGGCCTGCCCGCCAGGGTGCGACCACCTCTCCGAGGGCTGCGCCCTCGACGAATGGGCGCTCAGCCAGCACGCCAAGGCCCGCCTGGACTCGCTGCGCCGCCTGCTCCGCAGCCGCGACTCCGCCGACTAACGGGCGTGCGGCCTAGTCGTGGAAGGTGGCGGTTCCGCCGGAGCGCCAGTAGGTGCCATCCGGGGTTCTTGACATCAGATCCTCGTCGACCAGGTACCGGCGCAGCGTTACGTGGTCCTCGTAAAGAACCTTGAGGACCTCGTTGACGACGACCTCCTCGTAGCGGCGGCCTGGCTCGAACGCCTGTGCCACCTGGTTGAGCAGTAGCAGCCGTGCGGCGCGCCGGGCGGGGATGGCCGTTATCCGCCCATTCCTCACGAACGGGCGCAATTGACGTGGAAGGTCGCCGAGCAAGGGAGGGCGGGCAGCGTCCATTCCCACGATTATGTCCGAAAGAGGTCACAGGAGTTGCGCGGAACCTGTTGTGTGCTGGTCAGTGTGATGTTCCAGACGGTACCGTTTCGCGGGTGGGAGGCTACGATGACGACCTGCGCTTCGCGCATGTCCTGGCTGACGCCGCCGATGACATAACGACCCGTCGGTTCCGTGCGCTGGACCTGAGGGTGGACACCAAGCCGGACCTCACCCCGGTGTCCGACGCCGACCGCGCAACCGAGGAATCGCTGCGCAACGTCCTGCGCAGGGCGCGCCCGCGGGACGCGGTGCTCGGCGAGGAGTCGGGGCGGACCGGCAGCGGACCGCGGTGCTGGGTCATCGACCCGATCGACGCCACCAAGAATTACGTGCGCGGCGTCCCGGTCTGGGCGACGCTCATCGGACTGCTCGACGGGGACCAGGTGGTCGTCGGCGTGGTCTCGGCGCCTGCCCTCGGCAGGCGCTGGTGGGCAGCCTCCGGCGGAGGGGCATGGACTGGCCGCAGCCTGACCAAAGCCAGCAGGTGCCAAGTGTCCGGGGTGACGAAGCTCAGCGACGCGTCGTTCTCCTACTCGGGCATTGGCGGCTGGTCGGAGAAGGGCAGGCTCGGCGGATTCATGTCACTGACCCAGGCGGTCTGGCGGACCCGCGCGTTCGGCGACTTCTGGTCGCATGTGCTAGTCGCCGAGGGCGCGGTAGATGTCTCGGCCGAACCAGAGGTTTCGCTATGGGACCTGGCAGCGCTCCAGGTGATCGTGCAGGAGGCGGGCGGGCGCTTCACCGACCTATCGGGAGTGGCGACCCCCGACGGCGGCAGCGTCGTTTGCACCAATGGCCACCTGCACGACGAGGTCCTCGATCTGCTCGCGGATTGACGCCCCGACAATACGGGCCAAATATGTGTTACGGGCGCGTTTCAGGGTCAGAGACTGGGTATATCACAAGTTCACAAGCTCAGCGCGCGCGGCACTAGCTGGGAAAACGTACGGTCGTGGCGCGGGAGCCGCGCCCTGCTGCCACCGGGCGGACGTCCCTCGCGATCGGGCAGGCGGCTCGCCGTGCTCGCGGCGCGGGAACGAGGAACACGCCCTTGGGGGTGGTGCGACGTGAAGGTGGCAGAAGGAATGTCTAGGCGGGTCCTGATGATTGGCCCCGCCCACACGCTGCGGGAGGCCGCGCGCATGATGGCGGCCAGACGGGTCGGCGCCGCGGTGGTGGTGAACCCCGAGCACTCGGGCGTTGGCATCCTCACCGAGCGCGACGTCCTCAATTCGGTGGCGGCCGGGGAGAGCCCGGACACCGAACTATGCGCCCAGCACTGCACGGAGGACCTCGTGTTCGCGGCTGGCGACTGGACCCTCGAAGACGCGGCGGCAGCGATGGTGCGCGGCGGGTTCCGGCACCTCGTGGTGGTAGAAGGGCAGGACGTCATCGGCCTGCTCTCGATGCGGGACATTGTCCGTGTCTGGTCCGCGGCCCGCGTCCCCACACAGGCAACCGTGAGCGATAGTCTGGTGAATAGCTGATTCGGCGGATGACCTGATAACCCTCAGGTTGCGTTCAGTAACTCTTCATAGAGCCTGCAGGAACCTGGAGCACGATTACATACGCCGGGGTTCGAATACCCCGCCACAGGCCGCCAGGCGGTGAGTTCCCGCTCCAGCCGCCCGGCCCGCGCCCGGCCGGTTTCCCCGGCTGTCCGGGCGCCGCGGCGCCCGGCCCGGTTTTTCCCCCGTCCACCGGGCCGGGTGCCGCCCTTACCTTTAGAGCGTGCACAGTGAGAGCGTGCATAGTGAGCCCCTGCCTGCCACAGGCGGATACGGCGAACGCGCCGAGACGTACCTCAGGCTGCTCGCCGAGGCCGTGCTGCGCCCGCCGGACGGTCACGCCGACGAGGTGTACCGCGCCGCCGACACCCTGGTGGCAGCTGGTGCGCTGGCCGACCAGATAGCCGGGCAGATCGTCGCCGACCTTCAGCTGGCGTTGCGCATCAGGCACCGGCCGTACCCGCGCCAGCCGGGGATCCGAGCAACCGGGACCACGACCCGACTGCGGCGCTTTGGCGGATTCCACCCGGGACAGTCGCCGCCGTGGCGGGTGCTGCCCGCCAGCCCCGCAACCGCGGGATCTCGCCTGATGGCGCTGATCGTCACGACCAACCGGGTGCTCGCACCAGCGACGTTGTACTTCCCGGCGGCTCTCGGCCCGCAAGAGTCCGATATCCCGCTGCTGACCTCGCTGACCGGCACGGACGACCTGGGCACCGGCTACGGGCTCGGGTTCGCTGGCTCCAGATGGGCAGGCAGCGCCTGGACGGGGACGGTCATGTTCCACCCCGTGCCGCCTGCCGCCGCCCGGTGGCTGGCGATCTCAAGCCCGAACGGGCAGTTGCTCCGCGCGGACCTCACCGCCGCTCCCCGTGGCGGCGTCGCGCCAGGCATCGTGCTCGACGCGGCGGAGAGCCCCGGCGAACGCCTGCTCACCAGGCAGGCCGAGGCGATGCTCGCCGCGCTCGCCTTCGGCGTCCCGTCCGGGCACAACCGTGCCAGCCTGACCGGCGCGGTGGCCACGCTCGAGGGCGCGGGCGTGCTGTCCCCGCTCAGCCCGGCCCCGGCACGGCTGGCCGCCCTCGGGCAGTTGCTCGGCCTTCCCATGGAAGGCCCCTCGCACGAGGTTCCGGCGCGCTGGACGGACGTGATGGCGTACTACGGGCGGCGCAGACGACTGCCGCCGGTGACCGGAACCGCGGCGATCGGCGCGGCGCTGCCCGAACTCGACGGCGCCCGGTTCGCGATAGCCGGGGTGCACAGCGGTGGCGCGGGCACCTTCCTGCACGTGCTCGTCCAGGGGCTGACGGGGATGGCGCTGCGGCGACCATCCGGGCCGCCGGTGGACGTCGGGTTCTCCCTATGGCTCAGAGACGACGCGGGCGGCTGGCATCTCACCACGGTTGAGGACGTCAGCCCGGTTGGCGGCCCCGAGGGACTGCTCAGGCTCGCCGTGCTGCCGCCGCTCGGCCACGCGACCGCGACGCTGAAGGTCCAGCTCACCGGGTCGGCACAGCAAATAACGGCAACCCTCCCGGTTCGCTGGTAGCGCCTGGCATCGCGATGGGAGGACCCTGGACCCGTGAGCTGGTTTGACTCGCTGCCTGCCGCGGAGGCGACGGTGCCGTGCGGCACCGGAACGCACGCCGTGCGCTGGGAGGCCGGGCAGCTGACGCTGCCGGCACATCCGGATGCCGAGGCAGAGCTGGTGCTCGGCGCGCTCGGCGGCGACAAGCCCGCGTGCGTCACGCTTATCGAGACCTGGGCCAGCCACGCAGACGACCTGGCCGTGCTGACCGCCGGGCCCCGGTGCGCCGCTGACCGGGTGAGCGTCGACTGGGCGGAGGTAGCGGAACTACGTGCTCAGCTGCCCGCGGGCCGGGCGCAGGCGATCCAGGGCTCACAGGTCAGGACGGCGTTCATCCGCACCACTGGGGGCGGCCACTTTCGTTCCGCAGGGACGCAGGCGGCGTCGTCCTTCGCACGGCCGGGCAGCTCCGCCCGGGCGCGCCCGGCTGGCTCGCTCCCCATCCCGGCAAGGGCGGATCTGCTGCAGCGCCAGCTGCAGCAGATCGAGCTGCTCGAACTCCTCGCGCTCGGGCCAGAGTTTCAGTTCCGGCTGGCCGGGACGGTGACCGCGGCCTGGGCAGGACCGGACCGAGCCGAGGACAGAGACAGCCGGCGGCCCGAACTGTCCGGGGTGCTCACCGGACGGTTCGCCCCGGCCGCGCAGGAGTGGCTCGGCGTCGACCCGGACACGGTGACTGTGACTCCGCACGAGGGGCCTGGCTGGGGCAGCCTGGAACTGAGCGGCGCCGGGCGGAGCCGGCGGCTGCGCGCGGCGCTCCCGTTCGGCTGGCTGTCCGACGTCTGGGCTTGCGGCCTGGCGGTGGTTGACGAGCACCTGGTCGTGGCGGTCGAGGAGCCCGGTTACCCGCGCGCGCGGGTCCTCGCGCTCGCCGCGCCCGACGCCGAACCCGTCTCGCTGCAGGTGAACGCCGCGGGCAGCGCCACCAGCGGGCTGGTGGCATGGACCTTGTGACCGCGCTCCGGCAGGCCGGTGTGCGGCGCGGCGACCTGGCGGGGCTTGCCGCCGCGCCCGACGGGACGGTCGCTGTCGCGTTCGCCGACGCGGCATGGGCGGGCCCGGCCGCCGCCGTGACCGCAGCGGACGAAGCGCTGCGGCCCAGGTGGGTGACATGGACACCGGAGACCGCGCAGCAGCTGGTGCCGATGGGCGTACGGCTGGCCACGTGCTGGGACGTCGCGGCGGTGCACCGGCTGCTCTTCGGCGGCTGGCGAGCCGATCCCGGGTTTGCGTGGGCACACCTGCGGGGGCTGCCTCCCGGTCAGGTCCCGGCGGCCGGGTCCCGGTCACCCGGCGAGGCCGACCTATTCGACGCGGCACACGAGCATGATGCTGCCTCCGGTACGGCTGGCGGCACGCCGGACAATCCTGTGGGGCCTGACGGCTACCTCAGCCCGGAGTGGACGCGGGGTGGATGGGCGATCAGCCCGGCACGGTTGCGGCGATGGGCCCGGCTCGGCAGGGAGGCAGCCGAACTCCAGGGCGCCGCCCTACATGACGGTGGCGGGATGGCAGTCGCCACCGCTCGTTCGGAATCAACTGCGGAATTGCTGTGCGCGGAGCTTTCAGCCGACGGCCTGCCGATGGACCGCACCACGGCGGAGCAGGTGCTCACCGGAGTCATAGGGCCGCGGCCGGCCGGTGCGGCCGAGGCGGCGGCGATGCGCGCGGCGCGGGACGGTGAGGTGCTGCGGCAGGCGCCCGCCGGGGTGACTGCCGACCTGCGCAGCCCCGTCCAGGTGCGGTCTCTGCTCGCGGCGGCCGGCGTTGAGGTGCCCGATACCCGGGCGTGGCGGCTCGAAGAGTTCCGCGATTCGCACCCGATCGTGGCCGCGCTGCTCGAATGGCGTAAGGCAGAACGGATCGCCACCACCTACGGCTACGCGTGGCTGGATGAGCATCTCGGCCCCGACGGGCGGCTGCGCGGAGCATGGACCGGCTCCGATGGCGCCGCCGGGCGGATGACAGCCTCCAACGGGCTGCACAACATGCCCGCCGCGATGCGCCGCGCGGTCATCGCGGCTCCCGGTCACGCCCTCATCCGGGCCGATCTCGGGCAGATCGAGCCCAGGGTGCTCGCCGCCGTATCCGGCGACCGGGCTCTCGCCGCTGCGACCTCGGCCGACGACCTGTATCTCCCTGTGGCGGCTCAGCTGGGAGTGGACCGGCCGACGGCCAAGGTCGCGATGATCGCTGCGATGTACGGCCAGACCACGGGGCACGGGGGGCAGGCGGGTCGGCGGATGCGTGCCGCCTACCCGGTCGCGATGGCGTATCTCGACTCGGCGGACGGGTCCGCGCGGGCCGGGCGCGACCTGCGCACCTACGGCGGGCGGCTGGTCCGCATGTCCGGCGGGGGCCAAAATTCCGCGGACACGGCGCGGGTTGCCGCGCGCGGGCGATATGGGCGCAACGCGCTTATCCAGGGCGCGGCGGCCGAGCTGTTCAAGATGTGGGCGGTCACCGTGCGGGCCCGCGGTGTCCCGCTGGGCGCGCGGATCGTCCTTTGCCTGCACGACGAGTTGCTCCTGCACGTGCCGTGCGACGAGGCGGAGAAGGCTGCGCGGCTCGTCGGCGACTGCCTGGAGGAGACCGCCGCCCGGTGGGCGCCAGGCGGCGGTGGCGCCGAGGGCGCCGGAGTCCGGTTTATCGCCGACATCAGCATCGTCCGCAGCTGGGCCGACGCGAAGTAACCAGCGGGGCGCGGCCACGCGTCGGCGAGTGTTTGGTAGCGTTGCGGGCAGACAACTCGGGCGGGAAGGGGGCTTGACAATTGCCGCGGTATCACAGGGTGGTGGTCAAGCTCAGCGGGGAGGCTCTGGCCGGCCCCGCCGGGACTGGCGCTGACCCCGCGAGTCTTGCCCGCGTCGCGAACGAGCTGCTGTCCCTGCACCGGCTTGGCGTCCAGGTCGCTGTTGTCGTCGGCGGCGGCAACTATTTCCGCGGCCGGATGGCGGAAGGCTGGGGGATCAGCCGGGCCGAGGCGGACAACATCGGCATGCTCGGCACGGTGATGAACGCGCTGATGCTGCGCGGGGCGCTCACCGCGCGGACAGACACCGACGTGCGGGTGATGACGGCGGTCCCGATCCACAGCGTGGCCGAGCCGTTCATCCGGCTGCGTGCCGTGCACCACCTAGACCGCGGCATGATCGTGCTGCTGGCCGGTGGCATCGGGCAGCCGTACGTGACCACGGACTACCCGGCGGTGCAGCGCGCGCTCGAACTCGACGCGGACGCGCTACTCGTCGCAAAGCAGGGCGTGGACGGGGTATACGACTCCGATCCCAAGATCAATCCGAACGCGGTGAAGTACGCCACGCTGACGTATGACGAGGCCATCGCGGCCGGTGTGCGCGTCATGGACACCAGCGCGTTCGTGCTGGCCAACGAGCAAGGGCTCACCATGCACGTGTTCGACGTCGCCGCGGTCGGCGTGATGCGCAGCATCTGCGAGGGCGCCGAACTCGGCACCCGTATCTACGCCAAGGACTGACGAGCGGTCAACACGCGGCACACTGAGACTATGAGCGAGTCGCAGGGACGCCGTGCCGTCTGGACTGAGGAGCGACGCAGAAGCGACGAGGGAAGACGGCGCGTCAAAGCGTCCCTGAGGCGAGCGGGCGGCACAGCATGAGCGAGTCGCAGGACGGGAACTTCGCCGCGGAGGCTCTAGGAGTCGCTGTCGCGGCCCGGGTGCCGGTTCTGCTCTGGGGCGCACCTGGTACCGGCAAGACGTCCGCCATCCGCGCGATGGCGGAGGCGATGAGCCTGCCCTGCGAGACCGTCATCGCGTCCATCAGGGAACCATCCGACTTCGCCGGCCTCCCGGTGGTCACCGGCGACTCGGTCCGCTTCGCGCCGCCGCAGTGGGCAAGAAGGCTCGCCGAAGCAGGCACCGGCGTGCTGTTCCTCGACGAGTTGTCCACCGCCCCGCCCGCGGTCCAGGCCGCGCTGCTGCGGGTGGTCCTGGAACGCACCGTCGGAGACCTCACGCTGCCGCCCGACGTTGCCGTCGTCGCCGCCGCCAACCCGCCAGAACAGGCCGCGGACGGCTGGGACCTGTCCGCGCCGCTCGCCAACCGGTTGTGCCACCTGAACTGGGAGACCACACCGCGCTCGATCTCCGACGGGCTGGCGGGCGGCTGGGCGGCGCCGAGGGTTCCGCCGCTTCCGCCAGGATGGCTTGCCACGGAGCAACTGCAAAAAGCCATGGTCGCCGCGTTTTTGCAAGTCCGCCCGGCGCTGGCGATCGCGCCGCCGTCCAATGCGGCAGAAGCCGGGCGCGGCTGGCCGAGCCCGCGCACCTGGGAGATGGCGGCGCGCCTGATGACCGCTACCGACGCCGCCGGAGCCAGCGACCAGGCCAGGTCTGCCCTGGTCCGGGGCGCCGTGGGCGACGGGGCGGGTATCGAATTCCTTGCCTGGCTGGTCGAGATGGACCTGCCGGACCCTGAGGAGGTACTCGCCAATCCGGCCTCGTTCCGGCTCCCCGAGCGTGGCGACCGCGCCTATGCGGCGCTCGCCTCAATCACCGCCGCGGTCGCGGCGGAGCCAACCCCCGAGCGCTGGACCGCCGGATGGCAGGTGCTCGGCGGCTGCGCGGCACAGGTGCCCGACGTAGCGGCGACTGCCGCGCGCGTGCTGGCCAGATGCCGGCCGGACGGCACCGCGCTGCCGGCCGAGATCAAGCTGTTCGCCCGGGTGCTTCGCGACGCGGGACTGATTTCCTCATGACGCGTGAGAGCGCCGGACCGCCTGGGGCGCTAGGTCTGCCCGCGGCCCGGCTGTGGGCTGCGGCGCGCTTTCCGTACCTGGCCAGCGGGCTGTTCGGCACACAGGTCATCGAGGTAGCCGGCCTGGACGGCGCCGCGATCGATCCTCGCTGGCGGCTGTACATCGACCCGGAGCTCGCGGCGGACTGGACGCCGGCTGAACTCGGCAGCCAGATGGTGCACCACGTCTGCCATCTGCTGCGGGATCACTCTGAACGAGCGGTCGCTTCTGACGTGGCCAGGGCCGACTCCGGCCAGTGGACGCGCGCAGCGGACGCGGAGATCAACGACGACCTGATCCCGGCCGGGCTTGAGCTGCCTGGTGACCCGGTGCACCCGCGGGACTTCGGCGCACGGCCGGGGAGGCTGGCCGAGGACTACTACGCGCTGCTCATGGGCTCTTCGCAAGCAGAAGGCACCGTACGCGCCGGACAACGGCTTGATTGCGGAAGTGGTGCGGACGGACTGCCACGGGAATACGAGGCTCCGGGCGGGCTGGACCCCTGGCTGGCGGACTTGCTGCTGCGGCAGGTCGCGCAGGACATCATCGAGCACAGCAAGACCGCGGGGACCGTGCCGGCCGGGCTGCTGCGCTGGGCGCAGGAGGTGCTTTCGCCCGCCGTGGACTGGCGCCGGCTACTGCGCGCCGAACTGCGGCGGGCTGTTGCCGACGTCGCGGGCGCGGCCGATTACTCCTACCGGCGGCCGTCGCGGCGCGCGGCCGCGGTCAGCGGGGTCGTGCTGCCCGCGCTGCGCCGGCCGGTGCCTGAGCTTGCCGTGGTCTGCGACACGTCGGGCAGCATGAGCGATGACCTGCTCGCGATGGCCCTGGCCGAGGTCGAGGGGCTGCTGCGCGCGCTGGGCCTGGCCCGCCGGCTGCGCGTACTCGCCTGCGACTCGGCGGCCGGGGCGGCGCAGCGGGTCAGCTCAGCGCGCCAGGTGGAGTTGACCGGGGGCGGCGGCACCAACATGGGCGCCGGAATCGCCGCCGCGTACGCGCTGCGGCCGCGGCCAGCGGTGACCGTGGTGCTGACGGACGGGTACACGCCGTGGCCCGCCGCCGAGCCGAAAGGCATGCGGGTGGTGGCCGGACTGCTCGGCGACGACGCGCGGGACGCGCCCGGCTGGGCGCGCTCGGTCCGCGTGACGCGATCCGCGTAACCTGGGCCGGTGAACGAGCCCGCAGACGCTTCCGGCAACTCGGCTCGCCTGCCCGGACCGCCGCCTGCCCTGCCGCTAACCGTCATCGCGGTGGTACTCACATTCGCGTCGGGGGCCTCGGATGTGATGAGCTTCACCCGGCTCGGCAGTGTGTTCACGAGCGTGATGACCGGGAACATGACGATGTTCGGCCTGTCCCTGGCGCGCGGCTCGGCGTCACTGGCCGCGCACACCGCGGTGGCCGTCGCGGGGTACGTGACCGGCGTGGCGGCCGGCACCAGGCTCAGCTGGGATCATGCGGAACGGCGGACGGCGGCCCCGGCCGCCCCGGCCGCGACGCCGGCGACGGCGCCCGGCGGCCGCTGGCCGCCGGGTATGACGCTGCCGCTGCTAGTGGAGTTGACGCTGTTCGCCGGCGTAGTGGCCGGCTGGGAGCTCACCAGTTCGAACCCCGCGGGCACGGCGCAGTACGTCATTTTGGCACTCGCCGCCTGCGCGATGGGCATCCAGTCCGCGGCGGTCAACCAGATGGGCCTTGGCAACGTCTCCACCACCTATCTCACCGGAACGCTCACGGGCCTGGTCAGCGCGATCACCCGGCCGGACGGCAAGCGCGCCGGGCTGCGGCGGCCGAGCGTGCTGATCGGCCTCGTCCTCGGCGCGGTCCTCGCGGGCGTGTTCCTTGCCAACGTGCCCGCGGTCGTCCCGCTGCTGCCGCTCGCCGCGGTAGTCGCCGTCATCCTGCTCGGCTCGGGGACGCCCCTCCCCGCCTGGCTCGACCCAGCCCGCCGTCAGCGCACCCCGTCCCCCTGACCCCCGGCCCTCTGGACCACTTTGTGACCCAGTCCTACCCTTTCATGGCCGTTTTATCCGTTATGTCCGGAGGGCCGGGTTACAAAGACTGCCTAGGTGTCCACAATGCGGTCTCCGCCTGGCACACTCACGCGGCCACAATGCGGTAGCCGACGCCGCGAACGGTTTCTATGCGGGCGCCCGAGCCTGAGAGCTTGGCGCGCAGGCGAGCCAGGTGGACATCAATGGTGTTCGAGCTGAACGTGTCGGCCTCGTCGTTCCATACGTGCTGCGCGATCTGCCTGCGGTCCGCCACGGCCGGCGAGCGCCGCATCAGCATCTCCAGGATGCCCAGCTCGGTTGACGTCAGGGCCGGGTGACGGTCGCCGAACCAGACCTCACGAGAGGCGGGGTCGCATTCCAGGTCCCCGATCACTAGCCGGGGCGGCAGCAGGCCCGGTGGCCGGCGCTGCAGCGCGCGCAGCCGGGCCAGCAGTTCGGCGAAGTCGAACGGCTTGACCAGGTAGTCGTCGGCGCCCGCGTCCAGGCCGGCCACCCGATCCTCTGGCCTGTTCTTACCGCTGAGCATCAACACGGGCATGCGCGCGCCGCGACGGCGCAGCTTGCGCACCACGTCGATGCCGGACATGCCCGGCATCATCCAGTCGAGCACCGCGACCGAGTATTCGTAGCAGCGGGTGTAGCACAGCGCGGTCTCGCCGTCACCGACCAGGTCGACCACGTAGCCGCGACTTCGCAGCCCATCGGCGAGTACTGCGCCGAGGGTGTCGTCGTCTTCAGCTACCAGGACTCGCACACCACGGAAATGTACCCGCGCCGTCGCGCGTAGACGCGCGGGAAAACCAACTCAGAGGGAATACAGCGACGTCAGAACGAACTCTGCTGCGCATGTTAGCTCGCTGAAAGGAACCTGTCAGCGCTCGATCTTGCGCCACAGCGGGCGCGGAACGAGCCGCATCACGGTCGCGAGCACGGCCAGCGACCCGGGCACCCACACGGTGGACTTCTTCCCGTGCAGTGCGGCCGCGACCGCGGCACCGACCGCATCGGGCGTGGTCGCCATGGGGGCCTGCGCCATGCCCGCGGTCATCCGGCCGGTCACGAAACCCGGCCGTACGAGCAACAGCCGCACGCCAGTGCCGTGCAACTCGTCGGCGAAACCCCGAGCGAACGCGTCAAGACCGGCCTTCGCGGCGCCGTAAACCGCATTGAACTTGCGCGGCCGCACCGCGGCCACTGACGAAAGCACGACGATCGTGCCGCTGCGCCGCCGGCGCATATGCGCGCCGAACGCGAGTAGCGCTGTGACGTGCCCGGTGAAGTTGGTCTCGATCATGCTGGCCGCGAGGCGCACGTCGTCCTCTGCCCGATCTTGCGGGATGAGGATGCCGGTCGCTGCTATCACCAGGTCGGGGGCACCCTCCGCGCAGATCTCGTCGGCGAACGCCTGATGGCTCGCGGTGTCGATCGCGTCGTAGCGCGCGATCGACACCTGGCGGTTCAGCGCCTTGCCTGCCGCCTCTAGTCGCTGCGCGTCGCGGCCCGCCAGGATCACCTCCGCGCCAGGCGGCAGGCTGAGCGCGGACAGGATCGCGAGGCCGATCTCGCTCGTGCCGCCGAGCAGCAGGACCCGGGACGGCCGTGCGGCATCCCTGTGAACATTCGTCATTTCAGCCACCTACGCTGCGTAGAGTCCGGCGCAGAACAGGGCGAGCCATGCCGCCTCACAGCAGAGCATGAACGCGTCCCTGGTAATCAGGTCTTCAACCGGGCGGACGCTACGGCGCGCGGTAAGCACGCCGAACCTGGCGAGTGCGACCGCGAGCGGCAGCGCGCTGGCCAGCTGCCAGCCCCTGGCGGCGCCGTGCTCGCTCGCGGCCCACATCAGGTAGGTCGCGAGCATGCCGACCCCGATCAGTATTTGCCCGATCCGCAGCATGCCTGGCCGATACCAGCGCATCACCGGGCGGTGCCGGACCGCTTCCCCGCCCAGGCTGGTTAGCTCGGTGTACCGCTTCGCGACCGCGACACCCAGCGCGCCGAGGCTGCAAACGAGCAGGAACCAGATTGACAGCGGGACGCGGGTCGCTCCCGCGCCGCCAAGGACGCGTAGCAAGAACCCGGACGCGACCAGCAGCATCTCGACGAACGGGACATGCTTGAGCCGCGCGGAATACAGGAATGACGTGCACAGATAGGCCGATGCTGCCAGCACAAGATACGGCTCGTTTATCACCACGCCTGCGGCGATCGCCAGGATGGCTGCGAGCACAGCCAGCACGAGCGCGTGCTGGGCGGGCAGCGCGCCTGAGGCGATCGGCCGGTTGCGCTTGACCGGATGCCGCCGGTCGCGCTCGATGTCGGCGACGTCGTTCACGAAGTACACCGCCGCCGACGCGGAAGCGAAGGCGAACATGGCGACAAGCGCGTAGCCGAGACCGTCATTGCGGCCGAGCGTGGCGGCGGCTAGCGGCGCCGCGAACACCAGCAGGTTCTTTGGCCACTGCCGGGGTCTGGTGGTGCGGATGACCGCGATCAGCCACCGCGCCGGCGATACAGGCAGCGCCGCAGCGGCTGCCGTTGGGGTCTGCGGGCCCGTGTCCTCCTCACGCGCCCACGTCCTGTTAACGGTCACCGTGCGTAAACCGCCGTGAAGTCCCTTGTGGACGGGCTGTAGTACGAGTACGCGCTGGGCTGCTGTGCCGGCAGTAGCGGCACCGGGGTCGGGTCGCTCGGGTGGCCGTTGGCCTTGTAGTAGTCAAACTTCATCCACGCCGGGTTGATGTCCATCTGCATCCCCTCGACCGCGCCGGCCCGCTGCAGCAGCTCAGCCAGATCGTGGGCGTCTAGTGCTTGACCGTACACGAAGATGACCCGGCCGTCCTTGGTGATGCCGATCCCTGAGCGCCACACCCATGCCCCGCCACCGAGCGTTGCGCCCCAGTTTGTGTTCACGGCCAGATTGGCGTCAGATGATACCTTGCCGTGGTCCACGAGCAGCTTGAGGTTCTGCCGGACGCCCTCGACCTTGGGGTTCATCGTGAAGTCGCGGCCCCATTCGCCGATCTTGATGGTGCCGTTCTTGTAGTAGACGATCGAGGCGGCACCGTTGACCAGCGAGCCGTGGTAGTTGCCGTTGAGGTAGAAGCCGCCCTGTGCGGAGTCCAGCTTGAAGCCGCCGTTGAAGGTGGCGACCAGGCCCGTGCGCTGGCCGGACGGGATGTAGTTCGGCACGCCCCAGTTCCCGGCGCCCGGGTCCTCAGTGCCGGGGCGGAGCGAGAATTTGACCAGCCGCTGGTCCATCGAGGCGATCCCGTTGGAGTAGGACGTGTACTGCCCGCCGTCGCGCAGGAACGTGATGAGGATGGCCGGCTCGCCCTTGACCTTCTCGACCACCCGCCACTGGCCCTCTCCGGACAGCGGCGCGCCGGCCGCCAGCGACTTCACCGTGGGCGGGATGTCGGGCACGAACCCCTGGTGCTTGCCTTTCGTGGTGACTGGGGTGACCCGCTCGTTCTTGGGCACGGTATAGGCGAATGTGGGCTCGCCGCCGCTCTTGGGCGGGCTGTAGGACACCCACTCGCCGAACGTCACGAGCGGGCCGAGATAGTGGTCGCGCGCCCATTCGGCCAGGTTCGCGGTGAAGCCCTGGCCGTTGTTCTGGAAGGCCGCCTGGCCGGCTGAGAACATCACCCACGCGAAGAAGACCGCGAAGATCGCGGCGATGACCCGCACGGTCGGCCGGCGCGCGAACCTGCGCAGACGGCGGAAGTGAACCTTGCGCTTACCGGGACCGATCCCCGTCGCACCACGCTTGGGCCCGGGAGGTGTGCTGCCCGGCTGGTCGCCCTGCCCCCGGAACTCGCGCTGCGGCGCGGTCTGGGCCGCGTACGGCTCCTGCTGCCAGGCCGTCTGGCCGGGGTATCCCTGTTCGTGACCGCCGAATCCGGGGGCCGCGTACCCCTGATCGGCGTAGTCCTGGCCGGCATAGGCCTGGCCTGAGTACCCCTGGTCGGCATACCCCTGGTCCGCGCCGTGGTGTTGATCGTCGTATCGCATGGCAGGCTGGCCGGGGTACACCCCGAACTGCCGCGTCGGCTGGCTGGCGTAGCCCTGGTCCCCCGGTCCGAACCCCTGCGCGCCGTACCCCTGGTCCCCTGGGCCGAATCCCTGTGCGCCGTACTCCTGGCCGGGATACCCATGACCGGCGTAACCCTGATCGGCGTACTCCTGGCCGGCGTACTCCTGGCCGGCGTACTCCTGGCCGGCGTACTCCTGGCCGGCGTACCCCTGGTCGCTGTAGTCCTGGCCGGCGTACCCCTGGTCGCTGTAGTCCTGGCCGGCGTACCCGTGGTCGCTGTAGCCCTGGCCGTACCACTGGCCCTCATAGCCGGCAGCTGGATACTGCGGGCCATAATCCTGACCCTCATAGCCCTGGCCGTTGTGAGCCTGGCCGTTGTAAGCCTCACCGTAGCCCTGAGAGTCGTTCTCTGGTGCGGATGCTCCTGTCATGTCGCCGTACCCCGAATCCGGCACGTCGTGCCCCCCGCCGTACCACTGGTCCTGGCCCCCCTCGTAAGGCCAGTCTTGGCGGGCATCACTGGGCACCGTTCGCGACATGTCGGTGTACCTCCCGCGTAGCTGAATCCCGCAGGGAAGCTACCCACCTTAGATGAAGGAATCGTTACACGCACGATGCCCAACTGAGGCTTAGTTACAGGTGCTTCCGGTGCTCCTATGCGGGAGCGCGGTGTCCGCGCTAGATGTCAGAATATGCGGTCGGTCATTTGATGCGGACTGAACCTCACAGGTCCCGTCCAATCGGCCTCCCTGATCGCCTTCATCGCCAGCTTCCTGGTGGCCGGGTCCATGCGGTCGATGAACAGCACGCCGTCTAGGTGGTCGGTCTCATGTTGCAGGCAGCGCGCGAGCACCTCGGTCCCCACCACCTGCACCGGGTCACCACGGTCGGTGAAACCTCTGGCGACGGTGTTGAGCCGTCGCTTCACGTCGAAGTAGATGCCAGGGAAGGAGAGGCACCCCTCCTCGCCGTCCTGCTCTTCTTCATCAGGAAAGTCCAGCTCGGGGTTCACCAGATAGCCGCGCTCATTGCCCACGGCGTAGGCGAACACCCGCAGCCCGACCCCGATCTGCGGCGCGGCGAGCCCGGCGCCCTGTGCGTCCCGCAGCGTTTCCGTCAGGTCCTTGACCAGGTTGCGCAGCTGCTTGTCGAAGTCGGTGACGGGTTCGGCGGCGGTGCGCAGCACCGGGTCACCGAACAGTCGTATCGGGCGTATCGCCATGCCTTCGAGGTTAGCGCCTAGCGTCGGCCAGCAGGTCGCAGCGCAGCTTATTTGACATGGCAGGCTCAAGGAATATACAACTGAAGTTGTAAGTTTCATGTGAACGGAGGGTGAGGCCAGGGTGGCGCCCCTCCTAGGAGGAAGCGATGTACCTGACAACTCTCGACCCGATGAGCAGGGACTTCGACCGGATCGTCCGGCGTGCCTTCGGCCCGGCCAGCTTGCGGCCGGCCCTGCCGATGGACACCGTCCGGCGCGACGGCGAGGTCGTGCTGCGGTTCGACGTGCCCGGGATCGACCCTGAGAAGATCGACGTCACCGTTGACCGCGGGGTCCTCACCGTGAGCGCCACGCGCGAGGAGACCCGTACCGAGGGTGAGTCCGCGGTCGTCCGCGAGCGGCTGTTCGGCAGCTTCACGCGCCGTGTCCGGCTCTCCGACAACCTGGACGCGGAGGCGATCGAGGCGAGCAACCACGACGGCGTGCTCGAGATCAAGATCCCGGTCCGCGAGGAGGCCAAGCCCCGCAAGATCGAGGTCGGCACCAGCAAGGAGCTGGCCAGCTAATCGGCTGACCACTTCGACTAGCGGCCGGCGGGGCGTCCAGCGTTCCCGCCGGCCGCTTAACATTCGCGTGGGGAGGTGACGCATGGAACTGTTCGACGACGAAAATATCCCCCTCTACACCGTGGGGCAGGTCGCGCAGATGCTCGCGGTCAAGCAGGCCTTCCTGCGGCGCGTCGACGACCTCCAGGTTGTCTCGCCACAGCGGTCGGCAGGCGGCCAGCGCCGCTACACGCGGGTGGAGATCCGGATCATCCGCCAGGTCGTAACCATGGCGGACGAAGGCATGACGATGACCGCCATCCGCCGCATCATCGAGCTCGAGCAGCAGCTAACCGAGATCGCCAGGCACCGCGACGAGCTTGCCGCGCAACTGGCGGAGGTTGCTGCCGAGCGGGACGACCTGGCCCGCCAACTGAGCACGTGGCTCAGGACAGGCGCCCTGCATCGTTCAGACGAAGAATAGGACGAAGCCCGTCCAGCACAGCGGGGTCATCGATAGTCGAGGGCACCGGCTCGTCCTTGCCGTTGGCGATGCCGCGCATGGTCTTCCGCAAGATCTTGCCCGACCGGGTCTTCGGCAGCCCGGGCACGACGTCGAGCCTGCTCAGAGTGGCGATCGGGCCGATTCTCTCGCGGATCATCGCGGCGAGCTCCGCGGCGAGCGCGTCCGGGTCGGCAGTAGCGCCTGCCTTCAGCACCACAAAGCCGCGCGGGACCTCGCCTTTGAGCTCGTCGTTCACGCCGAACACCGCGCACTCGGCGACCGCCGGGTGGCTGGCGAGCACCTCCTCCATCTCGCCGGTGGACAGCCGGTGCCCGGCCACGTTGATCACGTCATCGGTCCGGCCCATCACGTACAGGTAGCCGTCCTCGTCGCGGTAGCCGCCGTCGCCGGTCAGGTAGTAGCCGGGGAACCTGGTGAGGTAGGCGTTCCGGAATCCGTCGTCGTCGTGCCAGAGCGTGGGCAGGCAGCCTGGCGGCAGCGGCAGCCTGATCACGATCTGACCGGTCTGGCCAGGTGGCATCTCCCCGCCGTCTTCGGCGAAGATCCGCACGTCATAACCGGGGACGGGCATGGTCGGCGAGCCGGGTTTGGTTGGCAGCTGCTCTAGGCCCATCGGGTCGGCGGCAACCGCCCAGCCGGTTTCGGTCTGCCACCAGTGGTCCACCACCGGCACGCCGAGAAGCTCTCCGGCCCAGCGGTACGTCTCCGGATCGAGCCGTTCACCGGCCAGGTACAGATACCGGAAGTCAGCCAGGTCGTACCTGGCCTTCAGAGCGCCGTTCGGATCTTCCTTGCGGATCGCCCGGAACCCGGTCGGGGCGGTGAACAGCGCCTTCACCTTGTGTTCTGCGGCCACTCGCCAGAACGCGCCGGCGTCTGGCGTGCCGACGGGCTTGCCCTCGTACAAGATCGTGGTGCAGCCCGCGAGCAGCGGCGCGTAGACGATGTAGGAGTGGCCCACCACCCAGCCGATATCGGAGGCGGCCCAGAAGACCTCTCCCGGATTGACGTCGTACACGTTGCGCATCGACCAGGCGAGCGCGACGGCGTGTCCGCCGTTGTCCCTGACGACACCCTTCGGCTTCCCCGTGGTGCCCGAGGTGTACAGAATGTACAGCGGGTCCGTCGCTTCGACAGGGACGCACGGCTGCGGCCGGGCATCCGCCATCAGCTCGTGCCAGTCCAGGTCCCCGCCGCCCATCTCGGCGGTGGCCTGCGGGCGCTGCACGATGATCGTGTGCTCGGGCTTGTGGGCGGCCTCTTCTATGGCCTTATCGAGGATGGGCTTGTACTCGATGATTCGCGCGACCTCGATGCCGCAGGACGCGGACACGATCAGCTTGGGCCGTGCGTCGTCGATGCGTACCGCTAGCTCGTGCGCCGCGAACCCGCCGAACACCACCGAGTGGACCGCGCCGAGCCGCGCGCACGCCAGCATCGCGACCACTGCCTCAGGGATCATCGGCATGTAGATGACGACTCGGTCGCCCTTGCCGACGTTCAGGCCGGCCAGCACGCCGGCGAACCTCGCTGTCTCGTCACGCAGCTCTTGGTATGTGTAGCCGCGCTTGGTCCCGGTGACCGGGGAGTCATAGATCAGCGCCTGCTGGCCTGCCCGCCCGTTTTCCACGTGGCGGTCCAGAGCGTTGTGGCAGGTGTTCAGGGTGCCACCGCGGAACCACCGGTAGAACGGCGGGTTGCTGTCATCCAGGATGGTTTCCGGTTCTGTGTACCAGTCGACTGCACGGGCTGCCTCGGCCCAGAAGTCAGCGGGGTCGGTGAGGCTGCGGCGGAAGACGTCCTCGTATCTACCCATAGGCGGCAGACTAAGTCGCGTCCCGCTGCCGTGCCTAGCGGGGGGTCAGCTCACCCGGCAGAGGATCTCTCCGTTCACAACGGCGAACCATCCGTCTTGGTGCGCGGCCCAAGTGCGCCAGCCCGCCGCGATCCTCTCAAGGTCCCGTTGGGTGGCGTGGCCGCTGTCTACCGCGTTCGCTGCGTAAGACGACTTGACCGTGCGGTCCGCCCACAGGCTGCCCCACCATGCCCGCTCCTGCGGGGTAGCGAACGTCCACGTGGACGATGAGGCGGTAACGTCCATCAGCCCGGCTTCCCTGGCCCAGACGTGCAGCCGGCGCCCCGCGTCGGGCTCGCCGCCGTTACCGCGGGCGACACGGTGGTACAGGTCAAGCCAGTAGTCGAGAACAGCGACGTCCGGGTACCAGATCATGGCACCGTAGTCGCCGTCGCGTGCCGCGATCAGCCCGCCCGGCTTGCAGACTCGGCGCATCTCGCGCAGTGCCCGCACCGGTTCGGTCAGGTGCTGCAGGACCTGATGGGCGTGCACCACGCAGAACGAGTCGTCCGGGTAGTCGAGCGCGTAGACGTCACCGGTCGTGAAGTCGAGATTGGCTCTGGCGCCGGCTAGCTCCCTGGCCTGTTCAACGATCCCAGGCGCGGTGTCAATGCCGGTCACGTGCCCCTGCGGCACTCGCTCCGCGAGGTCCGCGGTGATCGTGCCAGGCCCGCATCCCACGTCGAGGATCGTCATATGCGGCTCGAGGTGCGGCAATAGGTACGCGGCGGAATTCTCGACGGTGCGCCAGCGGTGCGAGCGCAGTACCGACTCGTGATGACCATGGGTGTAAACGTCGGGCACAGTCGCAATCGTATGATTCGTCTTACATAACGAGCAAGTTTGTCTCAATATAAGAGACGGACGAGGACAACCAGCCGCGGGCCCGGGCGCCTTGCTTACGAGCCGGCTCCCCGCGCGTACCGGTCGGCCAGGGCGCGCGGAGCGCAGCACAGCCAGCCGTCGACGATGGCCTCACGGAGTGCGTCCGGCGTTACCTTTGTCAGCTGGACGAGGATGGCGCTGTAGCCATTGAAATGCGGGATGGTGAAGAAGGCGTCCGGATTTGCGGCGAGAACCGCCTCCTTCTCCGCCAGGTCGGCGACACGGACGGCGAGAATCGGGCCGTCTGGCGGCGTGTGGTCGCCGTACCGCTTAATATCCGCCTTGCTGAACCGGCGTTCCCACGCGAACGCCTTGCCGCCGACTTCCCAGGTGCGGTTACCGCGCCTGTGCTTGTCCTCGCCTTCGGTCACCTCGGGCAGTTCGGCGGCAATCCGGGCCACGTCATCGAAGGTCTGCACGGTTTAAACGTACTGCCGTACGCCCGCGGCAGGCGATGACGGTGCGGTGGCAGCGCCATGCGCATCGTCACGATGACACCGGAGTACGTGGTGGGCCGGCGGCTCAGCCAAGTGCCGGCCGCCTGAAGAGACGGCGCCACGCGGGCGACAGCCAGCGTTGCGGCCGCAGGGACGGCGAGCTGCGAGCGACTGGCGTGCTGCGGCGCCGGTGCACGCGAGCCCGATTTGCCAGGCGAGCGGCCTCCGCCTCGGCCAGCAGCATGTTCTGCCGCTCTCGTGCGAGCGCTGCCAGGACATGTGGGTGGCTCATTGTGAATTGCTCCTTAACGCTTACCGCGGGTCTAGGACCCTTCTTGCACCTGAAAGATCTCGTCGGCGACCAGGCCGTGGGCCTCACGGTGGACTGTCTGCGCCGCCTCGGCCGAGGGCGCCTCGACGAGGCAGAACACCTTGCCCTCCGTCTCGTCGACCCAGTACCTGAGGAACCTGACGTCGTGCTTGCCCTGCGTCCGCAGGTCCTCTAGGTGGGCCTTGGACACGTCGTCGGCGGACACGCCGTCATCGAAAGAGTGGATGTCCAAGTAGAGCGGCATTGCGCCTCCTCGGTCGGGTTATCGGACTAGCCCGAACGTAAGGCGGCAGGCCATCGGAGCGAATCGGGAGCGGTTCCCCAGTTTCGCCCCGCGGTTCCCCAGTTTTCGCACCGCACTCAGCCGTGCTGAGCCAATCGGCCGGCTGGGCCGTTATACGTGATATTGGCAATCTTGGATCTGGGGGGACCGAAGTCGTGCCGCTGCTTGAACGAGAAACACAACTTGCCGCGCTGCGGCGATACGCGGGAGAGGCCCGGCACGGTGACGGCCGGCTCATCCTCATCGCCGGCGAGGCAGGCGTCGGCAAATCGGCGCTGGTTGAGCAGCTGCAGCGCGGCCTGCCCGCAGCCAGCTGGTGCTGGGGAGCGTGTGACGGCCTGTTCACCCCCCGCCCGCTCGGACCGCTCTTCGACATCGCCAGGACGCTCGGCGGGGAACTGCTCGACCTGTGCCGGGCTGACGCGTCTCGCGAAGAGCTGTTCAGCGCCCTGCTCCGCCAGGTCAGTGAGCCCAGCGAGCTGCACGTACTGGTCGTGGAAGATGTGCACTGGGCCGATGAGGCCACCATCGACCTGCTGCGCTACCTCGGCCGGCGCATCAGGGACACCCAAGTCCTGTTGCTGGCCACCTACCGGGACGAGGGCCTGGCCGCGACCGATCCGCTTCGTATCGCCCTCGGAGACCTAGCCACCCAGCGGCCAGTACGGCGCGTCAGCCTCCCGCCGCTGTCCGCGGCGGCGGTAACGGTGCTCGCCGCCGGCAGTGGTCTCGATCCGGCCGAACTCTACCGGCTGACCGGCGGTAACCCGTTTTATGTGGGCCAGGCCGTGCGGGCCGGGATGACCGAAGTGCCGGCGTCGGCCAGGGACGCGGTGCTGGCCAGGGCCGCGCGGCTGGGCAGCGAATCGCGCGCGGTGCTGGACGTGGCCGCCCTGATCGGCAATCGTGTGGAACCCACGCTGCTTGAGTGGGTCGCCGATTGCCCGCCGGCAGCGGTCGACGTACTCCTGGCATCAGGGCTGCTCGCCGCGGACGGTGCGGCGCTACGGTTCCGCCACGAGATCGCCAGGCTCGCGGTGGAAGATGCCGTAGGCGTCCATCGGCGCGGCGACATCCACGCCAGAATCCTGGCGTCGCTGCAGGCTCTGGGCTGCGACGACGATGCCCGGCTGGCGTTTCACGCGGAGGCGGCAGGAGATGGGCCGACGGCGCTGCGCTACGCGTCCACAGCGGCGCGCCTGGCCGTCTCGCTCGCCTCGCACCGTGAGGCCGCCGCCCAGTTCGAGCGGGCATTGCGCTTCGCGGACGAGACCGATCGCGCTACGGTCGCCTGCCTGCTCGATGGTTTCGCGTGGGAGGCATCCTTGCTTGACCGCTGGCAGGATTCGGCCGACGCCCGCGACCGGGCGCTGGCCCTCTGGCGCGAACTAGGCGACCGGCTCCGGGAGGGCGACACGCTTCGCCATCTCGCCCACGCGCTGTGCTCGCTGAGCCTGGGTAGTGAGGCCATCGCCGCCGCCAGAGGCGCGATCGCGCTTCTCGAACCGCTCGGCCCGACCGCCGAGCTGGCCTGGGCATACGCGGGTCTGGCCGCGATGAACATGGTGCGCAGCGCCAACTGGGACGCCATCGAACTCGCTCGCAAGGCGCAGGCGGTCGCCGGGCCGCTTGGCCTGACCGAAGTCGTGAGCGACGCTTTGAACACCGAGGCGTGCGCTGTCCGCGGCACGGGCGGGGGGTGGGCAGGGAAGCTGCACCGGGCACTGGAAACCGCGCTGGCGGGCCAGCACGAGACCCAGGTGGGCCGGGCATACGTGAACCTGCAGGCCTGCTACGTCGCCGACCGGAACTGGACCGCCGCCGACCGGTATTTCACCGAAGGGGCCGCTTACTGCGACCAGCACGACATCACTACCTACTCCATCTTCCTGCGCAGCGAGCGGACCAGCGCCCTCGAACGGACAGGCCGCTGGGACGAAGCCGTGGCGATGTGCCAGGAGTTGCTGAGGGAGGGCGGCCCGTCCCCGAACATCCGGCTCTGCCCGCTCAACCGGCTCGGTACGATCGCGGCCCGCCGCGGTGAGCCCGAGACCGCCTGGGAGTGCCTGGACGAGGCTATTGAGTATGCCGACCGGTCCGGCGAGCCGCAGTCGATCGTCCCGGTGCGGCTGGCCCGCGCCGAGGCGTTCTGGCTGGAGGGCAGGCTGGCCGACGCCCGCCGCGAGGCCGAGCTCGCCGACGACGCGGTAGCCGACAGTGATGAATGGGACCGCGGCGCGGTCGCGATGTGGCTGCGCCGCACGGGCTCGGACCGGCCGCCGCGCGGTGCACTCGCGGCCGCATGCCAGCGGCTGCTCGACGGTGACTGGTCAGGCGCGGCGAGCCTGTGGATGGACCTGGACTGTCCATACGAGGCCGGCATGGCCTTGCTCGAGTCGGCGGGCGAAGCGTCGCTGCGCGAAGCGCTGCAGATCTTCACCGACCTTGGCGCGGCGGCCACCGTCCGGGCCACCAGGCAGAAGATGCGCCGGCTCGCGATCAAGTCGATACCGGCAGGGCCTCGCACCGCGACGCGAAAGCACCCGCTCGGCCTCACCCGGCGGGAGGGTGAGGTTCTCGACCTGATCTGCGCCGGGCACAGCAACGCGGAGATCGCGGAGAAGCTGTTCATCTCCGTCAAGACCGTCGACCATCACGTGTCGGCGGTGCTGGCCAAGCTTGACGTGCCAACCCGCGGCGCTGCCGCGAACCGGGCCGCTGACCTCGGCCTGGCGGGTTGGGTTGGCTGAGCAGGCTCCCGCTGATCGGCCAGGCAGATACGTGGCTATGCGTGGATGGGCGGGTGCCGATCAACCCAGGGCGCGGCCTGCTCGAGCTGGCTGGCGACCCGGATGAGCATGTCCTCCCGCCCGTAAGCGGCGACCAGCTGCACACCAACCGGCAGGCCGTCAGGCGTCCAGTGCAGCGGGAGGCTGATGGCCGGCTGGCCGGTCATGTTGAACTGTGCCGTGTAAGGGATGAAGCTGGCGATTCGCGCCCCCTCCTCATCCGGCCCGGCGGCGGTGAACCAGCCCAGCTCAGGCGGCGGTGCGCCAGCGGTGGGTGTCAAGAGCAGGTCATGGTCGCGCCACCAGTCCGCCATCCGGCGCGCCCACATCCCGAACCAGGCCCGGCTCTGCAGGTAGGTCACCGCACTGAGCTGCTTGCCGCCGCGCCGGTACGCGGCGTTGCGCGGTTCGATCTCGTCGTCCCGGATCGGCCGGCCAAGCAGCATTTCGAAGGCCAGGAGTGTCGCCTCGGTGTCGGCGGCGATGATGGTGTTGAAATGGCCGGGAAGTTCCGGCTCGAACATGGCCGCGGGCGCGGACTGGTCGATGTGATGGCCGAGCGACTCAAGCAGCCGCGCCGCGCTGGCCACCGCTTCGATGCACTGCGGATCGGCGAGATAGCCCGCCACCCCCGGCCGGTCGAGCGCTCCGATCCGCAGCCGGCCCGGGTCGTCGCCGACCTCCCTGACAAGCGGGCGCGCCAGTGGCGGCGCATAGTACGGATCGCCCGGCATGGGCTTGCTGATGACGTCGAGGACTCCGGCCGCGTCACGAACGGTGCGCGTGACCGCCCCGTCGATCACGCCGCCGGCCCACGCCTCCCCGATCAGCGGCCCCTGGCTGACCCGTCCTCGGGTGGGCTTGAGCCCGACTAGCCCGCACTCACTCGCCGGGATGCGAATGGAGCCGCCGCCGTCGTTGGCGTGCGCCACCGCCACCATTCCGGCCGCCACCGCCGCCGCCGACCCTCCTGACGAGCCGCCGGTCGAATGCCCGGGATCCCACGGGTTGCGTGCCGGGAGAAAGCTCCGTGGCTCGGTGGTGACTGTGGTGCCGAGCTCCGGCACGTTGGTGCGCCCCAGCGGGATGAAGCCGGCGGCAAGGAACTGGTCCGCGAGGTAGGACGTCACCGGCCACGCCAGGTCGCGCAGCGGCCCGAGGCCGAACGACATTTGCTCGCCGGCGACCATGCAGCCCAGATCCTTGAACAGGATCGGCACGCCGCGGAACGGGCCGTCGGGCGGGTCGCCATCGGCCTCCAGCCGCGCCGCGTCGAACCTCGTACGGATGACGGCATTCAGTTGCGGATTGACCGCCTCGATACGGGCGATAGCATCCTCCGCCAGCTCTTTCGGACTTACCTCACCGCGGCGGACAAGTTCGGCTTGTGCAGTGGCGTCGAGCCACGTCGTATTGGCCACGTCGCCAACCGTACTCGCGCACTCCCGACAGCGCGATACCCCTGTACACTGCCTGGGTCATGAGCCCCCTCAGGACTAGGGGAAGTCATGGACTTCCAGCATTCCGGTGAGATCTGGCGTGACTTCCCTGAGCTAGTTCCCGGGATCTTGTTCGCCGACGGGATCACGCCCGACGTCGCGGCCGGCGTCCGCTCCGCCGGGTACACCGCCATCGCAAGGTCCCGGCTGGCTGGGACGACGGAAAGCGAACTGCCAGAAATCCGGGCCTGGCGGCATGCCTTCACCAGGATGGGCCTCAAGCCGACCCAGTACCGGTGTGCTTCGGAGGCACTGCTGCGGCGCTTGCGGAAAGAGGGGGATCTCCCGCCGCTGCACCCGCTCGTCGACATTTGCAACGCCGTTTCCGCTGCCTTCGCGATCCCGGTGGCCGTCTTCGACGTACGCAAGGTCACCGGAAACCTGGAGGTACGGCACGCGGCCGGCGACGAAGATTACCTGACGTTCTCCGGCCAGACTGAGCATCCCGGGCCCGGCGAAGTGATCTTCGCGGACGAGGCGCGACAGGTGCATGCCCGGCGATGGACCAACAGGCAAAGCGGCCTTTCGGCCGTCCAGACCTCGACGGCCGACGCGCTGATCGTGGCCGAAGCCATGCACGACGCGGCGCCGGCTGACGTGCCCAGGCTCATCGCGGCAATCGCCGAGGAATTGAACGCCATCTGGTCCATCACGCCGTTGACCACGGTGCTCAGCCAGTCCGCACCGCGGTTCATCTTTGAGCCGGCTCGAAGCAGACATCCACAGCGGTCAAGCCCACCTGGTCCTGACGCCTTCCATGGCCGCTGACCCCGCGGAACCGATGGGATCGCGGCGCGCTGCCGCGACCTCTGGTGCCATTTGCTACGGTGCCTTGTGGCCAGCTTCCGGCCGATGGCCCCGCATCTAGAGACCGAGCGCCTGGCGCTGCGTCCCAGGGACGAGTCCGGCTAGCCGCCGATCAAAACGAGCTGGCAGTCGGTCTGGTAGGCGACCACATTCCCCGGGCCTACGAGCTGCCAGATCGCGCTGTTCTGCGTGATCGGAGCAGGCGGCCCGCCCGGGAAGACCCAGTCCGCGTTGCCGTTCCCCGAGGCGTTCGTCGTAAACGAGGCGGTCGGGACGGCGACGGCGCCGCCCGGGCAGCCCGTGACGCCGGGGTAGAACTGGATCACGACCTGATAGGTCGTGTTCGGGCTCGCACCGTTGACGTGGTACTCCTCGTGCGCGCCGATGATCGGTCCGTTGGCGTGACTGTCGGAGACCCAGCCGGAGTGGAGCGGCGCATTGCCAACCGCCGACAGCGGGGCTTTCAACGTGTGGAACGCCTGATCGGCGAGGGCGGTGGTCGCGAGCGCGAGGAGCGCCGCGGCCGAGACCACCGCGAGGACGAGGATACGACGCGGGCTACGCATGAGACCTCCCGGGGACGAATGGGGGCAATCGAGACGCGTGCCGATTCTGCCCGTTCCGAGGCGGTTTATTCCCAGTACGCGATCGTCGTGAATCGTCGTGAAGAGGGTGTCGCCCCTCGCAAAGGCGAAGTCGGTCAAGAAGCGGCTAGCCGCGCTTGGCGTGTTTGCGGTTCGCCCACTTGTCGGCCACCAGCCGAAAGGCTTGGCCGAGCATCGGGGTGAGCCGCTGGCCGCCGTTCCAGATGATGAAGTCCCCGTGTACGTACACGCCGGGTCTGGTCGCGGCCCGCGCGGCGTCGCGGATGTCAGCGATCCTTTCGGCGGGCAGCCGGAGCGGGACCTCGTCAGGCTGGTAGGTGCTTCCGGCCGGATAGTCACGACCGGGCGTGCGGCTCATCTCGATATGGCAGCCGAGGACGCGGGTAATGGGGCGCTGCGCAGCGAACTCAGCCAGGCGTTCCAGGCTCCGCCGGAAATCCGCGTACTCCTTGGCGTAGAGCCGCCCCGGCAGGATCGTGTCCCCGGTGAGCAGGAAGCCGGTCCACGGGTCGTAGACGGTGACGGAAGCCGGGTGGTGTCCGGGAGTTCCGGTCAGTTCAAGAAGCCGGCCACCGAGGTCGAAGTTCACAACCTGCTCCGGCCATTGGGTGAAGCCGTAGAAACCGCGTACCTCATCGGCCGTGTGGCCGACGATAGTGGTGTGCGGCCGGTCTGCGAACTGCGGGTCGCCGTTGCGGTGGTCTCGGTGGCCGTGGGTGTGCGCCACGACCAGTTCGTAGCCGTCGCGCGGATGCTCGGCAAGCCATGCGTCGACCAGTTCGTCGACGCTGCGGCGCACCGGGATCTTGCTGGGGTCGGCGCTCGGGCCAGTGTCGAACAGGATGGCGCGGTCGTTGCCGAACAGCAGGAAGATGAACGGCGCCTCGAAGCTCGCCGCCTTGCTGACCCGCATGATGAATGTGTGCCGGTCACTTTGGTGGACCTGGATCACCGGGTCAGTGCACTGCCCGCGTGAGACCGCACCGTGGATCCATGCCGGCTCACCAGCCCCGTCGATTGGCGCGCCTGTGACGAAATCGATGTTCCTAGAACTCGCCATGGGAGGGGTCCCTTTTTTTCTCGTCGTCCTGGTGCCGCTCAATGTCCGTGGCTTTCGCCTCGTTCGGGCACGCGGGGGGCACGGACTCTTGCCTTTCTGATCGTTAGAATCTCAGCCAACCGGCGACCTGCGAGGCTCACGTGCACCCAGTAGCTACGGCTACAGCAACCACCGGAGGGCGTGCGGCACTGTTCGTCGCCGCGATCATCATGGTGGCCGGTTGCGGTCCTCAGCAAACCTCCGGCTCGGGTAAGGCGACGCATGCCGTGCCCTCTTCCGTATCGGATACAACGCAGACGTCAGGAGGAGTCATCTGCCACCAATCCGGAACGGAGGACGTCTGTCAGTGGCCCAGTCCGAGCGGGTCACAGCTTTTCGACCTGACTACGCGGCAGCCGTAGCCACGGCGAAAACGTTCAGGGGCCATGGCCTCGGTCCGGTTTGGTTCGGTCAAGTGGGGACCAGTCGGGCTAACCTGCTCCGTGCAATACAGCCCAGGGATTAACCGGATAGCTTGTGCCGGTGATCATCTGGATCAACGGCGGGTTCGGGGCGGGGAAGACGACGCTCGCGAATGAACTGCAGCTGCGGCTTCCGGACGCGATCGTGTATGACCCGGAGCAGGTGGGCCTCATGCTGTGGAAGTGGATACGGCCCAACGGCGATTTCCAGCACTTGCCGAGCTGGCGGGAGCTTGTCGTCGCGACGGCGCTGTCGCTGCGCAGGCACCACACGGACACGCTCATCGTCCCGATGACGCTGATCCGAGACGCCTACCGGGCCGAGATCCTCGGCGGCCTCGCCGGTGCGGGCGAGGAGGTCCTGCACGTCTTCCTTGACGTGGACGCAGAGGTGCTCCGTACGCGAATCAAGACCCGTGCGCCAGTCTCCAGTGACCCGAAGGTGGACCAGTCGGCGCGCGAGTTCTGCCTGAGCCACGTGGACGCGGCCGTGGCCGCCGCTGCCCGCCAGCCGGACGGGACGCTCATACTGCGCTCGGACAAGCTCACCCTGGCCGAACTGGCCGACCAGGTGCTGGCTGCGGCTGGCTTGAGGCAGGCTCACAGAGACGGCACACGGATACGGCAGGCAGCATCGCTG
>Ga0126371_10000478_pt1 | contig 32852 bp, 27 predicted proteins | sample PanSoiMetaPlot_4_FD_110145 | JGI IMG/M metagenome (GOLD analysis project Ga0126371, IMG submission 110145) | Tropical forest soil microbial communities from Panama - MetaG Plot_4 | ecosystem: Environmental > Terrestrial > Soil > Tropical forest > Bulk soil | place: Panama | collected 2016-02-17 | reverse complement strand
ATCCACGGCTCAGCGGATACGCCACCCGGCGCGAAACGACAAGCGCGGTGCGGCGATGAGCGCGGGCGAGCCATGCAGCACTGAGCGCATGAGGATCGTGGGCGTGCACGACGTCAAAATGCTGCTGGTGCATGATTTCACGAAGACAAAGCAACGCGTCGAGCCGAGCGAATTGCGGAGAAAATGTGCGCACGGCGAACTTCTCGGACGTCGCGCGCTGTTCGAGCGGCGAACCACGGCGGGTCAGGAGCTGCGCGTCATGGCCGCGTTCGCGCTGTCCTCGCAGCGTCATCAGGATTTGGTGCTGGCCGCCTCGCCAGTCCGGGCGAGTATCGAGATGCAAGATCTTCATCGACTCGCTAGCTTACACAATCGACGCGAGGGAGGCGATGCATTGCTGCGCAGAAAGGATGCGAGAGACAACTCTGCGGCAAGACATAGACTGCCGCGAACATACCTGATAGGTTATCCGCATGAAAGAGCCGTGGGATGCGGTTGTTTGGTGAGAAATCCGGCGGATTCCATTCAACCTTCTGATCCTTGCGGTCGGGTTAGTATCCGTGCTTTTGTTTGCTGCAATCGGCAGCAACGCGCTTCAAGACCAGGAGATTGGCAGTCCATTGCGGGAGTCTTCTACCTGCTGGCCGCCAATCTCTGCTACACGCTCGGATGGATCACAGAAATCCTCTGGACTTGGGGAAAAACTACGCAAACCGCAGAGACTCGCCCAAAGGTGTTCCGTCTCGGCTTGGTCTTATCAGCCGGGCTCACGCTCTTGCCGGTAATCGTCATCTCGCTGGTTTGGGTGGCCCACAAGTTTCGATGACAAATTCAAACTGAGACGATTAGTGTTTCCAGCACATTGACATACTGAGTGAGTAAGTATCATACTGCGCATCGCTTTCCCTCTCTGGAGGCGATCCATGCGGGTTCCTCGGATTCACATTTTGCTTTGCGTCATCGTGCTTGCGGCTTTCGCGGGCGCGACAAAAGCGGACACGCTGACGGTTACGAGCGTCCCATCCGGCGCAACGGTGGAGGTCAACGGCCTTGTCGTCGGAAAGACTCCTCTCAGTTACAAAATGCCCAGCGCGTATTTTCATAAGCCGCACACGTCATTTGGCACGCGGCTCGAGCACCCGATTACCGTGCGGCTTTCTCTCGACGGCTATGCCAGCGAACAGATGACCATCACCGAAGGCCCTTACGTTTGGCGCTCGTTCATGGGCAGGACGGATGGGAGTTATTTCCTCGTGAAGTCCGATCACTTTCAGGTGGCGCTGAATCCGCTGAAGGATATCTTTACCGGCACACCCGAAATTTCCAGCGAGAAGTCAAAAGATGCGGCACCTGGTTCCGACATGCCGGTCGACGCAATTGCCAAACAATCCGATCCGGCGATTGTGCGCGTGGAAGGCAACATCGCGCAAGGAACGGGATTCTTCGTCACGGATACGGGAGTGATCGCGACGAATCGGCATGTCGTGGAAGGGCAATTGAACTTGGTGGTCATTACACACGGATCGCACCGGCTGCCTGCAAAGGTCGTGTATGTCGATTCAGATGTGGACCTTGCGCTGCTGAAGGTCGACGGCGCGAATTTCCCTCACCTCACGCTCGCCGGGCGGGACGCGGTTGAGCGCGGCGAATCTGTAGTTGCCATTGGAGATCCCGGCGGTGGCATGCCGGACACGATCACGCACGGCATCGTGAGCGGCGTTGGGGCAAGTCGCGAAGCGGGCAGCGGAACATGGATTCAAACAGATGCTTCTATCAACCCAGGCAATAGCGGCGGCCCGTTGCTCGATGGGCAAGGCAGAGTTGTTGGCCTTAACGCGGTGGGAATCGTGCAGACTGCCGGTGGCGAAAGAGTCGTCGGCATAAACTATGCGTTGAGCGCGCAGAACCTGATTGATATTCTGCGGCGATTCTATCCCACGGCCGGCGCTTCAGAAGTAGAGAAAAAATCTGGCAGCGCGGTGGTGAACGTCACGTCGGATCCATCGGGCGCGGATATTTACGTGGACGGCGAATTTGTGGGCAACACGCCATCGGTGCTGCACCTCGCGTCGGGGACGCATGCGATCAAAATTCAGAGCGCAGGAAAGCAATCGTGGGAAAGGCAACTCGAAGTGCTGAAGGACAGCAAGGTAACGCTCAGCGCGACGCTCGATCCGCAAAGCTGATGCATTTTAGTGCGCGGCGGCTTGCTGCAACATTCCCGCGCGGCGTGCGGCTCCACGCAGCGCCGTGTATTCGTTGAGGATCACGCGCACCGGCATTGCTTCGAGCACGCTGCGGAAGCGCCCTTTGTTTGCGAAAGCTTTCAGGAATAGGAGCGTTTTCAGTTTTGGCAGAATTTTTGGAGGGATTCCGCCGCCCATGTAAACTCCGCCGGTGGCGAGAACTTTGAGCGCCATGTTGCCGCATTCCGAGGCGAGCAGCGCGACGAACAGGTCCAGCGCCTTTTCGCACAAAGCAGACTTCCCTTCCAGCGCGGCCTTTGAAATGACTCGCGACGGATCCTCTGCGGCCAACTCCTGCGTGAGCCACTGGGGCTCGGTTTCGGGGCCGGTGTCGCGCAAGAATTTGTAGATGTTGAAGAGGCCGGGACCCGAAACGAGGCGCTCCCAGCTTACGTGGCCGAATTGCTCGCGCAGATACCTAAGCAAATCGTCTTGCAATTCGTCTTCTGGCGCGAAACTCGCGTGACCGCCTTCGCTCGGCAACGGCCAATGCTGCTTGCCATCCCAGTAGAGGACGCCTTCTCCCAAGCCCGTTCCCGGCGAAATGATCACCGCGTTTCCTACGGCGCCGGGCGCGCCCTCCTGCAAAACTGCAAAATCGCTCGCAGAAAGCGTGGCAATGCCGTAGCCGTTCGCTTCGAGATCGTTGAGCAGTGCAACAGAAGGAATGTCGATACGCTGTGAGAGACGGCGCGCATCGACGATCCATGGAAGATTCGTCGCGTGGCTGACGCCGTCGTAAACGGGACCTGCGATGCCAATGCCGGCAGCCGCGGCGCGTATTTTCTGCGCACCAACGAAATCCGCGACAATGTCGTCAAGGCTGGCATGCTCGCGGCTGGGATAGGTTCGCTCGGAGATTTTTTCGAGCTGGCCATGGCGAATGTCGAAGAACGCGAGCCGCGTGTTCGTGCCGCCGACATCTCCCGCGAGGATCATTGGCCCGGTTCCCGCCACTGGCGCCCGTCGCGCTCGAGCAAATCGTTGGCTTCCCACGGACCCCACGAGCCCGCCGGATAATTCGGGAAATTACGCGGCGGCAAGGCCTGCCATACGTCAAGGATCGGCTGGACAACGCTCCAGCTTGCTTCGACCATGTCCGCGCGCTGAAAGAGCGTCGCATCGCCGATCATGCACTCGTACAGCAGGCGCTCGTAACCTGTGCTGGGTTTCGAGCCAAAATAATCCGCGTAACGAAAATCCATATTCACCGTGCCGAGTTTCACGATTGGACCGGGAATCTTCGCGCCGAATTGCAGCGAAATTCCCTCTTGCGGCTGGATGTGCACGATGAATTGATTGGCAGCGAGACGCTCGACGGCGGTTTTGCGGAAAAGCATAAACGGCACGCTCTTGAATTGAATGACGATTTCGCTGGAACGGATCTTGAGACGTTTTCCAGTGCGCAGATAAAAAGGGACGCCGGCCCAGCGCCAATTGTCCATCAGCAGCTTAAGCGCGACGAAAGTCTCCGTCGACGAATTCGGATTCACGCGCGGCTCGGAGCGGTATCCTGACAGCGCACTCTGGCCGTCGCTGCCTTCGCCATACTGGCCGCGCACTGTGCGCATGAGCACGTCCTGTTCCGTCAGCGGCTGCAGCGCACGCAAGACTTTGGTCTGCTCGTCGCGCACCGCGTCCGCGTCGAATGAAACGGGGGGTTCCATGGTAACCAAGCTAATCAGCTGGAAAATGTGATTCGGCACCATGTCGCGCAGCGCACCGGATTGGTCGTAGTAGCCGCCACGTGTTTCGACGCCGACCGTTTCCGCCACAGTGATTTGGACGTGATCGATGTAGCCGCGATTCCACACCGGTTCAAAAATACCGTTGCCGAAACGGAAAGCCAAAATGTTCTGGACGGTTTCTTTCCCCAGGTAATGATCGATGCGATAAATCTGATTTTCCTGCAAAACCTGTTCGATTTCGCGATTTAGCGCGCGCGCGGAGGCCAGCCCGTCACCGAACGGCTTTTCATATATAACGCGGCGCCAGCGGCCCTGCTCCTGTTGCGTGAGTTGCGCTTCGCCCAATTGGTGCGTGATGGGGCCGAAATATTCGGGCGCGGTCGCAAGGTAATAAAAGTAGTTGCCGGCGGTAGCGTGGTCTTTGTCGACTTGCCGCAACAACTCGGCGAGCTTCTTGTAGCCGTCCGCGTCTTCGAAATTCGCAACATGGTGGTACAGCCGGCTCGTCAGCCAGTTCACCAATGCCGGATCGACTTCGCTGGTTGCGAATTCGGCCAGTTCCTGTGCGATTTTCTTACGGAACTCCTCGAGCGAAATCTCGTGCCGCCCCACGCCGACGATTGCGAAATTCCTAGGCAGCAGATTGTCTTTTGCGAGGTTGTAAAGAGCGGGTAAAAGTTTGCGCTTGGTCAGGTCGCCGCTGACACCGAAGATTACCATCACGCACGGGCCCGCCGGGCGTCCGGCCTCCGTCGGAAACGCTCGTGCCTGAGGGGCGATCACTGCATCGGCTTTCATGCCTTTTCCGCCTCACACTGTAGAATTTTAAGATCAAAGCAGAAATTCGTTAGTGGCCCGCGGCGCGCTCCACATGCCCGCCGAATTGAAAGCGCATCGCGGAAAGCAGCTTGCCGACGAACTCAGCATGGCCGCGCGACGCGAAGCGTTCGTACAGCGCAGCGCTTAACACGTTTGCTGGAGCACCTTCGTCAACGGCTGCGAGAATCGTCCAGCGCCCTTCGCCTGAGTCAGAAACGCGCCCTGAATACTTAGTCAAATCGGGCTGCTCGAAAAGCGCAATGGCCGTCAAATCCAAAAGCCACGAAGCGATTACGCTGCCGCGGCGCCACACTTCCGTGACGTCGGCCAAATTGAAATCATATTGATAATGTTCGGGGTTGCGCAACGGCGTCGTTTCGGCGTCGGCTTCCGCGCTTGTCTTGCCCACGTTCGCGTGTTTCAAGATGTTCAAACCCTCGGCGTAGGCGGCCATGAGACCATATTCGATTCCGTTGTGCACCATCTTGACGAAATGCCCGCCGCCGGATGGGCCACAATGTAGGTAGCCTTCCTCTGCGGTGCTGCCTTGCGATTTTTCGCGTCCCGGCGTGCGCGGCAAATCGCCGCGACCTGGCGCCAGCGTCTTGAATATCGGATCGAGGTGCTTCACGACATCGTTTGGGCCGCCGATCATCATGCAGTATCCGCGCTCGAGGCCCCAGACTCCTCCGCTCGTGCCGACGTCCACGTAGCGAATGCCTTTTGCGTCGAGATCCTTCGCGCGGCGGATGTCGTCGATGTAATACGAATTGCCGCCGTCAATCACGATGTCTCCACTTTCGAGCAATGGACACAACTGACTGAGTGTAGTGTCCACAACGCCGGCGGGAACCATCAGCCAAATGGCGCGCGGCTTACTCAATTTCTTTACAAATTCATCGAGCGAATTTGCACCCGCCGCGCCTTCGCCGGCCATCTGCTTCACATTCGCAGCGTTCATATCAAACACAACACATTGATGGCCTCCGCGCATCAGGCGCCGAACCATGTTCGCGCCCATGCGCCCCAAGCCAACCATCCCAATTTGCATCGACTCGCTCCTTTGGAACCAGCTCAACATAGGTGGATCGGCGAATTCGCGCCTCCCAGGCGAACAGGCATCACCGAATCAAGATTCAGTTTACGAAATCCTACGCCAGCGCTCCGTGCACAATTCTGTCTAACTCAGCGAGGCCGGCCTGTACATCCGTGCCCAAGTGAACGCGCAGCGCACGCCGGTTGCGTTCGGAGAGCACGGCAAAATCGCCGCGCGCCTGCGCGGCTTTGACGACGCCGAAGGTATATTTCTGTCCAGGCACTGGCAAGTCAGCTGCGTCGTCGCACGTGATCTGCAAAAACACGCCGCTGTTCGGCCCGCCCTTGTATGCTTGTCCTGTCGAATGCAAGAAGCGCGGCCCGAATCCGAGGCACGTCGCAACGCGCTTTTTATCGCGCACCTTATGGCGAATCTTCTGTAAGCTTGCTTCGTTGGCGCCATTCATTTCGATATAAGCAAGCGTCGCAAAGTAATCTCCTGCCTTAATGCGCGCAAGGTGGGCGCGAATGTAGGCAGCGAGCGATTTGTCATTTCCGGTGGCGCTGGCCAGCACAGCAGCGTTTTTCTCGTCGGCAAAGAGCTTGATGCCATTCTGTTCGAGGAAAGGCTGCTCGGCGGGAAACGAACCTGTTTTTTCGTATTGATCGGTTAAATTGCGCGTCGCTACTTTGCTTGCTTCTACATCCGGCTGATTGAACGCGTTGATGCCAATGATCGAACCGGCGACCGCGGTCGCAATTTCCCAGCGAAAAAAAGACTGACCGATGTCGTATGGATCGTTCAGTGACATTCTCACCACCGGGTGACCGGCCTTTTCGAGCGCGGCCACTTTCGCGTCCTGCTCTTTGTCTGGCGCGGATTCAAGACGCACGTAGGCAAACACGCGATCATTTCCGTAGACTTCCGGCGGACCAATTTCCTCGCGATCGATTGGAATCAGACCCTTGCCTTGCTTCCCGGTCGATTCCGCGAGCAGCTGTTCAAGCCACGCGCCTAAATCGTGAACTCCGGGCGAAGTAATCAGCGTCACTTTGTCGCGCCCGTTTCTCGCCAGTGTCCCGAGGATCGCACCCAACACGGCGCCAGGATTTTCCTTCACGGGCACGGAAGAAGCGCACGCCTGGACCATCTCTTCGGTGCGATCGAGGAATTTCCGCACGTCCATTCCCATGACTGCGCCGGGCACTAATCCGAAATCGGAAAGTGCCGAGTATCTTCCGCCAATGCTCGGTACACCGTGGAATACGTGGCGGAATTTGTCTTTTGCTGCAACTTCTTCGAGCTTCGAGCCAGGATCAGTGATAGCAATGAACTGCTGTCCAGCGTTTTCCGCGCCGGAGGCTTTGCTTGCGCGGTCGAAAAAGTATTCTTTGAAAATATTCGGCTCAAGGGTCGTGCCCGACTTGCTTGACACGATGAAAATCGTTTTCTTCACGTCGATTTTCGATTCAACAGTTCGGATTTCTGCAGGATCGGTCGAGTCCAAAACGTGAAGTTCCGGGTAACCGTTGATCTTGCCGAATGTTTTGCTCAGCACCTCCGGGCAGAGGCTCGAACCGCCCATGCCGAGCAGCAGCGCGTGAGTGAATTTCTGCGCTTTCACTTCGTTGCCGATCTGCACGAGCTGGTTCGCCTGCATCATCTGATCTTCGGTGACGCCCAGCCAGCCCAGCCACTTCGATTCGTCGCTATTCGTCCAAAGAGTTGCGTCGCGAGCCCACAACCGGCGCATTTTTCCGGCGTTGGACCAGTCATCTAGAGTTTTTTTTACCTCGTTGTCCAAGGCCTGCGGGAGCGAATACGTTTGCATGTCGGTTTTGGGCTTTGGCGACTGCTTCATCGTGGATTGAACGGCTGCGATCAGCTTTTCAAACGCCTCCACGAAAAGTTTTACGCCATCGTCGACGAGGTCGTCGGTCACTTGCTTCATCGAAATGCCAGCTTTGGCGAGCGTTTGCATAGTGTCGAGCGCTGCGCCGACATCTTCGGTCAAGCTCGCGCGTACTTTTCCATGCTCGCGAAACGCGTCAAGCGTCGCCGGCGGGATTGTATCGATCGTGTCCTGGCCAATCAGCTCTTCGACGTACATGACGTCGCGATAATTTGGGTTTTTCGTGCTAGTGCTGGCCCACAGCAGACGCTGCACTCTTGCACCCTTTTTCGCGAGCGCCTCCCAGCGCGGGCCGCTGAAAATCTCCTGATAGCGCGCGTAAGCCATCTTGGCGTTGGCAATGGCCACTTTACCAAGCAAACCTTGCAGCATCGCGCGCTTGTCCGGCTTCGTCGCCGTTTTCAGCTTTTCGTTCAGCTGCTTATCGACCGAGGTATCGATGCGGCTCACGAAAAAGCTGGCCACGCTCGAAATCTTACTGAGGTCGGCGCCATTTTTCGCGAGCGTTTCAAGCGCCGTAAGATACGCCTGCGCCACTTTTTCGTACATTTCCTGCGCAAAAAGCAGCGTGATATTGATGTTGATGCCTTCGCTCAGACACTGCAGAATCGCCGGAACTCCCTCCGGCGTTCCGGGGATTTTGATCATTACGTTGTCGCGCTTCAGTTCTTTCCACAGGCGACGCGCTTCTGCAATCGAGCCATTCGTGTCGCGTCCAAGCAGCGGAGACACTTCCATACTCACGTAGCCGTCGGCACGCTTCGTTTTCTCATAGACGGGTCGCAAAATGTCGGCGGCGTCTTGAATGTCGCGAATCGCGAGCAGCTCGAAGCGCTGCGTGGCATTCAACTCTGGACGCGAATCGAGCGATTTCAGAAAATCGGTGTAATCCGTGCTGCCAGTGATGGCCTTTTCGAAGATTGAGGGATTCGAGGTCATCCCGGTGAGCCCATCTTCGTCGATCAACCGTTGCAGCTCGCCGCTCGTCATTAAGTTTCTTCGGATGTAGTCCAGCCAGACGGACTGGCCGAGCTTGTTTAGTTCCTTCAGCGGATTCGCCGCTTTCGTTTCTTGGTTTCGAATCGTTTGCGTTCCCATCACGCATGCTCCTTCCCGGCGCGCGCCGGCAAACTGTATTTCTTCTCGATCGCTTCTATTTTATCAACTCTGCGCTGGAGACGTTCCTGACCTTTTTCATGGCCCCAATAATTTGCGCCAAGGAAGTTATTGACCAGCTCTTGCGCCAGCATCGGCCCGATCACGCGAGCACCGAGCACGAGCACATTCATGTTGTCGTGCTGTACCCCTTGATGCGCGGAGTACGAGTCGTGGCACATGCAGGCGCGAATCCCGGGAATCTTATTTGCCGCGATGCAAGCGCCAACGCCACTGCCGCAAATCACAATGCCGCGGTCGACGCGGCCTGCGATGAGCGCTTCGCCTACTGCCTGTGCAAAATCGGGATAGTCCACCGACGCGGGGCCGTTGGTTCCGAAGTCTGTCACGTCATGCTTCGCATCGCGCAAGATCGCCGTGAGTTGGTCCTTCAGCAAGTATCCGGCGTGGTCGGCGCCGATTCCGATTCGCATCGTCTACCTCGCTTTGCCGAGCAACTCTTTGGCTGTGGACACAACTCTCTCGGGTACGAAGCCGAACTTTTTCTGTAATTCCTTCAGCGGTGCGGACGCCCCGAACGTGTGCATTCCAATCATCCTGCCGCGCGGGCCCACGTAACGCTGCCAGCCCATCGTTGAGGCCTGCTCGATGGAAATCCGCGCAGTCACGCTGGAGGGCAGCACGCCTTCGCGATATTCGTCTGGCTGGTGATCGAAGATCTCCCAGGACGGCATGCTGACCACGCGCGCGCGGATTCCATCCTTCTTCAAAATTTCGTAGGCCTCGACCGCCAGAAAAACTTCGCTTCCTGTGGCAAGCAGAAGAAGCTCGGGCTTCCCATCTTCGGCATCCGCTAAAATATAAGCGCCCTTCGCCACGCCTGCCGCGGATGCGTACTTCGCGCGATCCAGCGTCGGCAGCGCCTGCCGACTCAGCACGAGGGCCGCCGGTTCGTGCGAGAGCTGCATGATGACGCGCCATGCTTCCGTTACCTCGTTGGCATCGCCGGGACGCAAGGTGATCAGGCCCGGAATCGCCCGCAGCGCGACTAACTGCTCGATGGGCTGATGCGTTGGCCCGTCTTCTCCGACGCCAATCGAATCGTGCGTGAAAATGTAAATGACGGGCACTTCCATGACAGCGCTTAACCGGATCGGCTCACGCATGTAATCGCTGAAAATCAGGAAGGTCGATCCGTACGGCCGGATCTTCGAGAGCGAAAGCCCGTTCAGCACGCCGCCCATGGCGTGTTCGCGTATCCCAAAATGAAAGTTTCGCCCGGCGTAATTTCCCGGCTCGAAGTCTTCAGCGCCGTCAAACTTGAGCAGCGTTTTCGTCGACGGGGCCAAATCCGCCGAGCCGCCAATCAGCCAGGGGAATTTCTCGGCGATCGCGTTCTCTACCTTTGCAGACGAATCGCGCGTAGCAAGACCCTTTGCATCCGCGGGAAATGTCGGCAGATTTTTGTCCCAGCCTTCCGGCAGCTCGCGATGCTGCATCTGCAAAATGCGCGCAGCCATTTCGGGATACTTCGCGCGGTACGCGTCGAATAATTTCATCCATGCGTCGCGAGCCTGCTTTCCGCGCTTTCCGACACCCTCCGCGAAGTTTTCCCTCACGCCATCGGGCACCAGAAACTTCGCGTCTTCGGGCCAGCCGTAAAACTTCTTCGTGAGACGAATCTCCTCTTCGCCAAGCGGCTCTCCGTGCGCTGCGGCCGTGTCCTGCTTATGCGGCGCCCCGTACGCGATATGGCTGTCTACAATGATCAGCGTCGGCTTTCCGGTTCCGGCGGCGAATTTCGCGAATGCAGCCGCGAGCGCATTCGTGTCATTCGCGTCGGTCACATGCATCACGTTCCATTTGTATCCGGCAAAACGCACGGCGACATCTTCGTCATACGCTAAATCTGTGTGTCCTTCGATAGTGATGTGGTTACTATCGTAGATCCAGCACAGATTTTTCAGCTGGAGATGCCCGGCGAGGGATGCTGCTTCACCGGAAATACCTTCCATCATGTCGCCGTCGCCGCAGATGGCCCAAACTTTGAAGTCGAACATATCGAAGCCCGGCCGGTTGAAATGTTGCGCCAGCCAATCGCTCGCAATCGCCATGCCAACGCTATTCGAAACGCCCTGGCCGAGCGGGCCAGTTGTCGTTTCCACGCCGGAAGTCCATCGATACTCGGGATGGCCGGGACACTTACTATCGAGCTGCCGGAAGCGCTTGATGTCTTCCATCTTTACCGCAAGCTCGCCGAGCCGCTCGTATTCAGGATTCACCGCTTTCACTCCAGCCAGATGCAAGAGTGAATAAAGCAGCATCGACGCGTGACCATTCGAGAGAACGAAGCGGTCGCGGTTCGGCCAAATGGGATCGTCCGGATCGAAGCGCAGGAATTGCTGCCAGAGCGTATACGCAACCGGCGCGAGACCCATGGGCGCGCCTGGATGACCGGAGTTCGCCTGTTGTACAGCGTCCATCGCGAGCGTGCGAATTGTGTTGATGCAGAGCTGATCGATTCCAAGCTGCTTCGTCGTTTGCGCCACCGTACCCATCGCCGTGCCGCCTCCGTTCGCGGCCGTCCGCGCCCAGCTGCACGCGAATGCAACCTTACATCTTAATCCCTTTGAGCGCCCGTGGCGAATGCACCGCGCATGAAAATCCTCACAGCCGGAGTGGGATTTTTGCGCCTGAGGCGCACAATCATAGATTAAGTCTGCAACGGTCAATTACGCATAACAACCTAACAGCACATGCCTGATATCTCCCTGAAAAGGGGAGCCCCAAATCTGTACGAAAGCGTTCTGCGCCTGCCCGTCATTCGCAATATCCGGCGGCAGGAGCACGAAACGCTTCGCCGCACTATCGCTGAGAACTTGTGTTCCTCTGACGACGCCCTCGAAGTCGGCGCAGGCACTGGCTTCTACACATTCGAAATCGCCAGCCATGTTCGCAGTGTCGTGGCGCTGGAGCGCGCCAGAGGCATGACGCGCATCCTGAAACAAAGAATTGCCGCTTCGTCAGCGCAGAACATCTCCGTAGTCGAATCCGATTTTTTCTCGTATTCCCCTGACAGAAAATTCGACGCCGTTGCCGCCATTGGCGTGCTTGATTCAATCGTCGAGTGGGGCCATTTCTTGACCGTTGCATTTTGCGGGCGACTCGCCGCGTGATTCTCACCATGCCACGCTCGAGTTTCTGGGCCAGCATTCATTCGTTGTTTGGCGGAATGATGGGAGTTCAAATCCATGTGTACGATCCGAATGAATTCGAGAAGCATCTCCGAGGCCGCCGCTTCAAGCTGCATGAAACCGGCCTACGAACGAGTTGGACGCATGGCTTGACACTCGTCGCGGTCATCGAAACGGATAGTTTGTAGGTGAATTTGCGCGATGGTGAGAGAGCCTAGCGAACAAGCTTCTGCAGCAGCTGTTTCCCTTCGGAGTCAGTCAAGACGCGCTTGCGAATCAGTGCGATGATCAATTCATTTAGCACAAGTCCGGCCTCGCCACTTGCGTTCGTTTCTGGTACCGGCGCGCGCTCGACTGTCGCCATCGGCTCGTCTTCATGTAGTTCCGGCGGGAGTTCGCCGCTCAGCTTCCCCAGCCATTTCTCGAGGACCCAAAGCTGATCCGGCTCAAGCGGCGCAAACGCCAGCCCCATCCCCATTCCCTGCTGCGCGTACACGACACGAGCCCGCGTCTCAAATGTTCTTCTTTCATTTGTGAGCCGTAATGAGACATTTGTCCCAATTGGGAACGCGCTGATGGTATCGATGAAACAGCCGCCACGCGCCAAATCGGAAGTCCGCGCACTCAACCGTGCGTTGCTCTGCAGATCGGTCACATCTGCCTCTGCCGTAAAGGGATAGCGTACGCTCGAACGCTGTTCCTGCTTTGGCATTTCCACCAGCTTGCCCATTTCCTTCGCGGTGGCTGTCATGTCTGCGCCCCGCGAGTCAATGGTGCATGCTACATGCCAATCGTCCTCTTGGGCTTGAGCCGCTTTCGAAAATTTCAGGCGGTTTCTTTTGACCAAACGCTGATGGTTATCTTGAATCTCCCGCTCGGATCGCGGCGCCAAGTCGCCACCAGCCGTCCATTCTCTTCGTTTGCTTCGCCGTTTCGGACGTGACGTATCACCTCATACGTCGCAAGTTCCACTGCAAGCGGTTCCGTGTAACCGACCTGCGTCTGCCTCACCTTTAGTTCATTGAACCGATTTGTGAACGACGACTTGAACGACTCTTTAATAGCACTTATTCCGTGCACCGCTGGCAATCCATTCAGTGGCAGTTCTACCGCATCCTCCGCATAAAAGCTCACGACCCGTTCCAAGTCTCGCTCATTGAATGCCTCTACCCACATCTCCCTGAGCCGCCGTACATCCGCACAATCCTGCTCTAAAGAACTTGCGCTCGTAATCACTCCCGAAAACATCCATCCTCCTTGGGACACACTCATCACACACGATTTTTTTGCCAAAGCGACTTTTGACGCTTCTCTCGGCGCTTACTTCATTTCTTGTATCGCCGAAACGTCGATCGTGTTTGTGCTCGGGTCGAGCGTTCCCGTCACTTTCACATCCTTGTCGACGAACTGCTTGGCCTTGTCTTGATTGTTGAGCTGATATCTGGCTCCAGAGGCTTTGTCCTCGAGTACGTATTTCGTTCCATTTTTTTCAATCGTTCCCTGAAACTCCTGTGAAGGCTGCTTCGTTTGCAGTTGAGCTTGCGCTGATGTGTCAGAATTCTGAGGAGTCGTTTCAGCCGTAAAACCCTTGCCGCTCGAACTCGTGCAGAGCGTGAAAAACAAAACTGCACAAGTAGCCATAAGCTCCACTTTGTGTTTCATAACATCCCCCCAACGCGGCAACTTCACGCGCTAATACTCCCAATGCTCGAAGGTGCACGAATTGGGCCAACCAGAAGCTCGACATCTTCAATGCTTACCTGCACTTACGAGCGGTGGGGTCTTTCTTCGACGTCTACTTCTTCGGAGGCCTGGAGGTTTTTACACGCAGCAGAAGCGTCTCTTCTGATGGCTAAGGCGGAACGATTCAGGAATTTACGGCTTTTCAGATTCGCCATATACATGATGAAAACTGCAATTTGCAGCAACTCCTGGTCTGGCTGCGTGTTCTAAAGAGTGTGCTATTTTATGATCTGCTAGCTTTATTGGCGGATGGGTTTACACAAGACTTTCACAGAGCGCCGGAGCGTGGTATCAATGGATATCTCAGTTCACTGTAACACCTGGAGATTCTCATGAAGACTTTTCCCACGAAGTCCGTGAAGAATTCCGCACCGCACACCACAGGAGCAAAAACGTCAGAGCGAAACAGCTCCCGCAAAGCTATGTTTGCAGTGCTCGTCTGCCTGTTTCTGTGCGGCATTTCGCTCCCTGCCTCTGCCCAGGACGATCCTCCCTCGCGCGTCGCGCGCCTCAACATGGCACAAGGGGCCGTGTCGTTCGAGCCCTCCGGTGAACAGGACTGGGTCGCCGCAGATTACAATCGCCCGCTGACCACAGGCGACAGCCTCTGGGCCGATCAGGACTCGCGCGGCGAATTGCACATCGGAAGCACAAGCCTGCGTCTTTCAGCCCAAACAGGCCTCACATTCCTGAACCTAAATGACCGCACTGTCCAAATTCAACTCGCTCAGGGATCTCTCGAAGTCACGCTTCGCCAAGTCGATAGCGATGACGCCTATGAAGTCGACACGCCGAACATCGCGTTGTCACTTTTGCAGCCCGGCCGCTATCGCATCGACGTTGATCCAGAAGGCCAAACAACTGCTGTGTCGGTTTTGGACGGTCAGGGTGAAGTCACAGGCGGCGGAAGTTCCTATAACCTGAACTCCGGTCAGCGCGGCAGCTTTAGCGGAACCGACACACTTAATTACGACGTTACGAACGTTGAGCGGCCCGACGATTTTGACAACTGGTGCCAGTCGCGCGACGACGCCGAAGATCGCTCTCAGTCCGCGCGGTACGTTTCGTCGGACGTCACCGGCTACGAAGACCTCGACGCCAACGGACAATGGGAAGACGTGCCGGACTACGGCGAGGTCTGGGTTCCCAGCGCGGTTCCTGCCGGATGGGCGCCGTATCACTACGGCCACTGGGTTTGGATTGAGCCATGGGGCTGGACCTGGGTGGAAGACGAACCTTGGGGCTTCGCGCCATTTCACTACGGACGGTGGGCATTCATCGGAGCGCGCTGGGCTTGGGTTCCCGGGCCACGCGTTGTGCGTCCTGTTTATGCGCCCGCGCTTGTTGTCTTTGTTGGCACAGGCCCGAATATCGCATGGTTTCCGCTTGGCCCGCGCGAAGTCTTCGTGCCCGCATATCATTGCAGCCCGCGCTACGTGCAATTCGTCAACGTGACGAACACTCGTGTCACGAATGTGGAAGTCACCAACGTCTACCAGCGCAACGTAAACGTGACCCGAATTACCTACGTCAATGAAAATGTGCGCAACTCCGTCACCGCGGTCTCGCACGACACATTTGTGAACGCGCGGCCGGTCGCGCGCGAAGTCGTCCACGTTGACCCGGGACAAGTGCACGCCTCCGCGGTAGTCACCGCGCCGCCCGTCGCTCCGCAGCGCCAAAGCCTCGTTGCCGCTGACGCGCGGCCGGCGCCACGTCCGCCCGCTCGGGTGGTGACTCGGCCAATTGTCGCCAAGCTTCCGACGCCGCCGCCAGCCGTGCCGTTCGAACGCCGTCAGCCTGCGCTCGCCGCGCAACCGGGCCGCCCGCTTCCGCCGGAAAAGGTCGACCAGCTGCGCCAACCCGGCGAAGAATACAACCGGCCAACCGTGCGATACACTCCGCCGCCGACTCGCAACGTCAATCCTCCGCGTGCTCCAGCACCCAAGCCGCACGAGGAAAAACCATCCAAACCCTCAAAGCCAGGGAAACCGCATAGGTAACTGAGGAAGATTATCTATAACCGGCGGAACGCCTCGTCACGGACGCACGTCTGATGTTACATGACTGCTACCCTTTGTTTGTTGACCTAGGAGCTAAGGCTACAGCGTGGCTCCGGAAAGAAGATCACCATGAGGCTTCGCCCGGTCCATTTCTTCTGCGTGCTCGGTTTGTTTTTCTTCGCTCTTGCGGCTTTTGCCCAAGATCCATCGGCCACTCCGCCCACCCAGACCGCAGCACAAACGCAAGTTCCATCTTCAGGAGCACTGGTTATTAAGGAAGGCACCGAAGTTCAATTGAAATTTGCGCAAGACCTCAGCTCGAAGACCGCGCAGGAAGGCGATCCCGTAAATATGGTTCTCGGCGAAGACCTGAAAGTCGGCGACGTAATCGTTGCCAAAGCAGGCGCAGTCGCGCTCGCCACTGTGACTCATGCAAAAAAAGCCGGTATGATGGGGCGCGCCGGCGAACTGAATATCGACCTCAATTACGTTATTGTGGGAAATGCTCACATGGCGCTAAGGGGCACCAAAGGCAGAGAAGGACAAGGCAAAGAAGGAACAACTGTCGCGTTAACGGTGCTGTTTGGCCCCATTGGCCTCATCAAGCATGGCAAAAACGTTGAGGTCAAGTCTGGCACGCCGATAACGGCCTACGTGAATCAGGATTTCACCGTGCCGACATCTCAGGGGGCGGCAAACGAGGATCGTCTGAAATTCAGCGACAAATCCTGGCAGGAGAAAGGCAGCCTCCTCTCGCTTTGATTGTTTTTTTTCTCACGGATTTCGTGTTTTTCGCAATCGCGGAGCAATTGCATAGTTCAATTGCACTACGACAATGAACGCCACGCTCAGCTCCGGGCTGATCACGCACAGCGCGGCGCCCAGCGCATACATCGCCTGCGCAACCACGATGCGCCGCTGAATCGCCGCGGGAACTCCCGCGGGCATGTCCTTCTTCACCAAGCCCAAATCCGTCGCGCAGTTCCAACTGAAATACAGCGCTCCGCCGCCCAGGACAATGTTCGCCCAGTAGACCAGCAACGCCACGCGATAGTGATAGAACTGCGCCAGCAGCAGCGTCGAAAACGGCATCAGCGTTACCGCGAACAGAAACACGATGTGAATCCACGCCAAACTACGATGCCCGCGAGAGAGATGATTCAACTGCGTCTGCTGCCCGACCCAGAAAATTCCCAGCGTCAAGAAACTCATCAGATACATCACGATCTGCGGACCCAGCGCCACCAGAGCGCGCCACAAATCGTGCTCGGAATGGATCGCCTCGACCGCCGGCGTGCGCAAATCCAATACAAGCAACGTCATCGCCACGGCGAAGATTCCGTCGCTCAACGCGGCCAGCCGCTCTACGCTTGTGCCTGCTATGTCGTTGTACGAAAGCCTCATGCCGATTCCCAATCAATGCCAGAGTGGCTTGCGATTCCTACCTCGTGGACGCGAACTGCTGCGCCCAAACTGTATGGGTCAGGAGATTAACTGCTTTTATTCGATTGTCAAAGGAACGCTGTGGCAGGATTCAATCCTTGCTCGTCGGTTTTTTTTTTGCTATCACTAACGGCAATCACTTTTCAGTTGTTACCGTTTTCCGATCGAGCACTTCTCTGATTTTTCGCGCCAGAGTTTTGGGCCCGTATGGCTTTTGCATCAGCACGGCTCCCTGCTCCGCAAGCGACGCCAGCCGTGCGCTTTCTTCTGAATATCCCGAACTGAAAATCACCGGCACGTCTGGCTTGATGCGATGAATTCTCTCGTAGGCTTCCGGGCCGCCCATGCGGGGCATCACCACATCCAGTAACAACATTGCTATTCGATTGTGGCTTTCGCAGAATTTTTCTACAGCCTCTTCGCCGTCTTTGGCCAAAATCACCTGATAGCCCAGCTTTCGAAGTATCTCATCCACCATCTCCAGATTGCCGGCGTGGTCCTCCGCCACCAGAATTGTTTCCGTTCCTCCGCGAACGGCATCCTCTACCCCATCTGCCTTGCTGTGGGCCGCGCCACTAACCATCGGCAAGTACACGCGGAACATGCTTCCCTTGCCGGGCTCGCTGTACACTTCGATCAGTCCGTCATGCTGCTTCACGATTCCATACGCAGTAGCCAAACCAAGTCCCGTCCCTCTGCCGACTTCTTTTGTGGTGAAAAACGGCTCGAAAATGCGGTTCATCGTAGCCGTGTCCATTCCAATCCCAGTGTCTGAAACCGACATCCCCACATAGTGTCCCGGACGCGCGTATTCGTGGCGCTGCGTATAAGTTTCATCAAGCTCGACATTGTGCGTCTCGATTAGCAATTGCCCGCCGTCGGGCATGGCGTCGCGCGCGTTGAAGCACAAATTCATCAGCACCTGCTCCATCTGCGAAGGGTCTGCCCGCGTGGTTTGCAAATCTGGAGCCAATACCAGCTTCATTTCGATCTGCTCCCCGATCACTTTCTGCAGCAGCGCTGTCGTTTCGCCAATCATCTGGTTTAAGTTGACGATGCGAGGCTCGAGCGTCTGCCGACGCGCATACGCCAGCAATTGCCGCGTCAGCCCCGCCGCCCGTTCTGATTGCGCTCGAATATTCTGAAAAAACTTCGCGGCCCGGGTGTTCTCCGCGACCTCTTCTGCGCCGAGTTCCGCCCATCCCATGATCGCGCCGATCACGTTGTTGAAATCATGCGCGATGCCGCCCGCCAGTTTGCCGATGGCTTCGAATTTCTCTAGCTGATGCATGCGAAGCTCGGTCTTCTTGTGCTCCGCGCGGTTTTTTGCTTCCCTCAGTTCCCGTTCGATTGCGGGAATCAGCCGCGTCAGGTTCCCCTTCATGATGTAGTCCTGCGCGCCGATGCGCATCGCATCGACCGCAATGTCTTCGCCGATCGTTCCGGAAACGAAAATGAAGGGGACTTCGGGACATTTTTCCCGTACCATCGAGAGCGCCGCCACGCCGCTGAACCCCGGCATGGAATGGTCGGACACCACCAGATCCCACGAATCCACCAGGCTCAGCCGAAGCTGTTCCCGCGTGTCCACGCGCTTGTAATTCACATCGTATCCGCCTTTGCGAATCGCAAGCGCGAGCAGCTCTGCGTCGGCCTCGGAGTCTTCGACAACCAGCAACTTCAACGGTTTCCGCATTCCTACCTCGCCACCGCCTGTGGCGGCTTTTCATTCAGCAACAGCCAGTAAAGTCCGAGCTGCCGCACCGCTTCGGTAAACTGCACAAAGTCCACCGGCTTGCGCACGTAACTGTTTGCTCCAATGTCGTAGCCTTGCAGCCTGTCGCGCTCCTCATTCGAAGAAGTAAGAATCACCACCGGCAGCAGTTTTGTCCGCTGGTCTCCGCGAATGCGCCGCAAAACCTCGAGCCCGTCGACCTTCGGCAGCTTCAGGTCCAGCAAAATTACTTGTGGCCGGATCGCCTGGCCGTTCTTTCCTGTTCCGAACAGGTAATCGAGCGCCTCCGCGCCGTCGCGCGCCACCACCACTTCATTCGTGATGTTGTTTTTCTTGAGCGCGCGCAGAGTTAGGGCTTCATCATCCGGATTGTCTTCCACCAGCAAAATGACCATGTCGCTCATCCTTTCGTCTCCATTTGATCTATAGCGTGAAATAAAAAGTTGCGCCTTCGCCCACGGCGCCCTCGGCCCAAACTCGTCCGCCGTGCCGTTGAATGATTCGCTGGACCATCGCCAAGCCCACGCCCGAGCCGGGAAATTCCGTGACGCCGTGCAGGCGTTGAAACGCTCCGAACAATCGCGCCGAATACGCTGGATCAAATCCCGCTCCGTTGTCCTTCACGTAAAATGCAGACGAGCTGTCGTTGTTTGTCCTGCCAAATTCAATCCGCGCATGAGACCTTTTCGACGTGAACTTCCACGAATTCCCTAGCAGGTTTTCCAATACCACGCGCATCAGCCGCGGGTCGCCTTCACCGCGGAGTTGTGGCGCGATCACGACCTCCACGTCGCGCTGCGGCTCCGACTGGCGGAGGTCCGCCGCCACCGCTCGGCCGATTTCCGAAAGGTCGGTCTCCGCGCGCGCCATCTCGATTCGTGTGAAGCGCGATAAGTTCAGCAGATCGTCGATCAGCACGCCCATTCGCTGCGTGCCCGCCCGGATACGCTGCAGGAAATCCCGTGCTGAGGAATCCAGCTTGTCGCCGTAGTCTTCCAGCAACGCCTGGCTGAATCCGTCGATACCACGCAGCGGCGTACGCAAATCGTGCGACACGGAATAGCAGAAGGCTTCCAGCTCCTTGTTTGCCGCCTCCAACTCCACGCTTCGCCGCGCCACGATTTTGTCGCCCAGCCGTCGTTTTGCCATTTCGCGATGGATGGTCACGCTCGCTGCGATCAGAAAAACAAACGCCAGCGCGTAGCCGAACAGAATGATTTCCTTCATTCTTCGCGAATTGATCTCTGCGGATGCTGCGCGAACGACAAGAAGATGGCTTTCTTCATGAAGCATCGCCGCGATCACCGAGCGAATTTTGTCCATCGTCTGCCGGCTGCCGGTACTGCTCTCGTTCGCAATAGCCGCATTGAGCCCGCCAGTACGGCGCGAAGCGATCGCCCTTCGCATTTGTATCTCTCTTGCGGCCAGCAAGGGCTCGAGATCTCTCAACAAAGTTTGCTGATTCGTATTGTCTCGGGTCAGATCTCGCGCGCTCTTCACGTGCATGGGAACGCGAGTGAGTGCATCTTCAAACGACGCCGAATAGGTTTCGTCATCGGCCAGGATGTAGCTGCGCTCGGACGCTTGCGCTTCCGTCAGGTCAGCCAGAAGAGCGTCGAGTTCTTCTCGGACGAAATGCGTGTGCGCGACCCAGTTTTCGTCAGTCGTGGTTCGCAGGATGCTGCGATACGACAGCACGGCTATGCTGAGAAGAACAGCCGACGCCAGCCCAAACGCGCTGACAACCTTCCCTTTGAAATTCATCACGACCTGCAATGGTCAGCGGGACAACGAGGCTGAGAGAGGGGTCAGTCCGGGCCCACAAATTTAACGCCCAAGAACTGCACTGCTGATGACAACTTCTGCCTGCAACTGCTTGCTATTTTGATTTACTCCGGCGCCAAGTCAAGCCGGCACTGTTCCCTAAGCTCACTACAAGTAAACGGCCCTAGCTAATGGCCATTCGTGGCTGGGCGCGCGTTTCGTGACCGCATCCCTCGCCGTGCATCTGAATGGAAGGAGGAAACATGCGAGCGGACCGCGTCGAAATTTCCTGGGACAACGAAAAATCCAACTGGCTGATCCGGATTGAAGCGGGCGAGGAAGCAGTACGGCGCCATTGCAACTTGCCGCGTAACGCCGATGAAGCGGCTTTGCGCGCCGCAGCGCAAAAAACCATCGAGGACGAAGGCTACGATCTTCCTCCCTCCAGCGTCATCCTGCGCATGTAAGACTGGCGAACCCGAACCAAACTTCCTTCCGTCAGTATTCGGTGCTCTGCACCCAATTCGGAGCGAGCGGCCGAAGGTCTGCCTGATAACTACTCGGCGACCCCCAGTACATCGGCTACCGCATCGCCACAGTGAAGCGTGCACACGCAGGCGTCGCATTACAGAGTGCGTTGACTTCGATGCGATGAACAAATAGTATCCGACACTTCTGGAAGCTGGACTTGCGATTCACGTACGAACGAAAAAGATACGGGTCGGCTCGCAAGAAACGTCAGCGCAAGCAAGTGTCGCGATAAATGACTGGAGTGACACGGCATGAGTGAGCTGAACACGATCCAAGCAGTCGGAGGGCTGGGAGCGACGCAGCGTAGGGATTTATGGTGGCTGCAGCCGCTTGCGGTGTTTATCGGCTTGGGCGGTTTTGCGATTTACGCGACAGTGCGTGCATTTCAAGGGCACTTCTACGAATGGGGCCCGTATCTCTCTCCGTTTTACTCTCCGCTGATTGATCCCGAGCATCACTGGTGGCCGCTTTCGCCGGCGATTCTGGTCTTGGGAGGGCCGCTGGGATTTCGCACGACCTGCTACTACTATCGGAAGGCATACTATCGCGCGTTTTTTCTGGATCCACCGGCATGCGCAGTGGGAGAAGCGCGGCATAATTATCGCGGCGAAACAAAATTTCCGTTCATTCTGCAAAACATCCACAGATATTTTTTCTATTTGTCCTTCGTGTTCTTGTTTTCGCTGTGGCACGACGCAGTGAAAGGATTTTTTTTCAACGGGCAGTTCGGAATCGGAGTGGGTTCGCTAGTGCTACTGATCGACGCCGCACTGCTGACCACGTATACGTTTTCGTGCCACTCATGCAGGCATTTGGTCGGCGGAAATTTGGATTGCTATTCGTGCGCGAAATTTGGCGGAGCTCGATTGAGTTTATGGAAGCGAGTAACTTCGCTGAACGAGCATCACATGCTGATCGCATGGACGAGTTTGTTCTGGGTGGCGTTCACAGATTTGTACGTAATGCTGGTGGCGATGGGAACAATCCGAGACTTGAGGCTATTCTGATCCGAATGACGACCTTCAGCACAACCGGTAGAAGATGAGCGAAAAATTTGAGGTGCACGAACACGATGTGTTGGTGATTGGTGCGGGCGGTGCGGGGCTGCGCGCGGCGATCGAAGCGCTTAATTCAGGCGCGACAGTTGGAGTCGTGTGCAAATCGCTGCTGGGAAAAGCACATACCGTGATGGCGGAAGGCGGCGTCGCGGCGGCGATGGGAAACGTGGATGCATCGGACAATTGGAAGACGCACTTTTGCGACACCATGCGCGGGGGAAAATTCCTGAACAACTGGCGAATGGCGCAACTGCATGCGCTCGAATCTCCCGAGCGCGTGCGAGAACTCGAACAGTGGGGCGCGCTATTCGACCGCACGGACGCAGGTGAAATCATGCAGCGCGCGTTCGGCGGACACACGTTCAAGCGCTTGTGCCACGTGGGCGACCGCACAGGGCTGGAAATTATTCGTACCCTGCAGGACCGCGGAGTGCATTTGGGATTCGACGTATTCATGGAATGCACGGTGACGCGGTTGCTGAAAGATGGAGACAAAATTGCGGGCGCGTTCGCGTACTGGCGCGAGCAAGGAAGATTCGTCGTTTTCAAAGCAAAGGCGGTGGTGATTGCGACGGGCGGAATTGGAAAAGCGTGGAAGGTCACGTCGAATTCGTGGGAGTACACGGGCGACGGCCTCACTGTCGCGTATGAAGCGGGCGCGGAATTGATGGACATGGAGTTTGTGCAATTCCATCCAACAGGAATGGTATGGCCTCCCGGAGTGCAAGGAATTTTGGTGACGGAGGCGGTGAGAGGCGAAGGCGGGATTTTGCGCAACCGGCTCGGCGAAAGATTCATGGAGAAGTACGATCCGAAGCGACTGGAACTCTCGACGCGGGACGTGGTAGCGCGTTCGATTTACACGGAAGTGAAGGAAGGACGCGGAACGGAACACGGCGGTGCGTATCTCGACATTTCACATAAGCCGGCGGAGTACGTGAAGCGAAAGTTGCCGGGAATGTTTCACCAGTTCAAAGAACTGGCAGACGTGGACATTACGAAAGGGCCGATGGAAGTTGGGCCAACGCTTCATTACACGATGGGCGGGATTCACGTGGAGGCGGAAACAGGCGCTGCGACAGTGCCGGGGCTTTTTGCGGCAGGCGAAGCAGCTGCGGGAATGCATGGAGCGAACCGGCTGGGAGGAAATTCGCTTTCGGACTTGCTGGTATTTGGGAAGCGGGCGGGAGCGGCTGCGGCGACGCACGCGAAAAATGCAGGCGTGTTGAAAGTTGAGCAAACGCAAATCGACGAAGCCGAGCGCGAGATGCTGGCGCCGTTTGAACGGACGGGCGAAGGTCCGTATGAGATTCATCGCGAATTGCAGGATACGCTGCAGAAATTGGTGGGGATTTTCCGAAATGAAGCGGATCTGAAAGAGGCGCTAAACAAAATCGGCGAGTTTAAAGCGCGCGCGGCCAGGGTGCACGTGGATGGTTCGCGGCTGTTCAATCCGGGGTGGCATCTGGCGAGGGACTTGCAATCCATGCTGACGGCGGCGGAGACCGTGACGCGCTGCGCGCTGGCGCGAAAAGAAAGCCGCGGCGCGCACAGCCGAATTGATTTTCCGAACTACGATGCGGAGTGGGGAAAGAAGAACAACATCATCGTCAAAGAGAACGGCGAAATGAAATTGCGGGAGCGGCTAGTGCCGCAAATGCCGGAAGAATTGAAGCAATTGTTCGCGGACGATAAGTGAAGCAACAGCGGAGGCGGACGTGGCAGACATCGTGATGGCGGTGCATCGCGGAGACGCGTCGGGCGGAAAAACTGTTGAGTACAAAGTGCCGCTGAGTCCCGGAATGGTGGTACTGGACGCGCTGCACTACATACAGGGACATTTGTCACCGGATTTTGCGGTGCGATGGAATTGTAAGGCAGGCCGGTGCGGATCGTGTTCCGCTGAAGTGAATGGAAAACCGCGCTTGACGTGCAAAACGAGAATGGATTCCCTGCCGCAGGACAAGCCGATTACGGTGCTGCCTCTCAAAGCGTTTCCGGTGATCAAGGACTTGGTGACGGACGTTTCCTGGAATTATGAAGTGAACCGGAAGATTCCTGCGTTCAGCGCGCGACCGGGAACGAATTGGAAGATGTATCAGGAGGATGTGGACCGCCCGCAGGAGTTCCGGAAATGCATTGAATGTTTTCTTTGCCAGAACGTTTGCCACGTGCTGAGAGACCACGGGAAGCACGCGGAGTATGGCGGGCCGCGATATTTTGTGCGCGTGGCCGGGCTGGAGATGCACCCGCTGGACGGACTGTCACGAATCAAAGGTGTGAGGAATCAGATGGGAATCGGGCTGTGCAACATCACGAAATGTTGCTCGGAGGTTTGTCCTGAAGAAATTCATATTACGGACAACGCGATTATTCCGCTGAAGGAGCGAGTGGTGGACCAATTTTATGATCCGCTGGTGTGGATTGCGCACAAGCTCAAGGGGAGCGAGAGCGGAAGCTGAGTGGGATTGCAGGAGAGCGTAGCATGGGGCAGGAGCTAAAAAGAATTTCGAAGTCGGGAATCGAAGAAGCGATAGCGAAGACCGAGCTCTACCGGTTTTTGAACGAGCCAGAAGAAGCAGAGTCGATCTGCCACGATATTTTAGCGACTGAGCCGGAGCATCAACTGGCCCTGCGAGTGTTGGGGCTTTCGATTACGGACCAGTTCACGGGCGCCCCGACGGACCGCTACGCCGAAGTGCAGCGAATTTTTGAACGGCTGAAGGATCCGTACGAGCGATTTTATTATTTGGGGCTGCTCCACGAGCGGCGTGCGAAAGTGCAACTGCGCACGGGACGGCCTCCGCACACGCTGCGCGTGCTATTCGAGGAAGCGATGCGATGTTTCGAAGAGGCGGAGAAGATTCGTCCCAAAGGTAATGACGACGCGATTTTGCGGTGGAATCGCTGCGTGAGATTGCTGGAGAGCCATGGAGCATCAGAGGAGCGGGAAGAAGGAATTGATTTTGGTGATGGATAAAGAGACGTGATCAGTGGTCAGCAAAGACACCCTACGCGGCCCGGTCCCATAGTCAGGTAGGCCGCTGTTTTTTGGACCTACCTATTCGTTCCCTTCCCTGCAAGATTCACATAGAATGATTGTGCGATGCACCTAAGCTGGATCGACTACCTGATCATCGCGCTCTACTGCGCCTTCGTCCTGGGCGTGGGATTCAAGCTAAAGAAATCAATGAAGACCAGCCTAGACTTTTTCCTTTCGGGGAGAAAGATTCCTGCATGGATTACCGGGCTGGCGTTCATTTCGGCGAACCTTGGCGCGCTCGAAGTGATGGGAATGGCGGCGAGCGGCGCAGAGTACGGGATGCTGACGTGCCATTTCTACTGGGTGGGCGCGATTCCGGCGATGCTGTTTGTGGGCCTGGCGATGATGCCGTTTTATTACGGGAGCCGGGCGCGGTCGGTACCGGAGTATTTGCGGTTGCGGTTTGACGAGAAAACGCGCGGGCTGAATGCGATTACGTTCGCGGTGATGACCGTGCTGGCGAGCGGTATCAATCTTTACGCAATGGCGCTGCTGTTCAAGCTGATCCTGGGATGGTCGATTCACGCGACGATTTTGCTTTCGGCGATTGTGGTGCTGGTTTACACGTTCCTGGGCGGATTGACTTCTTCGATTTACAACGAAGTGCTGCAATTTTTCCTGATTGTGTTTGGGATTTTGCCGCTGGCAGTGTTGTCTGTGGTGGAAGCGGGCGGATGGCACGGAATGGCAGCGCGGCTGCCGTCGGGATTCATGAATATGTGGTCGAACCTGGGGCACGGCGCGGCGAATCCGATGGGAGTAGACTGGTTCCAGATCGTGGCGGGGCTGGGATTCGTGCTTTCGTTCGGATACTGGTGCACGGACTTTCTGGTGGTGCAGCGCGCGCTGGCGGCGCAGGACATGAACGCGGCGCAGAGGACCCCACTGATTGCGGCGATTCCGAAGATGTTCATTCCGTTTCTGGTGATCATTCCGGGGATGGCAGCGTGGGCGATCCTGCCGCATTCATCGTTCATGGTGGCAGGGAAAATGGATTACAACATGGCGCTGCCGCTGCTGTTGTCGAGATATTATCCGGCGGGAATGCTGGGAGTGGGGATCACGGCGCTGCTGGCGAGTTTTATGTCAGGGATGGCGGGAAACGTGACGGCGTTCAATACCGTGTGGACGTACGACATCTACAATTCATACATCAAGCCGGGACAGAGCGACGAGCATTACTTGTGGATGGGAAAAGTTGCGACGGTGGGAGGAGTGCTGATCAGCATTCTGGCGGCATACGTGGCGCTGCAATTCGGGAACATCATGGACTATCTGCAGCTGATTTTTTCATTTGTGAATGCGCCGCTGTTTGCGACATTTTTGCTGGGAATGTTCTGGAAGCGCACCACGGCGAATGGAGCCTTTTGGGGATTGCTCGCAGGAAGCGCCGCAGCGGGCCTGCATTATTTCGCGACGATGCATAAGTGGATCAGCTACCGCAGCGTGATGGCCGGGAATTTTGACCGCGCGATTTTTGCGTGGACAACGTGCTTCGTGCTGACGGTTGTGATTACGCTATTCACGAAGCCGAGGCCGGAGTCGGAACTGCACGGGCTGGTGTATTCGCTGACGGAGAAGCCAACGTACAAGCATTTGAGCTTGATGAAACGGCCGGCGACGCTGGCGGTTGTAGTAATTGTGATTTGCGTGGCGCTGGATTGGGTGTTTCGATGAGCGAACGGATGGATCTGGACATTCGCTGGCCAATTGGGCTGCTGTTCGCGGCGATGGGCGCGTCACTAGCGATTTTTGGGGCGTTTTTCACGTCGTCGCAGAAAGTGTGGCGCCTCTGGATGGATTTGGATTTGTGGTGGGGCGTGGCAATGCTGGTCTTCGGACTGTTTATGATTTGGGGCGCGACGCGTACGAGCCGCCACAGATAGCAGGACGATGTGCGCAAATTTTTGGTTCAGTTTCGACTTTCAATTCGATTATTCCCTCCTGATAGCAGCGAAAGATAGTGGCCTATAGTTAACTAGAGCGAGGCTATTTTTGCGTCGCGCTTGACTTGGATGAGCCGCTCGCTCACGATAGAGATCCCTTTCTGAATTAGAGCTGCGCGCGACCGATTGTCTTTGCTACCGATCGGAGCAACCTCTCAGCAGCGAAACTTCCAATCAAAAATACTGGTGCTGATTTCTACAGGAGTGGAATGATGACTTCACCCGATCACCTGTGGGTTGGTTCGTATGACTACCGCTTAGTTGCGCTTTCGGTTCTCATTGCCCTGGCGGCTTCTTATACGGCTCTTGACTTGGCCGGAAGAGTCACGTCCGCTCACCACTCGGCTCGCGCGGCATGGCTAACCGGTGGCGCGACAGCGATGGGAATCGGCATATGGTCGATGCACTACGTGGGCATGCTGGCTTTTCGCTTGCCCATTCCAGTGCAATACGACTGGCCGACTGTGTTGGTTTCGCTTCTCGCTGCCATTCTCGCGTCAGCGATCGCTCTGTTCGTTGTGAGCCGGGAAAAGATGGGACTGTTTCGCGCCATCATTGGCAGCATTTTTATGGGCAGCGCCATTGCCGGTATGCATTACATCGGCATGGCGGCAATGCGGCTGCCGGCAATGTGCGTTTTCTCCGCGGGAATCGTAACCGTCTCCGTCATCCTGGCCATCGTAATTTCCTTTGTCGCCTTGTTGCTGACATTCCATTTCCGGGCAGAGATGAGATTTGGGACGTGGCAGAAGCTGCTAAGCGCTGCCGTCATGGGAGCCGCAATTCCGGTGATGCACTACACAGGAATGGCAGCGGCAAGCTTCGCGCCCTCGGCATCGGCTAATGACAACCTCTCGCATGCTCTGAGCATATCTTCGCTCGGAATGGCGGGGATCATTGTCGTCACTTTCAGCGTTCTTGGACTGACTGTACTGACTTCGCTGCTGGATCGCCGTTTCTCAGCGCAAGCCTTCGAACTGGAATCCAGCGAGAAGCGGTATCGCCAGATTTTGGAGACGTCATGGGATGCATTTGTGGGCATGGATTCCAACGGCGCAATCACGGACTGGAATGCGAAGGCAGCCGAGACATTCGGCTGGACCCGCGACGAAGTGCTCAGCAAGCGGCTTTCCGATGTCATTGTCCCCGAACGGTATCGCGAGGCGCATGAGAACGGACTGAAGAGATTTCTGATCACGGGCGAAAGGTCCGTCTTGAACAAGCGCGTTGAGATTTCCGGATTGCACCGCGACGGCCACGAATTCCCAATCGAATTGACGGTTTCAGCAATGCAGTGGGGGCAGGGGTATTTATTCAACGCGGTACTTCGCGACATTACAGAACAAAAACGGGAGCAGAAGCTTCAAGCGGCGGAGTACGCAGTGAGCCGCGTATTGGCCGAATCAGCCAGTGTAACAGATGCAGCGCCGAAAATTTTGCAGGCCATTTGCGAAGGGATGGATTGGGATTTCAGTGCGCTGTGGATTTTCGACGCCACTGCCGACCGGCTGAACTGCGTAGACTTTTGGAGATCACTGTCGGCGGACGCGGCAGAATTCAATGCACAGACGCGGGAAATTTCATTGCCACGAGGAGTCGGACTGCCAGGACGCGTGCTGGCATCCGGCAAGGTCGAATGGGTGGAGGACATAGCGCGAGGCGAAGGCGGAAACTTTCCACGAAGCGATGCGTCCTCGAGCAGCGGCGTTCGCGGAGCGCTGGCATTCCCGATCTTGTTTGAGAAAGGCGTGACAGGCGTACTCGAATTCCTCAGCCGAAGTGTCCGCGAGCCCGACAATGACTTGCTTTCGACATTCGATTCGCTGGGAACCCAAATCGGGCAGTTTGTAGCTCGGAAGGAAGCGGAGGAAGAATTAAAGCGGGCAAAAAAAGCTGCGGAAGGGGCCAGCGAAGCGAAAAGCACTTTCCTGGCGACGATGAGCCACGAAATTCGCACGCCAATGAACGGCATTCTCGGCATGACCGAACTGGTGCTCGACACGGAAATGACAGTCGAGCAGCGCGAATACATTGGCCTGGTTCGGCTTTCCGCAGAATCGCTGCTTTCCATCATCAACGACATTTTGGATTTCTCGAAGATCGAGGCGGGAAAGATGGAACTGGAGTCGATTCCATTTGATTTGCGCGAGAGCCTGGGCGAAGCAATGAAGGCGTTGAGTTTTCGCGCGCACCAGAAAGGAATCGAGCTTATCTACGACGTCGATCCAGAATTACCGGAGGCGCTGATGGGCGATCCGGGCCGCATTCGGCAGATCCTCGTGAATTTAGTTGGGAATGCCATCAAGTTCACAGAGCAGGGTGAAATTGCCGTGACAGTGACTGAAGAATCGGAAGAACCAAACGTGGCGCACGTTCATTTTGCGGTACGGGATACGGGAGTTGGCATACCAGCTGAAAAGCAGGACAAGATTTTCGATCCGTTCTCCCAAGCCGATGGTTCGATGACGCGGAAGTATGGAGGAACGGGACTTGGGCTGACCATTTGCAAACGGCTCGTTGAGTTGATGAATGGGCGCATTTGGCTAGAGAGTTCGCCGGGCCGAGGCAGCACATTCCACTTCATTATTCGGTTGGGAGTGCAAGAGACTCCTGCAAAAAAGAACTCATTGGTGCAGCCGGAGCAGCTGCGAAACATTCACGTCCTGATTGTGGACGACAACTTTACAAACCGTCGCGTACTGGAAGGAATACTGACCCGATGGGGAATGCGGCCGACGGCAGTGGAGGGCGGACGCGCGGGGCTGCAGGCTCTCCAGGTGGCCAAGAGCACGGGCAATCCATTCCCGTTGATTTTGCTCGATGGCCAAATGCCCGATATGGACGGATTCGCAGTGGCGGACGCGATTCGCAAGGACCCGTCGCTTGTAGGAGCAACGATCATGATGCTTACATCCGCGGGCCACGTGGGAGACGCGGCGAGATGCCGGGAGCTCGGCATTTCAGCGTATCTGGTCAAGCCGATTCGGCAAGGAGAACTGCTGGAAGGAATCTGCAGCGTCCTGCAGGAAAGCGCAGGAAAGAAAGCTGCGCCGTTGGTCACGCAGCATAGCTTGAGGGAAAACCGCAACAGATTCCGGGTTCTACTAGCCGAAGACAATCCAGTAAATCAAATGCTGGCTACGAGACTGCTGGAGAAACGCGGCTTCGATGTGACCGTTGCTGAAGACGGAAAGGCTGCGCTTAGAGAATTGAACAAAAGCTCGTTCGATGTTGTGTTAATGGACATACAAATGCCAAACATGGGCGGCTTTGAAGCGACAGCAGCGATCCGAAGCCGGGAAAAATCTACCGGCGCGCACATTCCCGTCATTGCTATGACCGCACATGCGCTCAAAGGAGACGAAGAACGGTGCATCGCGGCGGGGATGGATGCTTACGTTTCAAAACCAATCCGAACCAGCGAGTTATTCGCGACGATCGAAAAATTTACCGGACGAAGCGCGGAGGCAACTGAGGTGAAAGTGCCTGAAGCCGAGGGAGAACTGACCGTTTAAGCTACGGCAGACTTGTTGGTAAACGACAAAAATCAGGAGCCAACCGTTATGCTGTCGACACGCCGGTGGTGACGGGGAGTTTGGCGGCCTCCCAAGCGGCAATCCCTCCTGCAATTTCGCCGACCTGAGAGAATCCGCAACGCTGGAGCAAGCTTGCGGCGATGGAAGAACGATAGCCGCCCGCACAGTACATCAGCAAAGGCCTGTTCTTTGGCAATTCCGCTGCGCGTTCCATCAACTGATTCAGTGGAATGTGCGCGCTGCCATCAATGAGCTTTTGTTCCCGCTCGCGAGGCGCGCGAACGTCGACCGCGAGCGGAGGCTCGCCGGACGAAAGCAACTCCGCAGCGTAGGAGGCGCTTAAACGTTCGGTGAAAACAGTGCGCTCAGGATGAGACTCCAAGCTGCGCACGCCATTCTCCAAGTAACCTTCGACGTTGTCGAAACCAATGCGGCCAAGACGAAGCGCCGATTCGTTTTCTCGGCCAGGGTTGGCGATGATGACGATTGGCTGCCTTGTCGTGAGGACTGTTCCGGCCCACGTCGCGTACTGACCGCTTAGGGCGATGTTGATGCTGCCCGCCAAATGAACGGACGCGAACTCCTCCGGTTCGCGAGTGTCGAGAATCTGGGCGCCGCGTGCCTGCAGCTCGAGCGCGTTTTCGAGAGTGAGCGGTTTCATCTGGCTGAGCGTTTCGCCGAGCGTTGCGTGTTCCTGACTATTCAGCACGGCGTTGTAGGTGAAGTACGCAGGAGCGTCGGGTTGATCGGCGGTCACGAGCTTAACGAAGGTTTCTTTGCTCATCGGCTGCAACGCGTAGTTTAGGCGGCGCTGTTCGCCGATGGTCGATACGGTCTCTTTGCTAATAGCCCTGCCGCAAAGCGACCCGGCACCGTGAGCCGGATAAACAAGGCTTGCGTCGGGCAACGACAGCAGCTTGGTTCGCAGAGAATCAAACAGCAAGCCGCCGAGATCGGTGGCGGACCATCCGAGCGCTACGCGCAGATCCGGACGGCCAACATCGCCAATGAACAGCGTGTCGCCTGTCAGAACGGCGAAGGGCTCGTTGGCGTTAGGCCGGCTAAGATCGAAGACAAGAATCGATACGGATTCGGCGGTATGTCCCGGAGTCTCCAGCGCCTGAAGACGCACGCGACCGAATTCAATGACTGCGCCGTCGTGAAGAGGCGAGAAAGAGTATTCGGCGCGCGCCGAAGCGCCGAGGTAAATCGTAGCGCCCAGACGATCGCGCAATTCGAGATGTCCGGCCACGAAGTCAGCGTGGAGATGAGTCAGAAAAACGTGGTGAATGCGCAACCCGTGTTCCTCGGCAAAAGCGAGGTAGCGGTCAACGTCACGTTGAGGATCAACTACGGCGGCAATGCCAGTGTGCTCGTCGCCGATGATGTAGGAGGCGTGCGCAAGGCAATTGAGATAGAACTGTTGAAAGATCAAAGTGAGTCGCCTTTGGTCGTCCGCGCGACAACGAGGAGGCATGAACTCGGCGCGCGCCGACCGGACATCTCTGCGGGAGTTTATCAAAATTTCGGTAGACCGCGAGGTGTTTTCTCAATTAGGAGAGCGGCGATAACTCGAACAAATCGGTCCCCGGACGAACCGGGGTCAGTTTGCTGAGAAAGGAAGGTTAGAAGGTTATTCGTCTGGCGATTTATACGATGCGGGCCGGATCGGTACTGGATGTGCTGGTGATCTTGCGGAATTTCCCGATGGAAGACACAAGGCTATTGCAAAGCGTATTTCGCTACCAAAGCTTGGATGCGCAGCGAATGATCCGGATAGAGAATGAACCAAATATTCTGAAAGAACATCAATGCTGTTTAGGGCGTGATAGATAGGATGTGTGCGATCGCGCCTACAAAGAATTCTTAAATTCACTTTTAATCTTGGATCTTTCAAGCAAGCGGAAAACTGAGAAGCTGGCGCGCCCAAGGGGACGATTTTAGAACTTTTCTGACCGATATTGTCGCGGCTTCCGGCCTAAGCGTCTAAACCTAAGGAAAGGGGGGCGGTTCAAAGGGCAAAATTCATACCTACTTGT